>UMFM01015054.1_pt1 | contig 14097 bp, 9 predicted proteins | sample 1965011 | NCBI WGS metagenome assembly UMFM01 (sample SAMEA4836046, study PRJEB28245) | human gut metagenome | biome: gut microbiome; material: fecal sample | place: Denmark | collected 2008 | reverse complement strand
GCTGCCTTCCTGGGCATATTTAAAAGCATTGGTATAAAGATTTTCCAGAACACGCCATAATCTGCGCCCATCTGCTCTAATAATGATCATACCATCTGGGAAATCAGAGATGATCTTTAAATGGCGCTGTTCAAAACGCTCTTCAAATTCACCATTGGTCTGCTGCACCAGCTCTACCAGGTCAATATCTGCCATCTCCAGCTTCAGGTTTCCGGAACTTGCCTTGGAAGCTTCCACCAGATCTTCCGTCAGTGTTTTTAAACGCTGGGATTTCTGGTCCAAAACTTCCAGATAGGAAGCGATCTTAGGATCCTGTATCTTCTGGCGTTTTAACAGATCCACATAGTTGATAATGGACGTAAGAGGCGTTTTAATATCATGGGACACATTGGTGATCAGATCCGCTTTCAGGCGTTCGCTCTTTACCTTCTCCTGAAGAGCCGTGTCCAGGCCGCTTCCAATGTTATTAATGTGGTCTCCCACTGTCCGCTCTTTTCCTGTCAGCTTTTTCGTATCCAGGCGGAAACCGGTATCGCCTTTTGCAATACAGGTGATCGCATTATTTAAAAGATCCTTCTGCTCCGCTTTCCTGAACAGCTTATGGAATACCCATCCATCCAGACCAACAAACAAAACAGCGCATACATAAAAGAGAATACGGAAAGTCAGTTTCTCATCTATATAGGCAAACAGGAATAAAATGCCCCACAGCATTACGCCATTGGCTCCTAAAAACAGAAGATAGCAAAGTCCGGTCCCGGCTACAAAACTGGCTTTTGCAATATAATCCTTAGAAGCCTTTACTACCTTTTTCGCAATACTCTTTTTCCACAGGGTATCTGCCTTGTATCTTCTTAAAAGACTGAAACCACATAGAATACTGCACCCGTAGATGATCACATATTTCAGCAGTTTACTCCAGTATGCCAGGTGTTCTTCGGAGGCAAATAAGCCGATCACCATCATCCCCAGTCTTTTACAGAAGTACAAGATCACAGCTGTCACCACCGCCCACAAAAGGACACAGGTTTCTGTATAGATCCTGTCGATGGGGAAAAGACGGATCTTGCCATCTGCTCCATCTTCATGGCCGGATAAAAGGACCAATGTTACCAGTGTAGCAAAAAATCCTGCAATTCCTACGATCACACCGCCCATTCCCATGATAAACGTGGATCTGGCACTTTTATATTCCCCGGCTTCCTCTGCATAATTATCAGAATAAGGATAGGTAGTATCCACAGAGACCACCATATAGTTCTGGTCATTGTCAAAGGGATTCCATGTTTCCAGAAGAGAAGCCGCATTGTCCGGGATCGTTGCAAGATTGCTTTCCATACGAATGGTATTTCCGGGAATGAACAGATATTTTCCAAATCCCCGCAGCTCATCTAAAGACATAGAAGGAACATTGGTATAAACCACTTCTCTTCCATCATTGCTTTTATAGAGGATACGGAAACGGACATTTGTGTTATTGCTGATGAAATTATAATAAATGGTATAATATTTTCCCAACCGGTCCAGGATGTCCAGTGCCATTTCCTCTTTGGTCATCCTGGTCTCCAGGCCATCAATATCTGCCAGGTCCGTTTTTGCGGATTTATACTCTACCGTTATCTCCATGTCATCATCATCCATGGCCATAGGAGATCCCTGTACTGTAAAATCTTCTCCCAGATAATATCCCCGGATCTTGGCATAACGGACGATCTGATCCAGTGTCATATCCTCATCTACACCGGGACCGTCTATGATACGCACAATGGGTTTGTGCATATCCAGGACACCATTGGTCTCAAACATATCCTTATATCCGATATAGGTAAAAATATTACTGATATCTATGCCAAGCTGGGAACAGAAGGCATCTGAGTCTTCATAAGTCTCATCATAGATCCAGCGGATCCCTTTTCCATATCCGCCGTTTAAGTACATGGCGCTGATCCCTGCCAGTGTGATAACAAGAAATATCACATGAAACACTGACAGGAGCACCTTCCATTTTCTCAGACCAAACGCTCTTTTTTCCATAGGCCACCTACTGTTTCTCGATCTTATAGCCTACGCCCCATACTACCTTCAGATATTTTGGCTCTCTTGGGTTGATCTCGATCTTTTCACGGATGTGGCGGATATGGACAGCTACTGTGTTATCCGCGCCAATGGCTTCCTCATTCCAGATCTTTTCGTAGATCTCATCAATGGAAAATACCTTTCCTGCGTTCTTTACCAGAAGCAGGAGGATATTGTATTCAATAGGAGTCAGCTTGATCGGATCTCCATCAACTGTAACTTCTTTGTTATCATCATTGATCTGAAGACCGCCACACTTGTAGACCTGTCCTTCCGCCTGCTGGTTCATGTTTCCAAGCTGTGTATAACGGCGCAGCTGGGATTTAACTCTTGCAACCAGTTCCAGCGGGTTAAATGGCTTTGTAATGTAATCATCTGCACCAATATTAAGTCCTAAGATCTTATCTGCATCTTCTGACTTTGCGGAAAGAATGATGATCGGGATACTGCTGGTCTCACGTACCTTTAAAGTAGTGCGGATGCCATCCAGTCCCGGCATCATTACATCTAAGATCAAAAGATCTGCGGACTGGGTCTCCAGATATTCCAGAGCCTCATAACCGTCATATGTTTTTATAACTTTAAAGCCTTCTCCTGTAAGATAAATGTCAATGGCTTCCACAATCTGTTTATCGTCATCACATACCAGAATCGTCTGCATAAATGTCCCTCCTTTTATTGATATATCCTTCTGCGCCCGGCCGGGCGCAAATTTGCTACAATTTGTACCACCTGCGTCCGCGCCGGCAGGCGCGGGGCAACTTAATTTAGAAGATACGCCAAGCGCAGACAAAGTTGCTTCTCCACCAGGAACTTAAACCTCTGTGGACAACTTTACCGTTACTGGAAGAAGCATCGATGACTGTTCCGCCGCCTGCAGCGATACCTACATGGCCTCTTACTACTACGATATCTCCTGCCTGGATATCATTAAAATTGCTTACCTTTGTATAACGTCCTGCGCTTCTCCAGCCGGAAGAAGTCATATAACTCTGGCTTACGCCTACCTGCTTTAAGCACCAGTATACAAAACCGGAACAGTCAAAGGAGCTTGGTCCCTTTGCACCCCATACATATGGACTTCCCAGTTTGGAAGATGCTACAGAGATTAAAGCTGAAACACCTGCACCGGAAGCTGGTCTCGGAGCCGGTGAGCTGGTATTTCCACCGCTGTTGCCCTTACTTGAGCTATTATTCTTATTGCTGCTGCTATTTGATTTATTACTCTTAGTTGACGCTGCTGTAGTAGGCGCCGGCTTCTTAACATTATCACTGGTCAGCTTTGCCATGGTCTGTACGCCTACTTTACCGTCTGCAGACAGGCCGTTTCGTGACTGGAAGTTCTTTACCGCGTCTTCTGTTGCTTCACCATAGTAGCCGGTTACATTGGAAGACGGCAGATAGCCGTACTTACTTAACAGCTGCTGTACTCTGGTAACAGAATCGCCCTGTTCGCCGATCATCAGGCCGTTTGGCTTTGCGTCAGAACTGTTTAATACAATACGTGTGGATGGTCCTAAGTAACCATCTACTACCTGGTCGTTTCTTGCCTGGAACTGCTTAACTGCGATCACAGTGTCCTGACCGTAGGTACCGTCCGGTGTAGTAGTCAGATAGCCCAGATCCTTTAAACGCTGCTGGCATGCTAATACCACATCGCTCTTTTCGCCATATGCAAGCATATTTGCCTTAATGTCATCGCTGTACATCAGGTTATAGGTCTGCTGGCCTACCTTGCCGTCTTCTGCAAGGCCATTGACGCCCTGGAGTTTTAAAACAGCGGTTTCTGTGGCATCGTCAAAGTTGCCTGTTACCTGGTCTGCAGAAGCCAGATAGCCCAGTTCGTATAATCGCTGCTGGATCTTCTGGATATCATCCCCCTGGGTTCCCTTTGATACTGCGTAATGTTTGGCATCATCTGCCATCAGTTCATTCCAGGTGGTATCACCTACAATACCATCCTGAGGCAGTTCATTCTGTCTCTGGAAATGTTTCACTGCTGTAAGAGTGACCTGACCAAAATAGTCAGTAGGCTCATCGTTATCCATAAAGCCCAAGTCCATTAATCGCTGCTGTAACTTCTTTACGATCTCATGGCGTACACCTTCTCTTAAATACTGAGGCGCTGCCTGTGCATCTTCCGGCAGTTCTACATCATCCAGTCCAGGAAGGATCTGCCCATCCATTCCTAAAGGTGCTATGGTCTCATCTGTTCCATCTGAAACTGCTGCCTGTCCGTCCTGGGCATTTGCAGCTACAGCCTCATTCTGAGTTGCAACTCCTCTTTCCCCTGAAGAACAGCCTCCTAACGCCAACGCTGCCGCCAGCGCACTGGATATGCAGGCATATCGCAGATAATATGTATATTTTTCATTCATGAAATGTATCCTCGCTTGTTGTTTGTTGCTTCTGTAAATCCAATCCCTGAAGATTTCGCTTCCACTAGTTTCACTCAGGACCACGCGCTTGCGCACTCTACTGCCTGCTTGCGCTTATCAGATTATAGCACATATCCTACTATTTTTCGATATTTTTCACAGTCTTAAGAAAATCGCAAAAAAGGACAAACCAGAAACAGCTTCCATAACAGCGCTCCCTGGCTTGTCCTTCTTTTTCTTTGTTTTTATTATTTTTCTTATTTTCTTTAACTTCTCTTTTCCCTGTGAAAAAGTTTCTTAGCCCCCCGTCCAAAGCGTTTTCTTTTAAAAAATGGCACTTTTGTTGCAGCAGCTTCCTCCTGTCCTGCTTTCTGGAAGGAACGGATGGTTTCATCCAGGAGACGAAAACGTTCCTCTTCCTTCTGGCCGGACTCCTGAAGAAGAAGTTCCAATTCACCTGCCAGCCGCTGTTTTACCAGGCAGCTGATATCCTGACTCAGTTTTTCATTGTTTACCTCAAGGGCCCGTCCAATGATCAGGTTCATCATCTGCTGAAACTGGGCCATTTTCTCTTCTGCGCTTACAGGCAGCGGACTTCCATCTGCAGATGTGCTTACCATAGCTGTATTTTCCTCTTTCTCTTCTTCCTTAAGTTCTTTTAAAGCAGCATCCATGTCCTGCTCTAAAATCTCATCTGTCAGTTCGCCTTCCAGCTTTCCGTCCTTTTTCATCTGTTCTAAAGCATGTTTGATCGCCTTTAACTGATACCCTTTTTCCTTCAGATTTTTAACCTGCTTAAACAGCCGGATATGAAAATCCGTATAATACCTGTGTCCCATTTCATTCCGTGGGATCGCAAGTTCTAACTCCTCCTCCCAGTACCTTAATACATGGGCTTCCACATCCACCTTCCTGGATGCATCCGATATAAGATAATGTACTTCATCCATAGCCATTCTCTCCTTCACAACACGTATCATTCTGATTAACTGCAGCCCTTTTGCCGCTGTTTATTATCAATGTATGCGTTGAGAATGACTATTATGACTAAAAATATAAATGGCACCTGCATCAACTGATACAAGTGCCAGATCATATACATTATCCTTCCTGATTTCCACCCTGAGGACGCACTGCATTTACAAACTTGGTGTACTCCGGTTTCCAGATCAGGTTTACAGTACCGATAGGGCCGTTTCGCTGTTTAGCAATAATGACCTCGGCCTCGTTTGGATGTTCCGTATCTTTATTATAATAATCATCACGGTATAAGAACATAACAACGTCCGCATCCTGCTCGATGGCTCCGGATTCTCGAAGGTCGGAAAGCATCGGTCTGTGGTCTGTACGTGTCTCACAGGCACGGGACAGCTGAGACAGGGCAATGACCGGGGCATGAAGCTCTCTTGCCAGTGCCTTTAAAGAACGGGAAATATCGGAAATTTCCTGCTGACGGTTGTCATTTCCTCCCTTGCGGCTTCCGCTCATCAACTGTAAGTAATCGATGATAACAATACTTAAGCCATATTCCAGCTTCATTTTCCTGCACTTGGAACGCAGCTCAGAAATGGAAATACCCGGTGTATCATCAATGATCAGCTTGGAATTACCGATAATGCCGACACCTTCCACAACCGCATCCCAGTCAGAGTCTGTCAGCGTACCTGTACGCAGCTTCTGGGAGTCTACATTGGACTCCATGGAAAGCATACGGTTTACCAGCTGTTCCTTTGACATTTCCAGACTGAATACCATACAGGGCAGGTTCTTACGCACAGAAACATAGTCAACTACATTTAAGACAAAAGCCGTTTTACCCATAGAAGGACGGGCTGCGATCAGGATAAAATCGGAAGGCTGGAAACCGGACAGTTTATAATCCAGATCAATAAATCCGGAAGGGATACCGGTAACCGTTCCCTGGTTTTTATATGCATCCTCGATCTTTTCCAGAACATTGATGGCAACCTGCTTGATGGGTACAAATTCCTGTCCGCCCTTGTTCTGGAGCAGGTCAAAAATAGATTTTTCCGTATCCGCCAGAATATTTTCCAGTGGCTCTTTTCCTGCATAACAGGTATTTGCGATCTCTTCTGTTGTCTTTATAAGCCGGCGCAGAACTGCTTTCTCACTGACAATCGTAGCATAGGATTTAACATTTGCTGATGTAGGCACAATGGTAATGATATCCCGGACAAAATCCAGGCTGCTGACTTCCGGCGGAACATCCTTCTCCTTTAAACGGTCCTGAAGTGTGACCAGGTCTACCGGCTTTCCTTCATTGAACAGTTCCACCATGGCATCAAACATGATCCCGTACTGCTGCTGATAAAAATCGCTGCCCGTGATGATCTCCGATGCAGCGATTACCGCTTCCCTGTCCATTAACATAGAACCTATAACAGACTGTTCCGCCTCTATACTGTGAGGAAGCACCCGCTTGATCAGGGTCTCTTCCATAAACTTATCTCCTTACATTTCCGGGTAGTGTTCCCGGACTGTGTTATCTTTATGCTTCTACTACCTTAACTGCCAGTTTTGCAGTTACTTCTTTGTGAAGCTTTACAGATACCTCAAAGCTTCCGATTGCCTTGATCGGTGTGTTTAATACGATCTTCTTCTTGTCGATCTCCAGACCTAACTGATCCATAGCTGCCTTCTCAATCTCCTTAGAAGAAACAGCACCGAAAGCTCTTCCGCCTTCGCCAGCCTTGATAGAAACAGTCACAGAAGCATTGTTTAACTTCTCAGCCAGTTCCTTAGCTGCTGCCAGCTGCTCCGCTGCGATCTTTGCATCATTTGCTTTCTGAAGCTTTAAGTCATTTAAGTTCTTGGAGGTTGCTTCTACACCTAATTTCTTTGGAAGGATGAAGTTGCGTGCGTAACCGTCATTTACCTTTACAACCTGTCCTTTTTTACCTAATGCCTTTACATCTTCTAATAATACGATTTCCATTTTACAAAACTTCCTTTCTATATCATCTGAATATCTCTATATCTTATATCTCTGAATATCTTCGATACTGTCTGTTAAGACACATCACCTTCATCCATCATCTGACGGATAACCGCTTTCAGGCGCTCCTTGGCTTCTTCAATGGTAACTCCCTGCATCTGGGCACCTGCAATAGTCCTGTGACCGCCGCCACCCAGTTTTTCCATCATAACCTGAACATTGACCTCATCAATAGACCGGGCACTGAAATAAATGGTATTATTGTAATCAGTAAGTACCACAGAAGCCTTAATGCCCTTGATCTCAAGAAGCTCATTAGCCGCCTGGGCACCGATGATCGTCGGGCTGTCTAACCCTTCTGCCGGGCAGACGCTGATAGCAAATGCGTCCATATAAACCTCTGCAGCCCTTACTGCCTCTGCCTTCGCCTGATAATCTACCATATTTTCACGGAACAGCTTGCGCACTCTTGTTACATCCGCGCCGCTTCTTCTAAGGAATGCTGCCGCCTCAAAGGTACGCACGCCTGTCTGGTTGGTAAAATTCTGGGTATCGATCACGATACCTGCATACATGGCATCTGCCTCACAGGGCCTTACTTTAATGCCGTCTGCAATATACTGCAATACTTCCGCAACCATTTCACAGGCAGAAGAAGCATATGGCTCTACATAAGAAAGAACCGCATTGTCGATCACTTCGCTGCTGGTACGGTGATGGTCCAGAACCACAATGGTCCGGATCAGACGCAGCAGGCTCGGTTCATCGGTAATACTTGGGCGGTTTACGTCCACAACCACCAGCATAGTACCTGCATCCACCAGCTCCGCAGCCTTGGCGCCGTTTAAGAACATATCATCCGGGTACTCCGGATTGTTCTGGAAACGTTCCATCATAGGACGTACAGAAGAAGTTACATCATTGAGTACGATATTTGCCTTTTTATTCATGGACATGGCAATACGGTAAATACCAACTGCCGCACCGAAAGCATCAATATCTGCCATCCTGTGTCCCATGATCAACAGACGGTCTTTATTATCCATCAGCTCTTTTAAAGCATGTGCCTTCACACGGGCCTTTACACGGGTGGTCTTTTCCATCTGCTGGGCTTTTCCGCCGTAATAAAGGATCTTATCGGAGTCCTTTACAACTGCCTGGTCACCGCCGCGGCCAAGTGCCATATCGATGGAAGTTCTTGCATAATCATAATTCTGTGCATAACTTTCACCGTTCATACCAATACCGATACTTAAAGTGACTGCCATGTCATTACCGATATTGACTGTTTTTACATCTTCCAGAATGGAAAAACGCTCATCCTGCATCTTTGCAACATACTGCTGCTTGATCACAAAGAAATATTTATCCTTCTCAATACTTTTTACAATACCGTTCATGGAAGAAATATACTTGCTGATCTTTCGATCAATCAAAGCTGTTAAAAGAGAACGGCGTACTTCCTCAACGCTTTCCAGCGCCTCATCATAATTGTCCAGATAAATAAGACCGGCTACCAGTTTCTGGTCATTGATCTGCTGCTTATATAACAGCATCTGAGTCTCATCGATCAGATAAATGGCTGTTACCAGGGAATTTCCCTCATCCAGTCCACAGTCAGCTGCCGCTGCCTGAGCCTCTTCTGTATGGATCTCTTTCATGTCCACACGGTACTTCTTATCTTTAAAAGAGCTGTGGATACTTACAGTTTCTCCACCGGTGGCAAGCATTTCCTTTGTGACATCCGGAAACATCTGGGTAATGTTTTTGATGGTTGCTTTATCATCCCCAAGAATGGCTTCCATTTCCTGGTTCATCCACAAAATACGACCTGCTATATCCGCCACACAGTAAGGCACCAGCATTTCTTCCAGAAATTTACTTTTGCTCTTGTCGTAGACCTGTGAAAATGCGATCAGTCCCGCAAGAATGCCCTTTCTTCTGGAAAAGTAGATCCATAACGCTATTCCAATATAGATAAGAGTAAAAAATGAAACTATAATGCCTGCTCTTAATGAAACTGCCCCCACAGCAGCTGTCAGCAGGACCATCAGGACCGATAAAAAAATGGGCCACTGAAGATAAATGCGGAAGTTCCCCCGCACCTTCCTTTTCTCATCCATAGTCTTCCTCCAATCGTACCCAAAAATGAATGGAATACGCCTATCTTATGAATTATACCATATGCAGGGCCATTCGTCCATGATAAACATTATCAGTCAAAGAATTCCGTAAATTTTTTTCAAAAAAAGTATTGATTTTTCCTTTTTTCTATGGTATCATCATTACTGCTTGAAAAAGCCATGGGCGAATTCCCGAGTGGCCAAAGGGGACAGACTGTAAATCTGCTGGCACTGCCTTCGGTGGTTCGAATCCACCTTCGCCCATTTACATACCTGCTAAGAGCGACAGTGCTTGCACGTATGCGCCTGATTTCAGCAATAGGTATGTATGAAAAAAGAATATGCCGTAGTGGCGGAACTGGCAGACGCCCGGGACTTAAAATCCCGTGGGTAGTGATACCCGTACCGGTTCGATTCCGGTCTGCGGCAGTAGGTAAAAGTGAGAGAAACGTTGAATTTACAGCGTTTCTCTTCTTTTTTTGCTTCAAAAAGTTTGAACACCTTTGAACACTTTATGAGGAAATCCCCAGTTTTTGAAAAGCAAAGCGGTCATTCTTCCTCTTGTTGACGTTCCGTAAATAGTGAAGCGTGGTTGCCGTTTCGCTATGCCCCATTAAATAACTCAAGGTTGTGAGATTGTTTCCGTCAAAGGCAGTTGAGGCATTGTAGAAACGGATTTTATGACTGGAATGGTAAGGAACACCAGCTTCTTTGCAATACTTCTTTAAACGGCGGTTGAAGCTGTCTGTTGTCATGATTTCTCCATTGGGTTCAAAGACATACACTCCATGCGGATTTAATTCTCTGGCTTTCTGAAGAATCTTGATTGCTTCATCAGTCAAGAACTGTTTGCGGAAACCATGAGAGGTATTTCCTTTCATCTGGTTGACTACCTTTACTTCTCTTTTGGAAAAGGTTAAATCATCGTTTAGTGTCCGTTCACAGGTAGCCTGTCGGTGCAGATAGACCATTCTGTTTTCATAGTCAATATCTTCCCAGCGGATTGCTTTTGTTTCCCCGATACGGATAAACAGATAAAAGGATAGTTGTATCGCAAGGGAATAAGGCTCTGTGATACAGCTAAGATAATGCAGTAGCTTATGTGTATCGTCACGGGAAAATACGTTGTCACTTTGTACTTCCACAGGCTTGTAGGTGAACTGCTTGAAATTCACATCAGAGACAGGATTGTGGGAGATGATTTCTTCCTCAATGGCATAACTCATGATTCCATTTAAGACAGAACGGGCGTTGCTGATTCTCTTGTGGGTATGCTGACGTTCTTTTGTGGCTTCTCTGAAAAAGCGGATAAGGGTAATCGGTCTGATTTCTCCTATCTTCATTTTGGAAAGAGCCGTGTCTTTGAAAAATCTGTTCCATTCAGAAACATACTCTTGAATCGTCTTTGCCTTTACAGAAGTGTAATCTCTTTTGTATAAGAGCCATTCTGTATATAACTCTTCCAGTGTGATATTCTCACGGTTTTCGATTTTTTGCTTCTCAATATAAAATCTGATGATTTCTTTTTCAAGGTTCTCTTTACTCTTCCGCTTGATCGGACGGCGGTTGTTGGGTTTGGTGTCATCTGGTAAATAGGTACGCCAGCTTTTTTCAGATTCCGAGTAATAAATTTCATATTTGTGATTCTCCAAGATTTTCTTATTTGCCATAATTTCAAAATCTTTGAAGACTTCATCTGGAGTCATATTAGCACAAGCGGCTAATGTGTTCAATAACGTAATATCGGAAGATGTAACAGGGTTATTCATCAGAATCCCCCCTTACACCCATAGTTTCTTTTTTGATTTTGATGTAGGTAACACTGCTGTCCTTTAAATAAGAACCAGTAGCTAAAAAGGATTTTGTATCATATATCTGCCGTGTGTACTCTTTTTGAAAAATGATAGTTTCATTCTGTAATTCGAGAATCATATCATCAGTCAGCATGAGTCTTGTTTCTTTCGGCATTTTCAGGTTTTGTGATTTGAAAAACGCCTTTTTCTTATGCTCCTTTACATCAAGGTCTTTCCCAAAATATTTGCTGAGATAGCGACCACGGTTCTCCTTGCTGTCTACATCAATACAGTTTATCTTAATAAAACCATGCGACCATAAATCTTGTAATTTTTCTTTTGCTATGTATGGAAAATCAAAGAAAATAACATGGTAGTGGATTGCACCACGTTTTTGTTTCTCCCACGTTGCAATATACTTTAATAATTGTCTTTTGGTTTGATACAGGTAATAATTTAATCGCTGGATAAAATACTTAAATTCTCGGTTCGTTATGGTAATGTCTTGAATATTATCTCTGAATGTCAGCGTTACAAATTTGGTTCTGTTATTGAAATTACAGTCCACGATACGGGCAATCTCCCAACGTGTCTGTTCATAATGTTTTTGTTTGCGTTTCAGGCTGTCATATTGCTTATGAGCTGACATCTCATCAAAGGTTTTACGTTTGCTTGTTTTCTCTAAATCTGCATTTTCTGTTGAATGACTGAAAATAGGATTCTTATAGATATATACTTCTTTGGTGGTAGGAGTTTCAATGATTTTCGTATTGTATGCAAAACATTCCTTTGCTTTGCTCACGAAATCCACCTCGTATCCTATTTTGTAATGTGTTTCTTCCTGTTTTCGGAAGATGTTGTTTTATATATCAAGTATAGTTAGAAGAAACTCTTCTCTCATGTAGGTCAGCCAGTCAGCACCTATGACGTTGTCCGGCACTGACTGTCTGACGTGAGAATGATTATTTCATTCCAGCTTTTCTGATATTGTCAGCCTCTGCCTTAACAGAAAGGCGTCCATTGTAGAGACTTGCCCATGTATGTAACCCCTCAAATGAGACAGGAACTTGTCCTTTCTGCTCAAGTTCTTCATTGGAGACAAGCTGGGTATTAGCTCTTACGCCGACCTTGACTTTTTCAAACTTTAACTTTGGAAGAAGAACGGTGTAGTAAAATCCTAATTTTTCCTTTGTAGAAAAGTCTACCCATTCAGAAACTTCTACTAACTGAAACTGTTCTTCCAACTTGTTAGGATTTAAAATAAAGTCATTTCCTCGAATCAATATATCACCTCCTTCGGAATATCTGATTATCAGATATTAAGATATTCATATAATACAACAGAAAAAATATAATGTCAAGAAAAATATCTAAATATCCGATAAAAAGATTGACAGACAAAAAATGTTGAAATATAATGGTGCTTATAAAGGAGGTTCAGTATGAATAAAATAAAAGAACTGCGGAAAGAAAATAATATTACAGTTGCAGAGTTGGCAAAGGAATTAGGGATATCACAAAGTATGCTGACAAATTATGAAAACGGGAATGGAACGCCAAGAGATGAATCCATATGGGAAAAGCTGTCGCAGATATTTGGAGTGAGTAAAAGTCACGTTATGGGATTGACTACAGATATTGAAACGACAAACAAGACAAAGCGGTTGAGAGTGGTCGTGGATATGTCTCAGCCAGTATCCATTCAACCTAAAAGTCAGACAGACCTTGATGTACTGACAAAGCTGGACTTAATAGACAGTGATGATATGGGAGAAGTGCTGAAGTTCTTAGATAAACTTTTAGCCCAAAGCAAATATGAGGGGCGGAGAGAAACACTGATAGAATACGTTGCAGAATAATAAACGTTTCCGAAGCCGTCCACTTGCCCAGCCGACCCGCCGCCCTGTTAGGAACCGTCGCTCTGGGCATCCTGCGGAACGTTAGTTTTTGAAAGAATACGAACAAAAAGGAATATGCATTGCAAGTTTTAAAAGGATAGCAGACAGCACCATGAATGAAGTGTTGTCATGCTATTCTTTTTTGCCATATTCAATCATTACCGTTTTGAAAGGTTCGCTGTGATCCAGTGGAAACCAAGCCGGATAGTAGAGGTTGATTTCAAGGGTGGTGGGTGTTCCATTGATTCGATTATGCTCTGCTTCAATTTCTTGAATGGTATCGTTGATTCCCCAATATTTATAAACAGTCACAGATAATCGGGTATCTCGTGTGTCTTGATTACTAAAGGACATACTGTTAGTGACATGATAATCGGGGAGTCTAATGTAATAATAAATTCCAGCCAGTAAGCAGAGCAATGTAAGTGTTGTTAGTACCTCACTATATAGTGAAAGAATTATTAAATATACTTTGTGTAGGGGTGATATGCATGAATTATGGACATTTGGAATTAAGGATAGAAGAACTGTTGCAAGAAAAAGGTATCAGCAAGAATACCATTTGTAAGGAACTGGATATACCGAGGTCAAATTTTAACAGATATTGCAGAAATGAATTTCAAAGACTGGATGCGAATTTAATCTGTAAATTGTGCCATTATTTTGGCTGTGAAGTCGGAGAAGTGATTATCTATGTAAAAGAATAGTGGAGTGTTGCTGTTAATGGCATGGAGTGAATAAAAGGGTATGCTGAGATATGGAAGTCTCTCATGCCTTTTTTGCTTGTGCATTTTATAAAATAGAATTATACTGTGAGTAGTGGAAACTGGACAAACTAGAATTTGTCGAGCTGGTTAGTTCGAGATAATTTTG
>UMFM01005676.1_pt1 | contig 14200 bp, 7 predicted proteins | sample 1965011 | NCBI WGS metagenome assembly UMFM01 (sample SAMEA4836046, study PRJEB28245) | human gut metagenome | biome: gut microbiome; material: fecal sample | place: Denmark | collected 2008 | reverse complement strand
GGCGTCTGAACTTACGAGGTAGTTTTGATGCCCAGGTGAAGAGCTATTTAAAAATGGGTATTAACTTTGCGTTTAGTAATTCCCGTCAGAAATTGACTGTATCTGACGAGTCGTTGATTAGAACTGCTTTATTGCAGAGTCCGAGTGTGGCTGTTCGTAATGCTGAAGGCACATTTGACGGACCGGATACGGACGAATGGGTACAAACGAATCCGGTGGGTCTTGCCATGATTAAGGATAACCGCAACGAGAAAATGGGTATTCGGGCAAACACCTATGCTGAAGCTACTATCATTGACGGACTGACGTTTAAAACGGAATTGTCTTTCGATTATGGGGTAACTAATACTTATAAATTTGATCCCTCATATACTTTTGGTGCGATTGAAAATACGGACCGTCAGGGGACTTTCTCCAAATCATATAATAAGTTCTGGAGTTGGAGAAATATCGTGAATTACATGAAAACTTTTGGAGTGCACAATGTGAATGCAATGATTGGCCAGGAAATGCAGGAGAGCAAATGGGAATATCTGATGGGAAGCCGTATGGGATATTTGTCCAATGCTGCAACCGACCTGACATTGGGAGATGCCGCAACAGCCAAGAATAATGGTAATAGTGGAGAAAGTTCGATTTTATCTTATTTCGGCCGTCTGTTCTATTCATACGATGACAAATATCTGTTGACATTTACTCTTCGTCGCGACGGTTCTTCCAAATTCTACAAAGATAATCGTTGGGGATGGTTCCCGTCGGCTGCTTTGGCTTGGAAGGTTTCCAATGAATCTTTTTTGAAAGACAACAATATTATTAATAATCTGAAATTGCGTTTAGGATGGGGTGTTGTAGGTAATCAGAATGTGCCTAATAATGCATATAAAGCCATTTATTCATCTGTTGCTACCGTTTGGGGAACAGGATTGCTGGCTGGCAATACTCCGAATCCCGAATTGAAATGGGAGTCTACTTATTCAAGTAATCTGGGACTTGATATTAATCTTTTCCAGAACAGGATTGAATTGATAGCCGATATTTATTATAAGAAAACAAATGATTTGTTGTTGCAAGTGCCTCTTCCTGCTTACGTGGGAACTTCAGGTCAGGGCTCTACTTCCGCACCCTGGAAGAATGTGGGTTCTTTGGAGAATAAAGGACTTGAGTTGACTTTAAATACAGTGAATATTGATAAAGGCGGATTTCAATGGAGAAGTAACGTGGTATTCTCTATGAACCGTAATAAAGTAAAATCGCTGGATACGGCAACCAGCCTGATAGATAAGAGTAATCAGACAGGCGAAACAATAACCGTACTGACACGTACATCAGTAGGAAACCCTATCGGACAGTTTTATGGTTATAAAGTGATTGGCCGCTTTGAAAAGGCTACTGACTTTTACTATAAAGATGCTTCCGGAGCAATTAAGCCGGTAGCATTGCCTGAAGGTATGTCGATTTCCAAGAATAGTATCTGGATTGGTGATTATATTTTTGAAGATGTAAACAAAGACGGTGTTATCAATGAACAGGACCGTACTTATATCGGTAATCCTGAACCGGACTTTACTTTCGGCTTCGGTAACTCTTTCTCTTATAAAGGCTTCGACTTGAGCATTAACCTGACCGGATCGGTGGGAAATGAAGTTGTAAACTGGGGGCGTCGTGAACTTGAAAATCCACGGGGCAATAATAATATCCTGAAATCGGCGTTGGATTATGCACAACTGGCTTTGATTGATCCGAATGGTCCGGATGATTATCGGAATATACAGATTGTAGGCGGTGACCCTTATGCTTGCCGTATGGCTATTGCCAAAGGGACAGATGATTCCAATTATCGTTTCAGTGACCGCTTTGTGGAAGATGGTTCTTTCCTGCGTATTCAGTCTATCTCTTTCGGCTATACGTTCCCGCGTAAATGGTTGGCACCGATTGGTATTCAGAATCTGAAACTTTATTGTAACCTGCAGAATGTATATACATTCACAAAATACAAAGGGATGGACCCGGAAATAGGTTCTGCCAATCAGGACGCTTTGCTTACAGGCTTTGATAACTATCGTTATCCTTCTCCGCGAATTTATACATTCGGTCTGAATTTAACCTTTTAATCATTTAAAGTGACTAAATATGAAAACAAGTAAATATATATACTCTTTCATGTTGGCTGTAGCTTTGGCGTTTGCAGGATGCAGTGACTTCCTCGATTCTGAAGATAACTCCAATATCGCAGGAGATAACTTTTATCAAACGGAAGATGATTTCCGGGCAGCAACAGCTCCTTTGTATAATAAGGTGTGGTTCGACTTTAACGATAAGTTCTATTATGGACTGGGTGATGGACGCGGATTCAACCTTTGTGCGACAACCTCTAATTATATCTATCCTTTTGCCGATTTGACCGAAACCGGATTGACGGGGCCGTTAGTTTCGGCTTGGGGCTCATTATACAATATAGTACAGCAAACTAATAAGATTATTAACGGGATCAAAGGTAACTCATCCAATAGCGAAGAAGTGAAGAACCCATATATTGCTGAAGCACGGTTCATGCGTGGAGTTGCTTATTCCTATCTGGCGATGTTATGGGGAAATGTTATTATAAATGAGGATACGGATGAACTGGTGGCTAATCCAATTGTCAATACTAGCCCGGTAAGTGATGTCTATGAATTTGCGATGCGTGACTTGGAATTTGCGGCAAAATATTTGCCGGAGGTTTCTTCTGCTGCCGGACGTGTCAATAAATACAGTGCCTTTGGCATGTTGTCGCGTGTTTATCTGACGTATGCCGGTTATAGTAGTAACCCTAATAGTGCGACCCGTAATCAGGACTATCTGGATTTGGCAAAGAAAGCGGCTTTAAAAGTGATAGAAAACAGAAATTTTGAACTGATGACTGATTATGCCGATTTGTTTATGATTGATAAAAATAACAACTCGGAAACACTATTTGCTTTACAATGGGTTAGTAATGGTACGTATGGGGAATGTAATACGATACAGGACTATTTTGCTTGTGAGTCGGCTATTACCGGTAATGACCGTGCATGGGGCGGTTATGTTTTTGCACAACCGGACGTGATTTGGGAGTATGAAAAAGGAGATAAACGGCGTCAGCCGACTTGGATGGCTTATGGCGATCATTATCCTGAAATACAGAAAGCAAACGGAGGATATACTTGTGAGAAGAAAGCATCGGGTACTGTTTCCGGAATTTATTGTAAGAAATATGTTTGTGGTTCTAGCAAAGATAATGCGAAGATCACTTCCGGAAGTACTCCTATCAATACTTACATGTTGCGTCTGGCAGAAGTATATCTGATTTATGCAGAAGCTATATTGGGAAATAATCCTTCAACAGATGATGCCGATGCAATGGAATACTTTAACAAAGTGCGCAAGCGTGCCGGTTTGGAACCCCAAAATTCGATTACTTACGAAGATATTCGTCGTGAGCGTAGACTGGAACTTTGTCTGGAAGGACAGTATTGGTATGACTTGGTACGTAGAGCTTATTATAAACAACAGGAAGTACTCAATTATATCACCGGACAGGATAGGGGTACTGCTATTCCTGTAGTATGGGATGCGGATACACAGACTTTGAAGAGAGACGAGGATTCGGATGAAACGAAGCGTGCCATAGGTGACGTCGATTCCAGTATATTCCTTCTTCCTTATCCGGAATCGGAGACTGTGCAAAATCCTTTGTTGAAAGCAGATCCTGTGCCTTATGCATTTAAGGAAGACAGAATAACTGATTTGTTTAATTAAAAACGAGAATACGAATGAAAAGCTTGATATATAAAAATAGTATGAAAGCATTTGGCTTATTGGTGAGCCTGCTCATCTGCTCTTGTTCATTTGTTTCGTGTGACGACGATGACGATAATGGCGGAAGTTCTGTGATGAACATAACAGGGATCTATCTGGAAGACGCGAAGTCGAATGTTCCTGACCGTTTGGTTGATTTTGCCCGTTTGGGACAACTGATCCGAATTGAAGGTGAAGGATTCAACGGATTGAAGAAAGTGTATATTAATGGATATAACTGTTATTTTAATCCGGTATTTGTTTCGAATAAATCTTTTCTGGTTAGTGTGAACAGTAAAGTTCCGACTACAGAAGCAGACGAGAATGTACGTAATACAATTCGTTTGGTAAAAGATGGCGGTGAATACGTTTATGATTTCCAGATTCGTGCTGCTGCACCGTCTATAACGAAAATCTCCAACTGTATGCCGAATATAGGTGAACCTATCATTGTTTACGGAAGTGGATTGACGGAAATAGCAAAAGTCGTTTTCCCCGGAAATGTGGTGGTGACAGAAGGTATTATTTCTGATCTTGACGGTGAATATTTTATGGTGGATATGCCTGCCGGAGTTTCTGAAGAGGGCGGTTCTATTTTCGTAGAAGGTTCGAATGGTGGTGCTTATTCTCCTGCCTATTTCAATTATAAGAAAGGCTTGTTGTTGAACTTCGACGGAGTGGGTGCACAAGGAGCATGGGGCGATTCTGAAAGTATGATTCAAACAACCGAACTGGAATCTGCTTCGATTGGTGAAGGTAATGTGTCGCAAGGTGCTTACTGTCGTTTGCCATTAGAAAGACAGTTGCCGGTGGCAGCAGCGAAGAATCGTTGTGCTGAAGTTTGGACAGCTGGTAATGGCACTGATCCTGACTGGTTGACGCTGGGTGTCCCTGCTGAAACTCCTGTTGCCGAATGTGCTATTCAGTTTGAAATTTATGTGCCCGAACCTTGGTCTGAATCCGGATTCCTGAAGATTTGTGGTCAGAACGGATTCAATGGTGGAGAATGGGAGAGAGACTGTTATAATTACGTACCGTGGCTTGTAGGCGGAAAGATCGTTCCTTTCCAGACAACCGGTTGGCAGACTGTAACTGTTCCGTTCAGTGAATTCTACAAATCGAAAGCATCCAGCGGAGCTTGGACCACTTTTGCCGATGTGGCCGCTACCCGTGCATCTGCTTCTTATGCCAACTTCGGTTTCTATTTTGAGAACTCTGATATTACATTGGATAAGATCACAGGTGCGAGCTCGGATAAAGAAACAGAGTTTCTATCCAAAACAACTTCCGTGAAGATTTATATTGATAACTGGCGTGTCGTACCTTTGACGAAGCCGGAATATACCGATTTCCCGGATGAAGAAGAGGATGCAGAATAATAATGACTTTAAATTGAAAAGATTATGAAATACAGAAATATGCTTCCGTTTGTTGCCTTGTCGGTGCTGATATTGACATCGTGTGACGATAATAAGATGGAGTGGTATAAAGACCCTACACATGGAGCGGTTACTTCTTCCGAACTGCCTTTACAGTTGGCTGAAAAGATTTCCCGTTACAAGCCGTTGAAAGAATATTTATCCGATCCCAACTTTAAGTTGGGTATCGGAGTGGGGATGGATGAATATCTTGGTGACGAGACAACGACTACCATTGTGAATGAGAACTTTAATGATCTGACGATAGGATATGCCATGAAGCACGGTCCTATGGTCGATTCTAAAGGGAATTTGAAATTTGATAAGGTAGATCAATTGTTTACAAAGACTACAGAAGCGGGTATAAGCATTTATGGACACTGTCTGATTTGGCACACTAATCAGAATGCGAGTTATCTGAATAGTCTGATTGCACCGGAAGTTATTCCGGGACCGGCGGGCAGTAATTTGTTGGATCTGTCAGGCATTGAAGATGGAACCTTTGATGGCTGGAATCGTAAAAATGGAAGTGATGCGATGTCCATTGTGGAAGGGGAAGGACTGACAACTACTTCCAAAGCATTGAAATTTACAGTAGGATCTTCTGTAACGGCTGCTCATTCTGTGCAATTATATACTCCTGACATTTCAGCAGTAAGTGGGCATAATTATGAAATTTCATTTTTTGTCCGTTCGGATAAAGCTGGTAAAGCCCGGTTGACTTTCGCTGGGTTAGGAAATAATTATCCATATAAAGACTGGTATGCTACAGGTGGCAGTTGGACGGAAGCTTTTGAGACAACGTCTCAATGGCAGCAGGTGAAGATCACAGTGAATGATTTTGTTAGTACTACATTTCAGATTGCATTTGAATTTGGTTATTTGCCGGATGTGACTTATTATGTAGATAATATTGTTGTGACAGACAAAGATGCCGATCCTACTGTGGTTAATCTGATTTCTAACGGAGATTTTGAAAGCAAAGCTATTACTCCTTGGGGAGCTTGGAGTAGTGGAAAAGCCGCGATTTCGGAAGAAGGTGAAGGATATGGAAGTTCATATTCGATGAAGCTGACTAGTTCTGTTGACGGAGGGGCGGGCAATGCATATAAGGCACAGGCTGGATATGGCTTTGATACTCCTTTGGAAGTCGGCAAGACCTATGAGTTCTCTGCTATGATTAAAGCAAGTGTCTCAACTACTTTCCAAATTCAAATTCAGAACTCAACGAGTTATGCAGGTGAATGCTATGTAGATGGAAATGTGAGTACGACTTGGACAGAATTTAAGAAAGAATTTACAGTGTCTAAAGAGGATATGAATCGATTCTGTATCAATTTCGGAGTTAGTGCGGGTGATTATTATATAGATAATATCGTATTGTCGGAGAAAGTGGTGGAGACACGTGCTGTCACTCGTGCTTCCGGTCCTACTATCATTGAGAAGACCGACGAAGAAAAAGCCGAGATTATCAGAGATGCTATGGAAGACTGGATTTCAAAGATGGTTACCCATTGCAAACCTTATGTTCATGCATGGGACGTAGTCAATGAACCAATGGATGACGGAAAAACATCAGACATTAAGACTGGTAAAGGCAAAACTGATCTGGCTTCTGATGAATTCTACTGGCAAGATTATTTCCTGACTCCGAAAGACTATGCAGTAGAAGCTTTCAAACTTGCCCGTCAGTATGGAAATCCGGATGATAAACTATTCATCAATGATTATAATCTGGAATATAACCTCAATAAGTGTGACGGTCTGATTAAATATGTGGAATACATCGAAAGCAAAGGGGCCATAGTGGATGGTATTGGTACACAAATGCATATTGCTATTGATTCCAATAAAGACAATATTGCTCAAATGTTCCAGAAACTGGGTGCTACCGGCAAGTTGATTAAAGTATCCGAGTTGGATATTAAGGTTAACACCTCGTCGCCTACTACTGAAAATCTGGCACAACAGGCAGAAATGTATCAGTATGTTATTGATATGTACAAGAAGTATATTCCGGTGGATAAACAATATGGTATTACCATCTGGGGAGTATCGGACAATGAAAAAGAACATGTGAATTGGATACCGAATGACGCTCCGAACCTTTGGGATGCTAATTATGCACGTAAACATGCTTATAAGGGAGTAGCCGATGGTTTGGCTGGTAAGGATGTCAGCGAAGACTTTACCGGAGATTTGGAATTATAATAATTAAAGAGGGGGAGAGTGAGGGTTACAGTAGTTGTTATCATCCTGGAGCGGATCGAATGAATAACAATAACTACTGTAATCCGCTCTTTCTAAAACTTTCGTTTTCCTCCTGTTCATCGGTGGTTTCAGCTTGAATGTAACATTGCAACAAGTTTTTGTAACATACGTAAACGATGATGTAACAAGCGAGTAATGATTTGAATCAGAATTTCTGGGTAAGTGGGAAGAAACTTCCTAAGTTTGCAAAGTGGAATCCCGATGGATTTCTTCTCTTGCTAAATTATCATGAAATAAAGACATATAAAAGAAAAGACAGAATGAATAAGTATTGGTTTTATAAGGTAGGGTTAGTAGTTGTGTTCCTTTGCTTCGCCTTGTTGGGCGGAGCAAAGGTTAAACTTCCGACTCTTGTTTCCGACGGAATGGTACTTCAGCGTGGGGAACCTGTCAATATCTGGGGAACGGCTGATCCTGATGAAACCGTTGATATAACTTTCCTGAAAAAGAAATATAAGACTGTTGCTGATGTACAAGGTAACTGGAAAGTGACTTTGCCTATATTGAAAGCTGGCGGACCTTATACGATGGCCATTAATGATATCGAATTAAAGGATATTCTTATTGGTGATGTTTGGGTATGTTCGGGACAGTCGAATATGGAATTGCCTGTTTCACGGGTTACAGATCGTTTTCGCGATGAAATATCTACGGACAGTAACTATCCGATGGTACGCTATATAAAAACACCTCTGCTCTATAATTTTCATGCTCCGCAGGCAGATATTCCGGGAATTTCCTGGCAAGCGATGACTCCTGAAAATGTGATGCCTTTCTCTGCTTTAGCCTATTTCTTCGCTAAAGATGTCTATCAAAAGACAAAGGTTCCGGTAGGAATCATAAATTCCAGTGTCGGAGGTTCACCGGTAGAAGCGTGGATCAGTGAGGGAGGGTTGAAGCCTTTTCCATTTTATTTGAATGAAAAGCGTATCTATGAGTCAGACGATTTGATGGAGTCGATGAAAAAAGAGGAGAGGAAGAAAAGTCATGCCTGGAATGTGGCGTTGTTTCAGGGAGATAAAGGGATGCATGAGGCTACCCCTTGGTATGCTGCCGATTATGATGATAGCAATTGGACAGAAACAGATTTGTTTACTTCCGGCTGGGCAACAAACGGACTGAATACCGTCAATGGCTCCCACTGGTTCCGTAAAGACTTTCAGGTGTCTGCACAACAGGCGGGAGAGAAAGCGACTCTTCGTTTGGGATGCATCGTAGATGCAGATTCGGTCTATGTAAATGGCACATTTGTGGGGACTGTCTCTTATCAGTATCCTCCCCGTATCTACACCATTCCTGCCGGATTGTTGAAAGCCGGAAAAAATACAATAACCATACGCCTTTTCAGTTATGGCGGTCGTCCTCAATTTGTAAAGGAAAAGCCTTATAAAATCCTTTTCGGAAAAGGTCAGCCGGAAAAAGGAGAATCGGAGATCAATTTGGAGGGGAGTTGGAAATATCATCTCGGTGCTCCTATGCCCGCTGCTCCGGGACAAACGGCTTTTCATTATAAACCCACAGGACTGTATAATGCAATGATTGCTCCTTTGCTGAACTATACGGTATCCGGTGTCATCTGGTATCAGGGAGAATCGAATGTCTCACGCAGAAATGAGTATAAAGACTTGTTGACGGCTATGATTAGCGATTGGAGACAACGATGGAATAAGTCGGATATGCCTTTCTATATCATTGAGCTGGCGGATTTCCTTTCACCCACAGATAAAGGAGGACGCACTGCCTGGGCGGAATTCCGGAAAGCGCAGGCGGAAGTAGCCGATACAAATAAAAATGTTACTCTGATTAAAAATAGTGATTTAGGAGAATGGAATGATATTCATCCATTGGATAAAAAGACGCTAGGGCAACGAGTGGCAGCAGCTATCTTGATAGAAATGAATACGAAAAACAGAAAATGACCAATTTATCTATTTTATGGAGAATACAATAAAGACCAATGAAGCGAAAGGTTTCTATAAACTCTCTTGGCTTCAACGTATAGGATTCGGTTCCGGTGATTTGGCGCAAAACCTTATTTACCAGACCGTATGTATGTATCTGCTGATTTTTTATACCAATGTATATGGACTTAAACCGGAAGTGGCAGCCGTGATGTTTCTTATTGTCAGGATAGTGGATGTCCTTTGGGATCCTCTGGTGGGTGCTTTCGTCGATAAACACAATCCTAAACTAGGTAAATACCGTTCATATCTTATTTGGGGAGGAATTCCGCTGACTGGTTTTGCTATTCTTTGTTTTTGGAACGGCTTTTCGGGTTCACTGTTCTATGCCTATTTCACTTACGTTGGATTATCCATGTGTTATACATTGATTAATGTGCCTTATGGAGCACTGAATGCGTCACTTACCCGCGATACGAATGAAATCACGGTGTTGACGTCAGTGCGTATGTTTCTTGCCAATTTGGGTGGTTTGGCTGTGGCATACGGTATTCCGATACTGGTGAAGGTGTTGTCTCCCGATGGTAAAATCAATACTACTGCATCTGCTAACGCATGGTTTATTACGATGACTATTTATGCTGTTATCGGATTGGCGTTATTGATGTTCTGCTTTAGCCAGACGAAGGAGCGTGTGGTTATGGATCAGGAGGAGACATCTAAAGTAAAAGTGTCCGACTTGTGGGTAGAATTTTGTAGAAATAAACCTTTGCGTATTTTGGCGTTCTTTTTCATTACTGCTTTTGCAATGATGGCGATTGGTAATTCTGCCGGTTCATATTATATGATTTATAATGTACGTGCACCGGAGATGTTACCTTATTTCATGGCCTTGGGCTCGATACCCGCATTCATTTTCATGCCGATGGTACCTGCCATTAAACGTGCCATTGGAAAAAAGCAAATGTTTTATGTATTCCTTTCAGTCGCTATATTGGGTATGGCATTGCTGTATATTATTTCTGTGGTTCCGGTACTCAAAACGCAGATATGGTTGGTCTTTGTGGCGCAGTTCATAAAATCGACGGGAGTCATTATTGCGACAGGGTATATGTGGGCTTTGGTTCCCGAAGTAATTTCGTATGGCGAATATACTCATGGTAAACGTATTTCGGGTATAGTCAATGCTTTGACTGGTATTTTCTATAAAGCGGGAATGGCTCTTGGAGGAGTTGTACCGGGACTTGTTATGGCTTTTGTCGGATTCGACCAGACAAATGAAGTGTCACAATCACCTTTTGCCGAACAGGGAATACTGTGGCTCGTAGCCGTTATTCCGGCGTTGTTGCTTTTGGTCGCTATGTTCATTATTTCTAAATATGAATTGGAAGATAATGTGATTGACAATATAAATGAGGAGATAGAATCGCGCTGTAAAAAAGGCGAATAGATAAGATAGTAGAATGTTTATTACTCAAAAATATAACGTATGAAACTCAAACGAATAATTCTGTTATTATTGACAGTGATGTTTTCTTTTTCTTATGGAGAAGTTTTTGCGAAAGATGGAAATTCGCTGAAAAAGGCTTTGAAAAACAAGTTTTTGATTGGCGTGTCAGTGAACACACATCAAAGTTCCGGTAAGGATGTCGCAGCTGTTGAAATTGTAAAGAAGAATTTTAATTCCATCGTGGCGGAAAACTGCATGAAGTCTTCTGTCATTCATCCGAAAGAAAATAAGTATAATTTTGCGCAGGCAGATGAATTTGTCAGTTTTGGTGAGAGCAATCAAATGGCTATCATTGGTCACTGCCTGATTTGGCATTCACAATTGGCTCCTTGGTTTTGCGTAGATAAGGACGGGAATAATGTTTCTCCGGAAGTCCTGAAGAAACGGATGAAAGACCATATCACTACCATCGTGAAACGCTATAAAGGCCGTATCAAAGGCTGGGATGTAGTAAATGAAGCGATTGAAGATAATGGAGCATATCGCAAGACAAAGTTTTATGAGATTCTGGGGGAAGAATATATCCTATTGGCTTTCCAATATGCACACGAGGCCGATCCGGATGCCGAACTTTACTACAATGACTACTCAATGACCCAACCGGGGAGAAGAGAAGCCGTCGTGAAAATGGTGAACGATTTGAAAAAACGTGGAATCCGTATTGATGCCATAGGTATGCAAGGACACATCGGCATGGACTACCCGAAAATCAGTGAATTTGAGAAGAGTATGCTGGCCTTTGCCGGAACAGGAGTGAAGATAATGATAACAGAACTGGATTTGACGGTGATACCATCACCGAATCCCAATGTAGGTGCAGAAGTTTCCGCTTCCTTTGAATATAAGAAAGAGATGAATCCTTATCCGGATGGATTACCGGAAGAGGTATCGAAAGCATGGACTGAAAGAATGAATGACTTTTTCCGTCTGTTCCTGAAACATCATAACCTTATCACCAGGGTTACTCTTTGGGGAGTAGCCGATCAGAACTCTTGGCGTAATGACTGGCCGATGAGAGGCCGCACGGATTATCCGTTACTTTTTGATCGCAATTATCAGCCGAAGCCGGTAGTCGACCTGATTATCAAAGAGGCTGAAAAAACAAAATAAGTTTCTAACAGAAAAACCGAAAAAGCATGAAAACAGAAAAAAGATATTTAGTTCCCAGTGATTATATGGCTGCCCCTGCCGTACATGTATTTGATGGCAAACTGTATATTTATCCCTCGCACGATTGGGAAAGTGGTATTGCTGAAAATGATAATGGCGATCATTTCAATATGAAAGATTATCACGTGTATTCTATGGATGATGTGATGAACGGTGAAATAAAAGATCATGGAGTGGTGCTTTCCACAGAGGATATTCCTTGGGCGGGCCGTCAACTATGGGATTGTGATGTGGTTTGTAAAGATGGTAAGTACTATATGTATTTTCCATTGAAAGATCAGAATGATATATTTCGTATCGGGGTAGCTGTGAGTGATAAACCTTATGGTCCTTTTATACCGGAAGCTAATCCGATGAAGGGAAGTTACAGCATCGATCCGGCTGTATGGGATGACGGAGATGGTAACTATTATATGTATTTCGGTGGATTGTGGGGTGGACAACTTCAACGTTACCGTAATAATAAAGCCTTGGAATCTGCCATTTTGCCGGAAGGAGAGGAGGAGGCAATCCCGTCGCGTGTTGCTCGTTTGAGTGAAGACATGATGGAGTTTGCCGAAGAACCCCGTGCAGTGGTAATTCTGGATGAAGACGGTAAGCCATTGACAGCAGGGGATACGGAACGCCGTTTCTTCGAAGCTTCGTGGATGCATAAATATAATGGTAAATACTATTTTTCCTATTCTACGGGAGACACTCATTTGCTCTGCTATGCAACAGGTGATAACCCTTATGGTCCGTTTACTTATCAGGGAGTCATTCTGACTCCGGTGGTAGGATGGACTACTCACCATGCTATTGTAGAGTTTAAAGGTAAGTGGTATCTGTTTCATCACGATTGTGTACCATCAGAGGGAAAGACTTGGCTCCGTAGCCTAAAAGTCTGTGAACTTCAGTATGATGCAGACGGGCGAATCATTACTATCGAGGGAAAAGATGAATAATAGAATACATTAAAACTACCGCTTCTATCTGAAAAATATGCCTAGAAATATATTTGCATTGATATTCACTATCCTTTTTTGCTTTTCTTCTATTTGGGCAGAAGATGGAAGTGCCTTGTGGCTTCGTTATGCATCGGGAGCGAAAGCGGAAATTACCAGCAAGAAACAATCACCTACATTACGTATTGCGGTTTCCGAATTACAGAACTTCTGGCAGGGAGGAATCCCGGTTACTTTGGAGGTCCGGAACAATAAAGAACTTCGTGCACTTGGAAATGAGGGATATACGATTCAGACCTCCAAAGGTGGCAGTCAAATAACGATAGCTTCTTCCGGTGAACAAGGAGTACTTTATGGAACGTATCATTTACTCCGTCTGCAAGCTACCGGACAACTACCGGAATCAGCTTTGCAATCCCTCAATATCTCCGAACGACCTGATTATCGAATTCGTATCCTGAATCATTGGGATAACTTGGATGGTACAATCGAACGCGGATATGCCGGACATTCACTTTGGAAATGGGACGAACTTCCGTCTGTTGTCTCTCCCCGTTATGAAGCCTACGCTCGTGCCAATGCTTCTATCGGCATTAATGCCACTGTAATAAACAATGTCAATGCAAGTCCTAAGATACTATCTAATGATTATTTGCAGAAAGTCAAAGTCTTGGCCGACGTTTTCCGCCCTTATGGCTTGAAAATATATCTTTCTATCAATTTCTCTTCTCCCGCAGCTTTAGGCGGTTTATCCACTTCCGATCCGTTGAATAAAGAAGTGATAAACTGGTGGAAGCAGAAAGCCAAAGAGATTTATTCTCTGATTCCCGATTTCGGAGGTTTTCTGGTGAAAGCGAATTCCGAAGGGCAGCCCGGTCCGTGTGACTACGGACGGACTCATGCCGAAGGAGCCAATATGTTTGCCGATGTGTTGAGGTCCTATCATGGCATTGTGATGTGGCGCGCTTTCGTTTATTCTCCTACCGACAGCGACCGTGCCAAACAAGCCTATCTTGAATTTGAACCTTTGGATGATAAATTTCGGGATAATGTTATTGTGCAGATCAAGAACGGTCCGATAGATTTCCAACCCCGTGAACCATTCAGCCCGCTGTTCGGAGCCATGAAAAAGACGGCAGTTATGCCCGAATTTCAAATCACACAAGAGTA
>UMFM01050523.1_pt1 | contig 14321 bp, 24 predicted proteins | sample 1965011 | NCBI WGS metagenome assembly UMFM01 (sample SAMEA4836046, study PRJEB28245) | human gut metagenome | biome: gut microbiome; material: fecal sample | place: Denmark | collected 2008 | reverse complement strand
GACTAATTCTTTGTATCTTGCTAATATCAATTAATCACCTCCTAATACTTAACTCCTATGTAATCTAATACTTCACCTAACTTTAATTTGTTAATGCAATAGTTATATTGCTTTGTATGTGTTTTCTTTAGTCTTTGTATTCTATTAGGTGTTGTATCGCACTGTATTCCGTATAAGCAGTAAATACAACCTGTCCTTTCACATCCAGTAGTGCTATATGTACATTCATCAAGTAAATTTTTATCTTCTATAACTTCACCATAAACACTTGCTATTTTTAGATCATTCTTATAAATGTACTCTAGTACATCTTGTTGCTTCCAAAATCCAAGTGGTGTACTTACAGGTCTTTTGCTTTCAAATGCATTACACCCATGTTGTAAGTAGCTTTGTTGTCTTAAACTACTTTCTTCTGCCATAGTTCCAATAATAGGAACTTTACCTGTTTCTTTTTCAAATTTCTTTACAGGTCGTTTTTTCATAACTTCGCAGCATTTATTTGATATTTCAAACGGTGCATCTATTAAGTAATGATACTTATTAGGAAGTTTAAATCTCCCTTTACTGTCTCCATATAATCGTCTTTGTCTCATTTTTTTAGTACTATGTCTTATTTCATATATGTATTGACTATTTTCTTTACTGATTACTGGATAGCCATATGTATTTATAACCTGTTTAAAATTCATTTCTGGCTTAAGAATGGTAACACTTTTAAAAGTTTTAACAAATTTATAAATCTCTGGATATTCAAGTCCTGTATTTATAAAAACTGCTTCGATATTAGGATATATACTTCTTACTATGTCTAATAAAACTGTACTATCCTTTCCACCACTAAAACTTATATATGTTCCATTCTCACCATAATAATCAACCCATTCTCTAATTCGTTGTTTTGTTCTCTCTATTTTCATTTCTAAAGGATAATTTTGTAATATCCTTAACTCATTTAAGTTCAATATTCACACCTATATAAATCAATTTCTTAATCTATATAGGTAATGGATAGGCTTCCCAACCGAGTGTTTGACTTACTCCTTATATCCACTCAGGCTATTTAAATCCATTTTACATTTCATTCACTCACCTAAAACGATTCACATTACCTCAATGCGGTTTGTCAAACTATTGGACTAAGTAATCCTCAAATCTCATAACCTTGTTTACAAGGATTTGTAAATATTGAATTTTATTTATTTTCATAGACTTTCACCTCTATATAAAACATAACTGGTCACTAACTGTTAGCATTTCTCTTTGTGCTTTTGGTATTCCATATCTTTTGTAGTTTTGAAAGTTATCGTTTATTAATTGTGTCTTTATCATATTCCCTCCTAAAAGAATGTCAGTTGTTCATAAGCATCCATTCTTGGGCATCCTAGAGTTGTTAGGTTTTCACATTCAAATTCCATTGTTATATACCTATTTTTTTATTTTCTCTATTCTCTTTTATTCTTTCAAGCTGTCTTTCAAGTTTATCGTCAATATCTTCTATAGCTGCTTCAAATATATCATCATCTAGTTCTGTTAATTGATTAAGCATAATCCAAACATCTGCTACTTCCTCTGCTACATGATATATAAGCCCAAGTACATCAGGATTGTCTCCTCTTTTCCATTTCATAATAGCTTGAATTAATTCAGAACATTCTTCTACTGTTTGGTCTAGTTGTTTTTCTAATCCATAATGATTAGCTATTTCTTTTATGGAACTTTCCTTAAATTCATCTATTTGTATCACTTTTTCACTCTCCTTTATATATTTAAATATCTTTTAATAACTTGTATAGCTTCTTCGCAACTATAACACACTTTTACTTCATATCCTTGCTCCATTAATGCTCTAATCCATTTCTTTTGATTATCTGTGCATTTATTTCTACCTACCTTCATTTCAAGAAATAGACCGTATTTTTGACTTCTAGGAACTGGTAAAAATAAATCTGGTACTCCTGATTTTGTCCCTGTAGCTTTTAGTTTTCTAGCTTCTCCTTTATTTCTATATCCCCCATTAGGAATAGCAAATATCATTTTTAGTTCTGAATATTTACAAGATTGTAAGTTACACCATTGAATTAGAGTTGCTTGTTCTAAATCTTCACCTTTCATGTTTAATCCTCCACATATCCCCATTTTAATTTTTCACCTGTTACTGGGTGTTTCCCAGCTGACTTCTTTTTCCCTCTGCAACATTTAGAAATATCTGATTGACAAATTCCTGTTAATCTTTCTGCTTCTCTAGTAGACCCATATTTTTTACCAGTATCTATACATATAACTTTTCTAGACAAACTATTATCTTTACCTTTTTTAGCTTTTTGTAATCCTGTTCTGTATGCGTGCTTCATATTTTCTTCTTGAGTGCACCATTCTAAGTTTGATACTGTATTATTTTGTTTATTACCATCTATGTGATTTACTTGCGGTTTGTTTTCTGGATTAAGTATAAATGCCTGAGCTACTAAGCGATGTACTTTATGTTTTTTGATATTAGAATTTGCACTTAATGTAATATAATAATATCCACAATTATCTTTATACTGCTTTAATATTTTTTCTCTGTACTTTTTGTTTTTATCTCTTAAACTTTTAACTCTTCCTAAATTGCTAATTTGATATAATCCTTTGTAATTTTTTATATCTTTCCAAATTTCGTTCATTTTTATCACCTTCTTTAGTATGATTTTATCATACTTTGTCATACTTTATCAAGTATTTTAGATTTATTTTCATATAAAGTTATGATATAATACCACTAAGAGGTGATATTATGAAAAAGAAAATTGCTATAACTCTAGATGAAGAAATTCTAGAAAAATTAAAGCAATATGCCACTGAAGAGGATAGAACTATATCAAGTCAGATAAATAAATTATTAAAAGACTTTTTCAAGTCGAGAGAAGGGAAATAACCTTCTCTCTTTTATTTTTATCCTTCTCCATTTTTATTTAGTGCATATCTCTCTTCCATATTTCCTCCTATTTTGCCGTTCTATATGGTGCTAACATTGTCACTAATTTATGTACTAATATTTTTTTGTCTTTTGTTATTTTCGCCTCACTGTTTATCGCTGGTCCTCTTTTTTCTTCTGCACGATATTCTTCTCTACAAGTATTACTACAAAATCTTTGATTTGCTCTATTACTTGTAAATTCTTTGCCACAATAATCGCATATTTTTTTATTCGCATTTTTTATGAAATTTATTTCCCATGTATTTTTATAAGGTTTTTCTTGTCTTATAGCTGATGCTACAGCTCCAGCGTATATTTTCTTGTTATATATACCTGTAAGATACTTCGCTACTGCATTTTGGCCTGTAAACTCTAATACTTCTCCAGTTTTTATATTTTTCACTTCGATTATATTTTTTCCCATTACTATTCACCCCTTTTCTTTACTTTTTTTGTTTCTAGTGATTTCAAATAGACTTGCAACTCCTCAGGGCTTAATTTGTATTCTTTTACTTTGCTGCATTTTTTCTCGCTTTCGTAATTGCCCTTTAAAATAATCTCTCCTGGTTGAAAATAGTAAACTCCACCTTGATTATCTCTAGTTTTAACTTGCTTTACATTCAGATTTCTCACTGATGATTTTTCTTTTCTAGTGCATCCACATGATTTTGTGTTTCCAGATTTCAAGTTATATTCTCTGACGGATACTGTATTTCCGCAGCTACACTTACATATCCATTTTCTTCTACCACTTGATTCTTGATCTAATTCTATTACTGTAAGTTTGCCAAATACTTGTTCAGTTAGGTCTGGATTTTCTCTAACAAGTCCCATTTCTTTTACATATTTTTTTATAGTATTTTTATTTCTATTTAGCTCATAAGAGATGTTTAGTATGCTTAATCCTTTATTGTATAAGCGCTTTATCTTTCTTTTTTCTATATCTGATAGTCTTTTTGCCATTTGATTATCCCCCTTCTGCCTAGAAGATTTAACTCCTAGGCTATTTATTTGTAAGTATCTTATATAACTCCACGTAATCTATAATTATTTTCAAGTCCTCTAGGAAACTCTATAACGTTGCCTTGACACATCTCGATTAATCTACTGCCAATAGCTTCATCCCAGTTTAGAATCTCTTTTACACTCTTTTCTGTACTGATTATCATCGGCATACTCTTTAGATATCTAGTATTGATTATTTTATATACATGCTTTCTATCAGCTATTGTAGGCTCACCTTTTAGGAAGTCATCTAAAAACAATACTGGTGGATTTATGTACTTTTCTAAGCTTCTTATATATTCTTCTTCATCCATTGATGTTTGTTTTAAATCTGTTAGCATTGATATATATTCTCTGTAGACACATCCTGTATTGTTTTCTATTAGTCTTAACATAGTTGCCACACCAATATGGGTTTTACCTGAGCCTGGCTGACCACTAAGCATCAAGCTCGCTTTTGTTTCTTTAAAATTTTTACTATAGTCCATAGCCTTTGCCTTCGCTTCTAATTGCCATTCGTTGTTAACTATAAATGTTTTAAACGTTCTTTGCTTGAAAGCTTCTGTAAGTCCACTACGCTCCATTTTTTCGATACTTTGTTTCTTTTCTAAACATTCACATGGTACTGCTACTTCATATCCATCTTGTATTTTAAAAATATATCCTCTATCTTCACATTTAGGACAATCATATTTTATTTGTTCTGGACTATGTTTTTCTAAAGTAGCTTTTATTCTATTTAGTAAAGCAGCATCCATCTAATCATCTCCTTCTAGTTCTCTTTCTAGTTCTAACATTCTTTTATATCGTTCTGAATTTGGATCTATTGCATCATTACCATTTGATACTTTAAACTTTTCTTCTAATCTGTCTAAAAAGTCCATATTTTGTTTTTCTGCTGATTCTTGTTGTCTAGGTTTGTTTTGTTCTTGCTGTAATTTGTATGCTTTTAGCTGGTCATATGTTGTTATGTTATTGTTGGTCCAGTTGTTGATTATCCCTTTTAGATAGCCTAAGTTAGTTTTACTTCGCTCTGTACATATCTCTATTGCTCTTTTAAAAAGTGAATAATCTATGTCTTTACTTATATCTATAAGCCATTCTGATGTTACTCCATTTATTACTCCTATATTATTTTCATAGAGTTTAGCAAACTTACCTACCAACTTACTATCTATATCTGTATGTATATCTTTCTCTATCTCTTTATCTTTCTCTATCTCTATCTCTATCTCTGTCGTTACGTTTTTGTTACTTGGTGTTACATCAGTGTTACATTGTAACGCTTTACCGTTACTTTGTAACATTTTCTTTTTTTCTCTATGTCTTCTAACCCTAGCAGCACTCTCACTTTCACTACCAGTCATCTCTTCTGCTTGTGGTAAGAAAAACTCTTCATCATTTACAATTTCAATCAGATTATGTTTATCTAAAAATGCTAATGTCATAGCTACATTTTCTTCATCTTCATCTAACTCTAGGGCTAATTCATCTGCAAATTCATCTTCTACGCCTTCAAAGTAAAGTTTGTTTTCTTCTTTAATCGCTAGTAGTAACATTTTAAGATAAATTATTGTGTATGTATCTCCGCCAGCTATTTTTCTTAGCTTTTTAATTTCTTTCTGTCTAAAAAAATCATCTTTAAGTTTTAACCAGTAATATTGTTTCGGTTTCTTTGCCATTTAAAACCTCCTTTACTTCAATTTAGGAAGGGGATTACTCCCCAACCTAGCTACATATCCATTACTTGTTGCCCTTCTATTTGTCCGTTATCTTCTTTTACCTCTTCTATTTCTTCTTCTGTGTACTCTACATCTTGGATTGGTTCATAATCTGTTAGTAGTTGTAATAGCTCGTCCACTTCTTCAAACTTTAAATCTTTTAGGTCATATCCGTTACTGCTGCAGAAATATTCGAGCTTTGATGTATCTTTAGCATCTTCGTGACTATATAATCCTTTTACTTCTGCCATTGCTAATAACTTTCTCTTTTGCTCACTTGTTGCTTTACCTATTACAACTTCTTTAGTAGGTAATTTATCAGGTACACTTTGTATTTCTGCGCTATCATACATACCTTGAAAATCTGTTGGAAATGCCTCTCTTAAGGCTGATACCATAGCACATTTTCTTATCATAACTCCAGGCATTTGTTTCCATGTAGCTTGTCCTTTTGAATATTCTTCAAAAGCTACTGTAGACTTGATAGGCATCTTTCTATCTTTTCTATATACTTCACACCAGCCACCAACTATTATGTCTTTTTTTAGTTTTGCAGTTCCTTCTATTTCTATCATTTCGTTATTTCTTTCTACTAATATTCCTGCTCTCATTCCCTCGAATTGTGGATGTTGGTCTGCTCTTTTAACAAACACATCTTTCCCAACTATTATGTTAGCTGGTTGACTTCCGAATTTAATTATATAAGCATCGTTTTGCAATGGATTTAAATGTCTTGATTTGCATAACTCCAAGAAAAATAAAACTTCTTGATCTGTTACATTCCCATTTCCTCTTACTAAATAATTTCTAACTGTATCAGCATTTAAAACTTGTCCACCTTCTAATGTAAAACTAGCTAATGCTAATGCATTATCATTTGCTTGTGCTGCTTTAGTCATGTTATTCACCTTCCTTATTTTTTAGTTTTTGGTATAGTTAAACTTGTTCCGACTTCTAAGTGGCATCCTTCTACATCTGTACCACCTTTTATAAGTTTTTTAATTGCATTTTTATCAACTTTAACTGTTTCTGTTACAACAGTTTCTTTATATGTATCTGGTACACTTTCTAAATCATCTATAATAAGACTTCCTGGATTGTTTCTTATAGTAAAGTTGCCTAAATCTGTTTCCATCTTTTTAACTCCAAGTGCTTCCATATTGTCTTTTAACATCTTTTTAAGATTTTCAGCTTTGTTTTGTCTTTGTTTTTTTAACTCTTGAAGTCTTTTTATTTCACTGTCTATGCTTTCTATTTGACTATCTATATTTCTAAAAACGTATACAAAACCATTTGATTTATTTTTTATTTCATCAGCTATTATTTTATTAGCTTTTACTAAATTTTCTGCTAAATCTTCTTCTCCATTTTCTAAATAGTCACTTATTAATCTATCTACTTCTATAAAGTTGCTTGTAAGTTCATATAAATTCATTTAAATTTATCCCCTTTCGTGTTATAATTTAAGTATCTTATATTACATATAGTGTTTTGTTAGCTCCCTAGATTGCTGTCTAGAGAGCTTATTTTGTTATGCAAATATTGGATTAGCATCATGCATATAATCCATGTAAGCATGTGTAAGGATATCGTAAAGTTCATTTTCTTTTCGTTGATATTCTTCATATGCTTTTTTTCTTATGTCATCTTTTTCTTCTTGAGTTATGTTTGAATTGAATGCTTGTCTGTATGTTTTTAGATATTCCATATAATTGTCAGTGTTTGTTTTTAGGACCATGTCCTGAGTTTCTTCATAGATTTGTTTTTTACTCTTCATTTGTTATCCCCCCTTATCTCCAGTTACATTTTGAGTTCATTAACTCTATAAGTTGCTTTACAGTCATATTTGGATATTTATTTGCTAAGTAGTTTAGAACTTCTGGTGTACATTTCATCTAACCACCTCCTTTACACCTTCGATAACTGCATCTAATACTTGATGCATCTTTGAAATTGTGTATTCTGTGTCTCTACTTCCTGTTGATGTGTATAGAAATGTGTCTTTTGTTTTGTATTGGTCTATTCTAAGAGTTAGACTGTAAAATGGTTTGTCTATTCCTTTTAGGTGATGTAATCCTAGAAAAGCACTTATAAAACCACTATTTTCGTTGATGTATTCAACTTTATCAAATAGCTTATTTGCTTCTTTTCTGAACTCTTGATTTGTCATTTATAGTACCTCCTTTAAAGACTTCCCTAGTTTTCTTTTGACATATTTGTCATAACTTATTCTGTCTACTAGATACTTTCTCCCCATATGATTTACTGTGTATTCTCCTGTGCTAAGTCCATATCTTGCTACCTGTAAAGCATAGTTACGGCCACAATGTAGATACTCCTGTAATTGTTCTATTGTTAGATATTCACATGGTGCATAGTCTTCGCTATAACGAAATTTTTCAACGATATCAACTAAGTCAATTCTTTCTGATATTGTTTGAAGTAGTTCGCTTTGGTCCATGTTTCTTACTAACATCTTTTCAAATTCACTTGCCATACTTTCACCCCCTAATTATGTATGCTGTGCCACCAAGCCCCTAAAAAGAAGCCTATGTTAAATATGATTACTGCTGCTATGTATTTTGCTAACATGATGCCTCCTATCTGCTATAATCAACTACTGTGTTATTGCCTTGTTTTCTAAGTAGTGCAAACTTGTTTTGTAACACGTGAAACATTTTTATTTCTGCTTGGTATGGAGTTATGATGCTCCATTCTTCTCTAAAACCTCTAGCTCTTAATATGTCTGATACTGCTTCTACTTCTCTTTTGAAGAAATGTTCTGTTCCTGTGTATATCGCCATATTTAGTTACCCCCTAAATTAATACTTCTTATTTACTTTTTTCGTTTTCTTCTAGTAATTTTTCAAGATCTTTTTCTTTCAGAAGTTTTTCAATGATTTTTATTTCACCTTTACCAGTTACTCTTGTTGTTCTAAATGTGAATGTTCCTCTTGCTGTTTTCTTAGTACCTTCTGATACTTCTAAATAACCTCTTTCAACTGCATATTGAGTAGCTTCTGTTGAGTTTTTACATACCCAGCCCCAACTTCTCAGTCTTTCATATAATCTTCTTTCTCCTATAAGTATCTTGCTATTTGATTTTGAGATTGCTTTAGCAGTTTCTCTAACTAATTTTGTGTTTTGTGATATAGATATTTGAGTTATCACTCTGTCTTTTTCTGCAATTTCTTTTTTAGCATCTTCCAGTAATTTGTTTTTATTGTCTATTGTCTTTTGCGCTACTATTAAAGCTTTAGCCATTATTGTTTCATCATCTTCGTCTTCATCGTGTGGTATGTAGCCACCAGTTTTTCTAATTTGTTTTAATATTTCTTTTACTTTCTTTTTGAATTGTTTTGCTATTGGTTTTCTACTTTGCATTAATACCTCGTAAAGTCCATCTTCTGTTAAAAATAAGGCAGTATAACTATTAGTTAGAGTGCTTAATTGATGTCTTGCGACTTCTGCATCGTCTAAATCAGCATCTTTAACCATTTTGCTAGGATTGCTATGTTCTATCCAATTCGCTACATCTTTAGCTAAAAACAATGGATTTTCTTCTGTTCCATAAATTTTAAAATCTTGTCCCAAAACTTCTTGATTATAAATTACTTGTAATTCTTCCATATTTAATCCTCCTAATTATAAAAATCTGATTTTGTAACTTCGTTAACTGGTAATCCTAACTCTAATTGCTTGTTATGATCTTTTATTAATCCATCTTTTATAAGAAGTAATCTAAAGGTTTCTTTACCTCTAGGAGTTATAAGTGTTTGTGTGTCGCTATGTCCCCAAGCAGTTGTAAATTCTTTTAATTCAAAGTACTTCATCTTATTTGCATAAGGTTTAATTTTTCTTTTTTTATCTCTGTAGCATAAATTCTTTTGAATTAACCACTCTGTAAAAGTTCTTTCTTTTATTCCTAATTCTTTAGCAGTATCTCTTATATTTGTAAGTAAGTTGTTATCTACTAAAGCATCAAAATACTCTGCCTTTGGAGCCATTTCTCCTATAACTTCGGACTGTTTTTCTATAACTTTTGTTTGTTGTTGATTTTCTAATTGCAGTCTTTCATTTTCTTCGACTTGTACTAGTAAATGTTGCAATGCTTCTTTATATGTAGTTGGAACTTTTGGTTGTTGTTCTTTTATGTACTGTTCCATTTCCTCAAATTTATTCATATATCTTATGGTAAACAAGTCCCCTTTTTCTCCAGTTGTTTTATGTGCTAGAAATTCGCAGCCTTTTTTAGTTACTTGATATTCTTTACGTTCTTTCCCTTGAGCATCTAAGTAAGAACTTAATATCCATAAATCAGCCACCTTAATTTTTAGGTCGCTAACTTTTTCTAATATTGTTGTGTGTTTTTCTATTTTGTTCATTAAATTATCATGTCTAGTCTCCATCATTTCTGCTACTTCTCTAGATGATATACTTTGTACTAAGTTGTTCATTTCGTTTATACAATCCATATTTCAATCTCCTTTCAATCAATATTATTAGTCAATGTTTTTATTAGTCGAATTTAATTCATCTGATTTACTAAAAAAAATATCTTCTATTGTTACTCCAAATATATCAGCTAGTTTCTTAGCTTTGTCTAGTGGAGGTTTAGCTATTCCTAATTCATAACAAGAAAATGCTTGTCTTGTTACTCCTATTTTTTCAGCTAAGTCTCTTTGTCTATAATTGCCCTCTGTTCTGTATTCTCTTAGCTTATTCATCAAATCACCTCCAATCGAATTTAATTAGTTTTTTAATTATTAAGCAAATCTTATTGACTTGTTATACTTACATTATAGCAAATTAAATTAGCCTGTCAAGTGTTTTGACTAAAATTTTTCGATTTTATTTCAAAAAGGCGAGGAAAATTTGCATAAATAGAGAATATATAAGTATAATTAACTTATAACATATTTATAGATAAAGTGCATTTTAATGGAGGATAGGAAAAACATGTTAGCAAGAAGATTAAGAGAACTGAGAGAGGAAAATAATTATACACAACAAGAAATCGCTAGTAAAATAGGTTTAACAAAAGGAGCATACGGTTGCTACGAAAGAGGCATAAGCGTACCAGATGCCCATACGCTTTTACAATTAGCAGATATATTTGACGTTACCACAGATTATCTGCTAGGGCGTGTAGATAATAAAAAACCGTTAGAAGATATGTCAGGAAAAGAACATGATGCTATTAAATTAGCAGAACAATTAACAGATGAACAACTTGAATTAATAACTAAAATGGCATTTGGACTAATAAAAAAAGACTAGGTAATCCCTAGTCTTTTGTTTTATTCAATTCTTCTTTAGCTAGCTTTATAACTTCATTTAAATGTTTATGATCTAATTTATGATTTTTTATTGCATTTATTAATTTTTCTTTCATATTCCAGATTATTCCCCCCTTAAATCATAGAACATATGTTCTAATTAATCGTTTACATATATTATATACTATTTTTCAGATATATAGTATATGTAAATTACAAAATATTTTGTATAGTCTTATTATACTATCTAATAAGACCTTTTTGGAATATTTTAGTAAAATTTCCACATATGTAGACGGAAATTTATGCTTACTTCCAATAAGAATCAAACAAATCTGTTATTTTACAATCTAAAGCCTTAGCTATATCTTCTAGCTGGAATATGTTCACCTTCCTTTTTTCGGTTTCATAGTTATTAAGCGCAGCTTTGCTAATATTAGTTTTTCTTGCTAATTTTTCTAATGAATATTTCTTTTTTATTCTTTGCTGGTAAATTAATATCTTCATACTATCATTTTTGTAGCATAATATCTATTTTATACTAGAAAATAGTGTAAATTAAATTGGTATATGCTACAATTTAAGAAAAAATGAAAACTAAAGAGGGGGATAATTATGGGATTATTTAAATCTAAAAAAGATAAATCTAATGAAAGACAAGTTATAACTTCTAAAAAAGTTTACAATTTAAAATCAAACGGTAAATATGAAATTGTCTTAGAAGGGAAATTTATTTCTATTACCGCTAAAGGAATTATGAATTCGATAAATAAAGGATTTACAGGTACAAAGAAAATCTGCTTAGACAATGTAACAGGAGTACAATATAAAAAACCTGGTTTAACTACTGGATATCTACAAATAATATTAATGGGTAGCCAAGAGGCTAAAGGCGGAGTTTTTAATGCGGTACAAGATGAAAATACTATTTCTTTCACTAAAAAAGATAATGAACAAATATTAGAAATTAAAGGATATATAGAGAACTATATAGAAAATAAAAATAACTATAGAAGTCAAAATATATCAAGTGATGCAGATGAATTAATGAAATTCAAAAAACTTCTAGATATGGGTGCTATAACTGAAGAAGAATATGAAAATAAAAAAGAACAAATATTAAAATTATAGATAAACATCAGGGCAGTTTTACCAGCTGCTCTTTTTTTATAAGGAGGGTTACCAATGAAAAAAATTTTAAGTAGTTTTATACGTAAAAGAAATGACAAATATTATGTATATGTAGAATATATAGATGAAGTTGGCAAAAAGAAACAAAAGTCGCAAGGTAGTTTTATAAATAAAAAAGATGCAGATAAAAAATTAATAGAAGTTAAAAATAGTATAAATAATGATATTTATGCTTTGCCGAGTAACATTTCTTTTACAAATCGCTGTTATCGATATTACGATAGCAAGTTAGGGATATCTGAAAATACTATTGCTTGTGCGAAAAGTATCGTAAAAAAACATGTCGAACCTTATTGGGGAAATATGAAATTAAGTGACATAACTGTAAATAAATATCAAACATTTGTTAATTATGTGTTTCAAAAAGATTTAGCTTATCGTTCAAAACGAAAAATAATGCAATTATGCAATGCTGTGCTAAATGAAGCATACAGATTACAAGAGATAAATAAAAGGATTACTGATTTTATTATCTTTCCGAAGAACAATAAAACACACGAAGAAGAAATATATTCGATAGAAGAAATAAAACAGATACTAAACGCTTTAGAAAGTGAAAGTATATATTTTCAAAATACTATAAAGCTTTTGATTTATGGAGGTCTAAGACGTGGTGAGGTTTTAGGTTTAACATGGGATTGTGTAGACTTCGAAAATAAAACTATAAAAATTCAATACAATTTACAATACATAGAGGGCAAATATATCATGAAGCAACCAAAGAGTGAATCGTCAATAAGAAGCATCACTCTGCCAGATCATGTTTTTGATATGTTAAAAAAAGAGAAATTAAGACAAAATAAATTAAAATTACAAGGTTTAATGAAAGAAAAAGAATATGACACAGTATGCATAAACAGCAATAACAATTATTATAATCCGTACAATTTAGATATTACTTTTAAACGATTTATTAAAAGAATTGGGCTTGAATTTAAAAAGCTACATGCATTAAGACATTCTCATGTTTCTATGTTAGTTGCATCTGGTGTAGATGTAAAAACAATATCAGAACGCGTGGGTCATTCCGACATATCTATTACATTAAAAATCTACGCGCATGCTTTTAAGGAAAATGATAAGATAGCAGTTGACAAAATTGACAATATACTAAGTCAGTAAATTGTCAGTTTTGTCAGTAAAAACTTAACTGGTCAGTAAATTGTCAGTAAGCTATTTGAAAATAAATAAATCAAAAAACACTGATATTTAAACATTGTAAACCGATTTAAATACTAATAAATCATATTTAATATATCTAGTAACTATATTATATTAAACTTATAGTATTAGCCATACCAACGTTTTAACAAAATTTTAAATTAAAATGTCAGTAAAAATGTCAGTAAAATTAACTTATCCACATTTATTATAACACATTAAAGGCTAGAGAATTCATTTCTCCAGCCTTATTATTTATTTATTATCTTCTGAGATATACTCCCCTAGCCTACCATTACATCATTATTAATATAGCACTTGCTACTCCAATTCCTAGATATGCTATGCGTCCTGCTACTTCTAATGCTAGTTTTTTCATGGCCGACACCTCCTTCATTAGGATTATTAGCTGTATCTGGAATATTTATACAAATTTTAGAAAAATTTTTCAAATTCGCTTGACTATTGGTTACCAATAGTATATTATATAAGTATAATAAATAATAAGAAAGGGGTAAGAAAGATGAAAAGAAATTTAATGAAAGAAGCTCATAAAATGGCAAAGAAAATAAAAGAACAATATCCAGAAGTAGATTATCAAGCTCAATTAGGTTTATGTTTATCTTTCTTAGCTCAAGAAGGGGAACAAGAAATGAAAATAGAAGGAAAAAGTGAAAAACAAATAAAATATGCTGAAAATTGTAGAGATAGCAGAATAGCACAATTTGAAAGAAAAATAGAAAGATTAGGAACAAGTGAAGTAACATCAACTTACGAAGTAAGAAAAACTGCTGAAGAATTAGAACTTACAAAAGTTGAAGCATTACAAATAGGCATAAATGCATTAAAAAACATGACAAAAGCTTGGGAAATAATCAATGCTTGTGAATGTGATATAGAAATATTAATATACCACTACGGTCAACATAGATAGGAGGAAGATATATGGAACAAAGAAATTTGAAAGTAAGTTGTTGTAAAGCTGGAGGCAATGCAAGTAAAAATGCA
>UMFM01046815.1_pt1 | contig 14340 bp, 10 predicted proteins | sample 1965011 | NCBI WGS metagenome assembly UMFM01 (sample SAMEA4836046, study PRJEB28245) | human gut metagenome | biome: gut microbiome; material: fecal sample | place: Denmark | collected 2008 | reverse complement strand
TTGTGCGACTGTTGCTGTCATTGATGATAAAACCGTCCCTGTCATTCCGATTCCGGTATCCCGGCAGACAAATTCCATTGTCGTCATTTCCGGCTGTTCGGATGGAATTTCCCTGCAGCTGATATAAATCTGCCCGTTTTCTCCGTTATATTTCACCGCATTCGACAGGATATTCATCATCACACGTTTCACATACCTCGGACTTCCAATAAGATCACGGTGTTTGATTTCTTTTTTCTCCCATACAATTCGGATATTCTGTTCTGCAGCAATCTGTTCAATCACAACAAGCACTTCCTCAAAAATTTTGTTCAGATTAAATGGACTCTCTTCCAGAACAACTTCACCAGACTCCGGCTTACTCATATCCAGAACATCATTTACCAGTTCCAGCAGCAGATTGGATGCCTCTTTGATCTTTGCTCTGTATTCTGTCTGTTTCTCCATATCGTCTGCATAATGCTCTGCCATATCAATCATCCCGCAGATTCCATTGATTGGAGTCCTGATATCATGGCTCATCCGTTGGAGAAACTTCGTTTTTGCCTCATTGGCGGCTTCTGCCTTTTTTGCAGCTATCAGAAGTTCTGCTTTATATTTTTCATCTTTTTCCTGTTCCTTTTTCTGATGTGCCTGATTGGTTCTGTAGGTCCAGAGCCAGAATATACTAAACATCAGAAAATAAAGAAAAATAACGCTTATTACACTTAATGGAAGGTTACGGAACACTTCCATATCCGGAAGCCACGTTATCATCCGTGACCTCCGACTCATTGTGCTTATACTACACTGTCCTTACACCAAAATCAGCTTCTCTCTCCGGCTTATCTTTTCCCTGTTTTTCTTGAATAATCTTCTTATTGATTTCCAACCGTTCATGGATAGATGGCTTCTTCTCTTTTCCTATCGCTACTTTCTTCTGTGGCAAAGACTTCCTTTCCACTTTCCCTGCATCTTTTACATTTGCTGATTTTTCTACACCAGTAACGGCAGTTGCTCTGCTCTGCTTCTTGTCCATTACCTGCTGTTCCCGGCGTTCCTGCACTCCTTTTTTTCCAGACTACAAAAACTCTGCAGATAAGGCAAAACATGATTCTGCATATCCGTCAGATCTTCCATATATTTCTGGAACTCTTCATTCCCCTTGCCTTTCTGATAGTTAATCCAACTTTCATCCGTCAGTCTCATTTCATTCTGCAGCTTTAACTGATTGAGAAGACCTCCGTTGCCAGTGCCAATATCTATTTTCCCTTTGAAATGATGCAGCATCTGGTCGCCTTTTTCTGCATAATATACTGTAAAAAACATCTGTGCTATCGTTTTTGGTTCGTTGGTGTTGGGAGCACGATCAGCATAACAGACTTTGTCCTGTTCTACGGTTTTTGAATCCAGATCAGATAACTTCTGACATCTCGGATTCATGAGACCACTCTCTTCACAATAGTTTACATACACCATTGGTTCCATATCCTTTGGAAGCTCCGGTTCATAGGCTTTCAGCCTTTCCATCAATACACCTGCACGAACAGACTGGTCGCATTCTTCGTCTACGATATCCTTCAGATACGAAATATAGGAATGAATATTTCCACTTCGCAAATCCAGCATCACTTCCTGTACCGTATTTTCTCCTATCTCCACATTATCTCGATACTCATACGGATCAAATGCTTCTGCAATCTCATCCACTGCCTCTGCCAGCTGTTCTGTGGTCATCTTCTCTGGATACATTGCTTCCCGAACATCCCGCATCGGTACATACTTATAGTCCGGTAATGCTTCATGAATTTTCTCAATTCCTCCCCTTACCAGTGCAAGCTCCCCATAAAACCGAACATCGTCCATCAGATTTCCAAATACGGTATTTCCTTTTACGATTGCAAATTCGGCTTCATCATAGTAACTATCTTCCGGATCACGATATTCTACTTTAAAAAGCAAACAAAAGCAAAAAGAAAATGCCTGCACTACCGCACTTTCCAACCATGAATGAACAATGGCTCCGATACCATTCAGTGTAAACCCTGTTTAACGTAAATGACATAATCGCCAATATATTTGCCCTCAAAGTTTCTTTTGGCCATGTAGAATAAATTTCGCAGGAAGCTACATTTTTAATATAATCTTTATATAGTACATAATAATTCTTTGCCGTATTATCAGAAACGGCTCCATCATGTACTATAACATACTCCGGGATTACAACTCTGCTCAATACAACCTCGCCTGTTGCCTGAATATCCTTAACCTCGCTCTCTGCGATTTTTGGTGGATAATCTCCATATAATGTGTGCGGGCCGATTGCAAGAACTTCATACGAAGCCGTTTCTGTAATTGTCGGTTCCAAAGAGAGATTCTGCAAAGCAAGCTGCCCGGAAAGCATCTGACTTCCTGCAATTTCCACTGGCTCAAATCCTGGAGCTGTTATTTTTAAGTTATACTCTGAGTATGGCTGATTCAGTCCTGGTTCCATTGAATATTCTAAAGGAGGGGTCTCTAACTCAATCACTTCTGTCTGTCCCGACAAATCTGTTTTTAATACTTCTAATATTTTATCCGGTTCCCCCGCAGAAGAAATCTCCACTGCAGCATCCGTAATCGGGCGTTTCCCCCGGTTGGAAACAAGAGATACCTGTAAGGTTCCTACATCTGGCATAATAAACACCTGCGTTTTTTATTATAGTATTCTGTGGAGAGAATGCCGTGACAAACAAATGACTCAACATTAAAATCTCATCTCACACTCTCTCGTTCGATAAATTCATACGGATTAACCTGTATCTGACTGACTGGTTTTTCCTGTATCATCCGTAGCACAAATGAGCGCAGCTGGCTTCTTTACTTTTTTACCCTCTGCTCTCTGTAACTCGAATTTGTTATAATATGATTATATATCGAATTTAATTTTTTTGTCAAAGTATTCGAACTTATGTTATAATAGTTGTCAGGAAACTAACTGATTTATAGTAATTTATTTTTAAGAAAAGAGGATGATATCATGAGTGAATCAATGGCAGATTTCGAAAAAGAAATTGACGAATCTCTTAAAACACTGAATGTTGTGGAGAATGAGGGAGAGGCTACAGAAGAAGAAACTGGATTTAACGCTTGGGATAAAGTACAGCAGTATTTAGAGGATGGTACTGTTCTTACTTTAAAAGTCGGCGGTATCGTAAATAAAGGTGTTATCGTTTATGTTGATGGGCTTCGCGGTTTTATTCCTGCATCCCATCTTGAAATTGGTTATGTAGAAGACACAAATCCATATCTTGGAAAGACTGTTGAAGCGAAAGTTATCACAGCTGACCCAGAAAAGAATCGTCTCGTATTATCTGTAAAAGAAGTTCTTTACGATAAAAAGCGGGCAGAAAAAGAAGCGCGTATCAACGCAATTGAAGCTGGCGCTGTTCTTACTGGTAAAGTAGAATCTCTCATGCCTTACGGCGCTTTCGTTAATCTCGGCAATGACATTTCCGGTCTGGTACACATTTCTCAGATCGCACAGAAACGTATCGAATCTCCAGCAGAAGTTTTAAAAGCTGGGCAGGAAGTCAATGTTAAAGTATTAAAAGTTGAGAATGGCAAGATTAGTCTCAGCATGAAGGCTTTAGAGGAAGTTGCTCCGGAAGAGGAAGATACAAGCGGCGAAGAAGTTGTAAGCTATAAAGATGAAGGCGATGCAACAACAGGATTAGGAGCTTTGCTGGCAGGTCTTAAACTCTGATTTGCCGCAGGCAAATAGACGCCCGCTGAGAATGAAAATAATCCTTATTTGTGACTTTAGTCGCAGCGTGTTGAATACTCGCTCGTATCCAGCACTTGCTTCAAGGCCACAAATAAGGATTATTTCATTCTCAGCGGGCTGTATTGCTATCGCTTTTGTTGCCATGCTCGCCTCAAAAGGATCAATTCCGAATCCAAAGCTCGTACTTTTCTTAAAGACTGGAATTTGTGGGGGATTTACTACCTTTTCAACCTTTGCTTTAGAATCTGCAACTCTGATGAAAAGCGGACATCCGAAAGTGGCTTTTCTCTATATGTTATTGAGCATCCTCGTGGGGGTAGGTGCTATTTTTATTACTGAGTTCGTCTGTTTCGGCACCTCCGAATCCCTCTTCGAAAACACACATCCGCAATAATCCTGCCGATACAGATGGTATTCCTCAGACAATGCAATAGAACGTAAATACCCTCCTTTTTTCTTAAAATCAGATGGCAGATGTTTCACCCCATATTTATCAGCAAGTTTTTCTCCAATCTCATTAATCCACTGGGCATTTTTGTGCGGGCTGATTGAAAGGGTTGTCGAAAAATAATCCGCTCCCATCTCTGCAGCTTTCTTCGCGGCTTCTTCCATACGAAGTGCGTAGCAGTGATAACAGCGAAGTCCTCTTTCCGGCAAGTCTTCCATTCCCCTTGCCATATCAAAAAATACCTGTGGGTCATAATCACCTTCTACGAAAGTAACATCTTCCTCATAACCTGCTTCATGAATAAAACGCTGAAGCTCTTTTACCCTTTTGGTATATTCTGTTTCTGGTGTGATATTGGGATTATAATAAAAAATCGTAATTTTAAAATACTTTGTCAGATATTCAAGAACATAGCTGCTGCAAGGCGCGCAGCATGCATGAAGGAAAAGAGCTGGGCGATTTTCTCCCTCAGCACACTCCTTCTCAATTTTATCTGTGATTTTATCCAATATCTTTTGATAATTTACTTTCTGAATATTATTTGTATTCATCTAAACTCTCCTTGTAATTTTATTTCTTCAAAATATCCATAACAAACTCATCATAATCCTGCTTTTTCATTTGAAGTGTTTATTTTGAAGCATTGTATCACAAAATAAATAAAATTCTGACTGTTCTTCAACTGCCAAAGACAGCCTCAGAGAATAAAATAATCCTTATTGTGGCCTCGGAACAAGTGTTGGATACGGGCGGGCAGAGCGAGTATTCAACACGCTGCGACTAAAGTCACAAATAAGGATTATTCTCTGAGGGTGTCTCCCTTTGCCTGCGGCAAAGCAGAAGTTACTCTAAACCTTTGATTGCGTTGACTGTCTTCTGGTATTTTTCTTCTACTTTCTGGAACATATCTTCACTTCCGGCTGTTTCTTTTCCTCTTAACTTTTCAGTGATTTCTGCGCTTGCTTCGTAGAGTTCATCAAATCCGAGGTTTAAGCATACACCTTTTAATGTATGTGCTGCGCGGAACGCTTCTTCGCCATCATTTTTTCCAGATTTTCTTTTAAATTATTAAAGCTTGGATCTTGTAAGAACTTTAAGGCAAAACGTTTAATCATGGCTTCGCTGCCCATTCTTCCTAAAACTCCCTCGTAATCAGACCCCATCTGTTCATAACATTCTTTTACTGTCATTGTCGTTCTCCTTAATTCTTCTTCATTTTACTTAACATTTCTTACTTTTTGTCTTCTGGTATAGATAATTCTGATATTTCTGAAATCGGACATTGTACTGGTACTGGTGAAATTTCTGGAACATCCTGAACTTCAAGTTCTTCCTTTATTTTCCCTTGAATCTCTTCGAGACATTCTAAAAGAAGTGGATTAAATGCCCCACATTCTCCGGCTAATATCATTCTAACCGCTTCTTTATGAGAATAGGCCTTCTTATAGATGCGATCACTCACTAATGCATCATACACATCTGCCAACGATACAATCTGAGCGGAAATAGGAATCTGTTCTCCTTTTAAGCCGTCCGGATAGCCTCCTCCATCATACCGTTCATGATGCCAGCGGCAAATCTCATAAGCAACTTTTACTATTGGTTCATCCTGGTGTAATGCCAGATTCTTTAAAATAGATGCGCCAATAATCGGATGTCTTTTTATGACTTCAAATTCTTCCTCTGTCAGCTTTCCTGCTTTATTTAAAATTCTATCGCTGATGCCAATTTTTCCAATATCGTGAAGTGCAGATGCCGTTATAATAAGCAGCCTGTCTGACCCATTCAAATGATATTTATCTGTCTTTTGTACAAGACTTTCTAATAAAAGTCCAGTGAGAATATTGATATTAAGCACATGCTGGCCGCTTTCTCCATTACGGAACTCCACAATCTGGCTTAATATACTGATCATCATCCGATTATTCTTTTCTTTTTCATATACCTGATTCGTAATTAACGTAACAAGATGTCGCTGTTTTGCATAGAACTTGATAGTATTCAGCACTCTTCGATATACTACTCTTGCATCAAATGGCCGACTGATATAATCGACAACGCCCATCTCGTATGCTCTTCGCATGGTATCCGGCGAATTTTCACTGGAAATCATGATAACCGGAATTTCTTCATTCCAATGTTCCTTTATCATGAAGTCAAGAACTTCAAATCCATCCACGACTGGCATAACAATATCTAAGAGTACAATGGAAATGCTTGTACCATATTGTTGAAGAATTTCAAGTCCCTCTTTTCCATTCTCCGCCTCTAAAATATCAAATTCTTCTCCAAGCATTTCTGAAAGAAGCATGCGGTTCATTTCCGAATCATCGATAATAAGGATCTTTTGCCCGCCTTTTCTTCCAGTTTCTCTATCTTCAGTACAGATCTTAGATTGTTCTGTAACTACGCTATTCTTTGTCATCTTTGCCTGGTACATATACTTGTCTGCACGTCGGATTGCATCTTCTATCTTCTCTCCATTTGATAAAACACCTCCAACACTCACAGAAAGACGAAGCTGTGAATATCCTGGAACTGCTGCTGTATGAACTCTTTCCTGAATCTGGCGCAGCTTAATCTCAAAAGCATCTCCCTTGATATCCGGCAATAAAAGTAAAAACTCATCACCACCATATCTTATGAGTATATCGCTCTTACGGATATTCTTCTTTGTAATCTGTACAACAGTATCTAATACCATATCTCCTGCTTCGTGGCCATAGGTATCATTGTAAATTTTAAAATCGTCCAGATCTATCATGGCAACTCCGGCTGAAAAACGTGTTGTCTTAATCTTCTCTTCAAAATACCTGCGATTATACACGCCTGTCAGTGCATCTCTGTAAAGCTTATCGTTATATCCGCTAATCTCACTCAATAACTGATTCTTTCCATCATCATCTACCAGAACTTCTCTGTCAAGACGGCTGATCATTTCCATCGCATATGGCTTACCATCTATCTTTACATATTTCGAAATTACCTGATAAAAATCCTGTCCAAGTAATTCAAGCTTCGTGCGCTGTACTTTATCCTGCATTACTTTTAATGAAATACAGTTCTCACAAACTTCATTCCTTCCCCAAAAAGAATAGCACTGGCATACCTCGCCGCCCTCTGACTCAATACCACTGCCTCCATAGAGAGTTTCTTCATCAAGCAAACGCACAATGTCGAATACTTTTTCAAGTTGCTTTATCATCTCTTCTGATTCCTGCTTTGTCATTGTTTCATCTGCCTGCATCCGTTCCCCTCGCTTTCCTTTTTGTCTGTTGTGACATCCTCCCCGCCTGTATAGGTGGGGCTTCCCAACCTCGGCAAGTTTAGTTCTCGTTCGATAGCACTACTGTGCTAAGCATATGCGAGCTATCCCCGTGTGTCCCACGGTTGTGTTATATTTTATAGCATATTACTGTTTTTATTATACCATTATGTAAACATATTGCATAGTACTATTCTCGGATATAACAGCCTTTCTGCTCCCAGTGGCCAACCCACTTTGCCTGCCGATTTGTACCCTGTGGACGCTTGCCGGAGGCTATCTGTAACGGATCTCCTACTGTATTCTTGTTATGAACTAAAACATCATATACTGCTTCATCCAGTCCTGTCTTTTCCAGATTCACAGCCGTTGTCTGGTCAAAGTCCGTATGTACCTTATGAATTGCAACGACTGCTGCTTCTGCCGCTGCCTTGATTGCTCCAGCATTTCCTTCGAACTTAATAAGAATATGTCCATCATATCCACTATACTCATATCCTAAAAGCCTGACATTGGCACTTTTTGCTATGGTATCCGCTGCCTGCAAGGCTGCTGCAAGACCGACGGCTTCTACAAAGCCGACACATTTCCTTCCCACACCATTCTCCTCCTGACATTTTACTATATAAAAATTCAAATAACTATTTCAGAAACAATTCATAAAATCACATGTAAAAATCCTCTATAATCTGAAATTGTTCTCATTATCCCATGATTATAATTATAACAGAGAATCCCATAAAATCAAGGAAAGTAATTCTTGACATTTTAGTGCCTAAACTATATAATTTTTGAAGCATTTTTTGTAATCTCGGAATTATTCTATATTTAATTTTGTTATTTTTTGATTGGTTGTACTCAAATTTATAAAATAAATATGATGCATAACATTAATAAAATTTGAATTCAGCCACCAAAAAGCTATTTTCAAAATCAAATACAGGAAAACTCCGTGAGTGCATCATCAGGGAGGTATTTATGAAAGAAAGAGAAAAATTAGGTTCTCGTCTTGGATTCATTCTGATTTCCGCCGGCTGTGCAATTGGAATCGGAAATGTATGGAAGTTCCCTTACATGGCTGGGCAAGGAGGCGGCGGTGCATTCGTACTCTTCTATCTCATTTTCCTGCTCATGCTCGGACTTCCTATTATGACAATGGAATTTGCCGTTGGAAGAGCAAGTCAGAAAAGTCCTGTAAAAGCTTACTACGCTTTGGAGAAACCAGGACAGAAATGGCATATCCACGGTTACATCACATTAATCGGATGTTATCTGTTAATGATGTTCTACACAACCGTTTCCGGATGGATGCTTCATTACTTCTATCTGACCGCAACTGGAAAGTTTACCGGACTTGATTCCGAGACAGTATCCGAACAGTTTAACACGATGCTCAGTCAGCCGCTCGTTATGGGATTCTGGATGGTTGTTGTCGTTATCGCCGGTATTTTAGTATGTTCCATTGGATTACAGAATGGACTTGAAAAAGTAACAAAAGTAATGATGATTTCCCTTCTCCTTATTATGATTGTCCTTGCTGTCAACAGCTTTTTTATGGACGGCGCAAAGGAAGGCTTAAGTTTTTACTTAATTCCTGACTTTGGACGAATGAAAGAAATCGGAATCATTAAAACGATTACCGGTGCCATGAACCAGGCATTCTTTACATTAAGTCTTGGTATCGGCGCCATGGCAATCTTCGGAAGTTATATCGGAAAGGAACGCTCTTTACTTGGAGAGTCTTTAAACATCGCTCTCTTAGACACATTCGTAGCAATCACTTCCGGACTGATTATCTTCCCTGCCTGCTTTACATTTAACGTAGACCAGACTTCCGGACCAGGGCTTATTTTTATCACTCTGCCAAATATCTTTAACCATATTCCTATGGGAAGATTATGGGGAAGCCTATTCTTCGTATTTATGTCCTTTGCCGCATTTTCCACGATTCTTGCCGTATTTGAAAATATCATTTCCTGCGGTATGGAATTAACTGGATGGAGCAGAAAGAAATCAAGCTTTGTCAATGCCATCGCTATTATCTTACTTTCTATTCCATGCGTACTTGGATATAACTTATGGAGCTGGGATGGATTTGCTGTATTTGGCGGTGCTGTACTTGATTTTGAGGACTTCTTAGTAAGTAACCTCTTCCTTCCACTCGGTTCCCTTGTATATCTTTTATTCTGTACAAGCCGATACGGATGGGGATGGAAGAACTTTACTACAGAAGCCAACACGGGAAAGGGGCTTAAGATGCAGAACTGGATGCGAGGATATATTACTTACATCCTTCCGCTAATTGTACTGTTTATCTTCTTCTTTGGATTATATGATAAATTTTTTTAAATTTTGATTTGCACAGTAATAGACGCCCACAGAAAATAAAAGAAACTATATTTGTGACTTTAGTCGCGGCGGTTTGGATACTCGCTTATACACGCGAGTATCCAAACCTTGCTCCGAGGCCACAAATATAGTTTCTTTTATTTACTGTGGGCTGTGCTTTGGATGGGCAAGAAAAAATGCAATCTATTTTGGAATAATTTGCAAATCCGTCGAAGGATCGTCTTTGACAGTTAAAGGAAATTCAGAAATTATTTTTGAGAAATTTGAGGAAGGAGATTGGCGATATAGAATATTCAAGAAATGAAATACCATAAGGTTGACACTTAAACTATTGTTATAATAGCACATTGATTTATGATTTCCACTAATAGTTAAAACCAACTTTCCAGAAAGCCATACCCCTCTAAAGCCTTCCTCAAATCCCTCCAATATGAGTTCTGAATTTATATAGACAGCCAAAGACAGCCCACGCTACAAATCAGAATCCTCCACATCAATCACTTTGGGTTGTTTGCGGTAGAGAATATCATACATGACTGGAACGATAAATAGGGTCATCAATGTTGCATAGAGCAGTCCAAATGCAACTACCACTGCCATTCCCTTCTGCATCGCATTTCCGGCATCCTGTGAAAATACCATAACACTCATGGAGAGAATTGTGGTGAGTGCAGTCATGAGAATGGGGCGCATTCTTGTTTTTCCTGTTTCTATCAGGGCTTCCCGTTTACTCATGCCACCTATTCGCAGCTGGTTGACGTAATCAACGAACACAATACCATTGTTTACAACGGTTCCCATTAAAATCATGAATCCCATCAACGCCATTGCGGAGATGGACATTCCAAAAAATCCAAGTCCGATCATTCCTCCTGTGAACGCTAATGGTACAGTGAAGATAACGATAAATGGGGATAAAAGGCTCTGGAACTGTGCAACCATTACTAAATAAATGAGCATGAATCCAAGTGCTAATGCTTTTCCCATCTGTTTTAACATATCTGTTGTCTGTGTGGCATCACCGGAAAGTTCTACTTCATAGCCGCCTGGCGCTTTGTATTTATCAATCTTATTCTGTAACTTTCTTGATAAAAGGGTTGCGTTTGCATTTTCATCAATTTCTGCCGTTACGGTAAGATATGGTTTCTGGTTTTCTCTGGTGATGTTGTCCATGCTGTATCCATCATCTTCAGAAGCAAAATCAGACAGTTTATATGTATGTTTTTCATCCTCACCATCACTGTTTTTCTCGGTTGTTTCTATTTTCATATCTAAAATATTTTCATAGGTGAGTTTGTCCGTCTCATTAATGAGGTTGACTTCCACATCTTTCTCATCCATGTTGAGCGTAATCGCATTTTTCTCCGTTGTAGTATGTTTCAATATTTCCTGATAAATCTGTGCGATAGTCAGTCCATGTTCTGCCGCTTTATTGCGGTCAATTTTCAAATGAAGCATTTTGTCAGCGGACTCAATACCATTTGACGCTGTTTTTACTTCGGAAATCTCTTTCATCATCTTGATAACATCTTCACTGATTTTAATTAACTTCTGCTGGTTCTCTCCATATACGTTGACAGAAAGCCCTCCACCGGAAAGACTTGACATATCGCCCATTGCAGAAGAAGAAACCGTGATTTCCTTACATTTTACTCTTTTAGTTTTGCTCTCGATTTCTTTTCGGATTTTGCGAAATTCCTTTGTTGTCTTTATATTATCTTCTGTGATGATATTAAAGCTGAAGCTTGTGTAATTATCTGTCGTTCCTGTTCCGAGCATACTGGAAGTTACACTGGCATTCCCATCAAGGGCGGAAACCTTTTTAATGCCGTCTATTCCAGTTAGAATTCCCATAACCTCATCTGCTGTCTTGTAAGCATTTTCTTTTTTTACGTTATCATCTAATGTCATACTGACTGCAATCTGATTACTGTCCATGTCATCCATCATAACAATTCCCGTCCGCATACTCTGCATCACACAAAGTACAAGAAGTACAATAGAAATCGCTAACGGAACAATCTTAAATCGGAGAGCCAGTTCTAACACTTTTCCATACACATCTTTTATCTTATCAAACCACGGCTGTTTTACATCTTTTGTTTTTCTAAGGAGCACAGAACCCATTGTCGGCACAACAGTAAGTGCCACTAATAAAGAAGCAATTAATGCATAGGAAATGGTAAATGCAAACGGCATTAAAAGCTGGCTTACCATACCCGAAGTATATACCATCGGCAGGAATACGCAGATTGTTGTAATCGTGGATGCAAGAATCGGCCCTGCTACCTGCGCTGTTCCCCTCACCGCTGCCTTTGATGCCGACATTCCTTCATTTCGAAAACGGTAAATATTTTCCATTACTACAATGGAGTTATCTACGAGCATACCGATACCAAGACAAAGCCCGGCCAACGACATAACGTTAATATTAATTCCCGTAAAATACATGATAATAATGGCAAATAATACACTAAACGGAATACTGAATGCAACAACGATTGTCGGGCGGATATCTTTTAAGAAAAGAGCAAGTACAATAATTGCAAGTACTGCTCCTAAAAGGATACTGCTCAATACACTCTTTATAATAATGTTAATGTAATCACCCTGATTCATTATCGTGGTAAAGGAAAGTCCTTTATATTTTTTCTCTAAATCTTTAAAAGAGTTCTGAATTTCCTTGGATACGGTACTCGTATTTGCAGTACTTCCTTTAAATACTGATAAAAGAATCGCATTTTCTCCATTAACCTTAGAATAAGCATCTCCCTGATTATCCACTACTGTGATATCAGCAATATCTTTTACCCGAATCTTTCCCACTCCGTCAATCTTTGTAAGAACAAGATTTTTAAGCTGCTTTTCATTGGTAAAATTATCTCCGACTTCCACAAGCCACTGGTGTGAACTCTTATCCTCAATATAACCTGCCGGCATGGAAAAGTTCTGTGCTGAAATCATCGCAGACAGCGTATCGAGACTTAAAAGGGTATCAATATTTGCATTCTCTCTTGCCGCCTTTCGGGAATCTTCCAGTTTATCTTCTGAATCCTTTAACTCTTTTTCCGCAGATTCTATCTGTGTCTTACCTGCCGCAATCTGTGCTTGTCCAGAACCAAATCCTGCAGCGGCTGAATATCCGCCTGCAATAAGCTTTGACTGCTGCTCATCTAAGCCTTTCATCTGTTCATTTAATTTATCAATAATCGCTTTCTGTACCTTAATTTTTACTTGCAAGTTAGAAAGTTCAGTATCAATCTGTGGCAGGCGAACCTCCACTGCCTTATACATCTGTTTTAATGAATCTATTGTCAGCTTGGAAAACTGTTCACCATACCCCATCTGCTCCATCCAGGAAACAAAGGCTTCAAACTGCTTTGGATGTTGTATTGCTTCTTTTACAGAAGACGGAATCGTAATTCCCATCTGCTTTGCAGCCTCTCCCATTGTCGCATTTAAACTTTTGAATGTGTTATTCAGCGTCTTATACGTCTTCTCTAAACCTGCATCTTTATATGCTTTCTTCTCCGCTTTTAATGCACTCTGACTCGCTTTTAAGCTGTTAAGTTCCGCCTCATATGCTGCTTTCTGGGATAACGCTTCTGCGAGCTTTGTCTGTGCCTCTGCAAGCTTTGTATTCGTCTCTTCCTGCTTGCTGCTCAGCGTCTTTTCCTGCTTCTTTAACTGTTCCTTACTCTTTTTTAAAGAAGCCTTCGCCTCCTCAATCTTATCACTCGCCTCAAGGAGCTTATCATTCGTCTGTCCGAGAATCTTATCATTCATCCGTTCAATTTTCTTCTCATTCAGTCGGATTTCCACATGATCTTGTATCAAGCCATTCGCAGATACACTGGCAACACCATCCTGACGCTCCAGGTACGGCTTTACCGTCTGCTCCGTAAAACTGGACAGTTCCTTAATGTCTTTTCCCTCATAACTGACACTGGCATACATCGTTGCCATCATATCCGCACTGATTTCCATGATATTGGGTGTTCCGCAGCCCTCCGGCAAATCTAATGAATTCAGCGCTTTCGATACACGAACCAAAGCTGCCTCCATATTTGTATCTTCTGCAAACTCTAACATCAACATTCCATAATTATTTGCCGAAGTACTTGTCAGCTTCTCCACGCCGTTAATCGTACCAAGCGTACTCTCCATCGGTTTAACAACATCACTTTCCACCTTTTCCGGAGAAGCACCCACTTCCGTTGTAATCACAGCCATGTATGGGAGTTCCATTTTCGGCAAAAGATCTGTCTGCATCTCACCGAGACTGACAAAACCAATAACCAGGACAATGATTACGGTCACCAATACAAAATATGGCTTCTTCACAAAAAACTTTGTCATATCCTTTCCTCTAACTTTCTTTTTGTTCTCTTTCTTTATTTCTCTATCTGAAAAATGTCCACCCTCTACTATCAGAAATAAATCCTTAAATTTAGACATTATCATATAATTGTATCACAAGATGTGTGAAATTACTATTTAATTCATTAAGAGACAGACGCCCGGGAAGAGAAC
>UMFM01035585.1_pt1 | contig 14398 bp, 10 predicted proteins | sample 1965011 | NCBI WGS metagenome assembly UMFM01 (sample SAMEA4836046, study PRJEB28245) | human gut metagenome | biome: gut microbiome; material: fecal sample | place: Denmark | collected 2008 | reverse complement strand
AGGCTGCCGCCGAACAGGGTGTCCATCCGCTGGCGCATGGCCGCAACGCAATAGGCCCGGCGGGTGACCGTGGGCAGATAGGTGTTCTGGCTCCCCGCCTTGCCGCCCTTGACCCAGCCCTTTTCCTCCAGACGGTACAAAAAGTTGAGCACCGTGGCCGGGGCCCAGCCGGTGGCGGTCAGCTTTTCGCTGATATCCCGCCGGGTGGCCGGGGCGGGGCAGTCCCAGAGCGCCAGCAGCACCTGCTCCTCGGCGGCAGAGAGTGGTTTCAGTCTGTCTGAAAGTCCGTACACCGGTTTCACCTCCGATTTTTTGCTTTTACATTTGTCTTATTTCAGCACGATTATACCACACCCGGCACAAACAGGCAAGCGTTAAAAGTGAGGAGCCATGCGGTAAAACCAGCATATTTTTACATTTGTCTTAAAAAGTGTTCTTTGTTCAAGAACAGTTGTGTGTTTTGTGTGCTCAAGGCAGGCAGAGCAGTCCCATCTTTGTGCAAAGATACTCTTGTTTTTGCACCCCCGGAACCGGTATACTACGGACAAATCAAGCATACACCTGCCGCAGATGAGAGCGGCGGTACGGATAGGAAAGGGAGAGTTCCATATGGCACGAGTATACAACTTCAGCGCAGGCCCCAGCATGTTACCGGAAAAGGTGCTCCGTCAGGCACAGGCAGAGCTGCTGGAATACGGCGATTCCGGCCAGAGCGTGATGGAGATGAGCCACCGCAGCAAGTGGTTCGATGCCATCATCACTGAGACCGAAGCCACCCTGCGCCGGGTGATGAACATCCCTGACAACTACAAGGTCGGTTTCTTCCAGGGCGGTGCCACCCAGCAGTTTGCCATGGTGCCTCTGAACTTTATGACCACAGGCAAGGCTGATTATCTGGTCACCGGCAATTTCTCGAACCTGGCTGCCAAGGAGGCCGCCAAGTTCGGCGAGGTGAAGATCGTTGCTTCCAGCAAGGACAAGAACTTCACCTACATCCCCGATGTCAACGCCATCGACTACGACAAGGACGCAAGCTACATCCACATCTGCCAGAACAACACCATCTTCGGCACCCAATACGTTGAGGTACCTCAGGTGGAGGGTGTGCCGCTGGTGGCGGACATGAGCTCGATGATCCTCTCCAAACCTGTGGACGTGAACAAGTACGGCTGCATCTACTTTGGTGTGCAGAAGAACGTAGCTCCCGCCGGCATGGCCATTGCCATTGTCCAGGACGACCTGCTGGGCCACGCCGCCGACACCGTGCCCACCATGATGAACTACACCACCCTGCTGGCCAAGGACAGCATGTACAACACGCCCCCCTGCTGGTGCATCTACATGACCGGTCTGGTGCTCAAGTATCTGGAAAACGACATCGGCGGTCTGGAGAACATGCAGAAGATCAACGAAGCCAAGGCCAAGATCCTGTACGATTATCTGGACGGTCAGGAGTTCTTCCACAACCCTGTGGAGCACCGCTACCGCAGCACGATGAATGTCACCTTTACCAGCCCTGACCCTGACATGGACAAGAAGTTCTGCGCCGAGGCCGCCGAAGCCGGTTTTGTCAACCTGAAGGGCCACCGTCTGGTGGGCGGTATGCGCGCTTCCATTTATAATGCAATGCCCACCGAAGGTGTAGAGAAGCTGGTGGACTTCATGGAGAAATTCCGCAAGGCAAATGCCTGATTTGTGTATAGGAGATAGGAAAGTATGTTTACGATCAAGACCCTGAACGCCATCAGCCCGGTGGGCCTGGCAAAGCTGAACAAGAACCTGTTTGATGTTTCGGTGGACACCGATGTCCCCGATGGCATTCTGGTGCGCAGCGCCGACCTGCTGAACACCACCTTCAACGACAACCTGCTGGCCATTGCCCGTGCCGGTGCCGGTGTGAACAACATCCCGCTGGATCGCTGCTCGGAGCAGGGCATCGTGGTGTTCAATACCCCCGGTGCCAACGCCAACGCCGTGGCTGAGCTGGTCATTGGGATGCTGATCGCAGGCAGCCGCAATGTGGCCGCCGCTGCCCAGTGGTGCCAGGGCCTGACCGGCGACCCCGCCATGGCCAAGACCGTGGAAAAGGGCAAGAAAAAGTTTGTGGGCAACGAGATCAAGGGCAAGACGCTGGGTGTCATCGGTCTGGGTGCCATCGGTTCCCGGGTGGCCAACTGCGCCATTGAGCTGGGCATGGAGGTCTACGGCTACGATCCCTACATCTCCATTGATGCCGCCTGGAACCTTTCCAGCCAGGTCCACCACTGCGTGAACCTGAACGACATGCTCCCCCTGTGCGACTACATCACCATCCATGTTCCCTACCTGCCCACCACCAAGGATACCATCAACGCCCAGACCCTGGCCCTGTGCAAGGACGGCGTGAAGATCCTGAACTACGCCCGCGGTGAGCTGGTGAACACCGCAGCCCTGCTGGAGGCCATGGAGACGGGCAAGGTCTCCGGCTACATGACCGACTTCCCCACTGAGGCCATTCTGGGCAAGCCCGGCATCGTCTGCACCCCGCATCTGGGTGCTTCCACGCCGGAGGCCGAGGACAACTGTGCCGCAATGGCCGTGCAGGAGATCAGCGATTACCTCAAGAACGGCAACATCACCCACTCGGTGAACCTGCCCGAGGTGCATCAGCCCCGTGCAGGCGGCAAGCGCATCTGCATCATCCACAAGAACGAGCCCGGCATGATCAGCCAGATCACCGCCCTGACCACCGAAGCGGGCCTGAACATTGAAAACATGGTGAACAAGAGCAAAAAGAACATGGCTTACACCATGCTGGACGCGACCGGTGCCGTGGACGGCAGGCTGGCTGAGAAGCTGGCCGCCATCCCTGCCGTTATCCGGGTGCGCATCCTGTAACACTGCCAACCCTTAGCTTTCCCCTCGCCCCATCTGTTCATGGGCGGGGGGATTTTTTTGGTACAGCGTACTGTCGGGCCAGCGGGGTATTCCCCCGCAAGTGATACGGGGCATTCCATCCCCCGCCCAACTGCCTACGGCAGTCGGGTCCCACCCTCCGGACACTTGCTTGGGGAACACCCCGCCGTCCCTCCAAGCAGGTCTGCTGATATAAAAATCCCCCCTACCGTCATACAGCAGAGGGGAGAAAGAAGATCAGAGTGTTTACAGCTTCTTGCCGGTCAGGAGCTCATAAGCCTCCTCGTACTTGGCAATGGTCTTGTCGATGACATCCTGAGGCAGATCGTAGTTGCTGTCGGGATTGGCCTTGAGCCAGTTGCGGACGAACTGCTTATCGAAAGAGGGCTGACCGTGGCCGGCCTCATAGCCCTCCAGCGGCCAGAAGCGGCTGGAATCGGGGGTGAGCATCTCATCGCCCAGCACCACGTTGCCGTTCTCATCCAGACCAAACTCAAACTTGGTATCGGCAATGATGATGCCGCGGCTCAGGGCATACGCGGCACACTTCTTGTACAGGGCAATGGTGTAATCCCGCAGCTTGGTGGCGTAGTCCTTGCCGTGGCCGGGGAACTGCTTTTCCAGCACCTCGATGCTCTTTTCGTAGCTGATGTTCTCATCGTGGTCGCCGATCTCAGCCTTGGTGGAAGGAGTGTAGATGGGCTCGGGCAGCTGCTGGGATTCCTGCAGGCCCTCGGGCAGGCGGATGCCGCAGACGGTGCCGTTCTGCTGGTAGCTGGCCCAGCCGCTGCCGGTGATGTAGCCGCGCACGATGCACTCGATGGGCAGCATGGTCAGCTTGCGGCACTTCATGCTCCGGCCCTCAAAGGCAGGTGTGCGGAAGAACTCGGGCATATCGGCGGTATCCACGCTCAGCATGTGGTTGGGCAGAACATCCTTGGTGTAGTCGAACCAGAATCTGCTCATCTGGGTCAGCACCTTGCCCTTGTTGGTCACTTTATTTTTCAGGATCACATCAAATGCAGAGATACGATCGGTGGCAACCATAATGAGGCTGTCGCCATTGTCATAGATCTCGCGGACTTTGCCTTCCTTGATGGGCTTGAATTCAGTCATAGCAAACACTCCATTTTTCCTGATAGCTCTTTCATCAACGTCCTCGCCCGCTCCGGCATTGCAAAGCAATGAAGGGCAGGTTGAGCCGTTTTCCGTTTACCTATTCAGTCTATCACACTTACTGTCCGTTTGGAAGAAACAGATTCCAAGGAAAATCGCTCGCAATTTTCGATTTCTTCGTGAAAAGTGTCAAAAATCAGCAACATTTTTCGTCGAATTGACGGCTAAAGTCGTACTTTCCCAGTTGACAGCGGCCCAGAACATGGTATCATTGAATCATCAGAATTCAACTGCATCAGGAGGTAAGACCTATGGGCAAATTCCCGAAAGACTTTTTGTGGGGCGGTGCCACTGCCGCCAACCAGTGCGAGGGCGCTTACAACGAGGGCGGGCGCGGCCTTTCCAGCGTGGACGTGGTACCCTTTGGCCCCGATCGCTTCCCCGTGGCGCTGGGCCAGCTGAAGATGCTGGACTGCGATGCCGAGCACTTCTACCCCTCCCACGAAGCCATTGACATGTACCACCACTTCAAGGAGGACATCAAGCTCTTTGCCGAGATGGGCTTCCGCTGCTACCGCCTGTCCATTGCCTGGACCCGCATCCTGCCCAACGGCGATGACGCGCAGCCCAACGAAGAGGGCCTGCGCTTCTATGAGGAGCTCTTTGATGAGTGCCACAAGTACGGCATTGAGCCGCTGGTGACCCTGTGCCACTTTGATACCCCCATTGCCCTGATCAAAAAATATGGCGGCTGGAAAGACCGCCGGATGGTGGATGCCTACGCCCACTACTGTGAGGTGCTGTTCCAGCGCTTCCGGGGCAAGGTCAAGTACTGGCTGACCTTCAACGAGATCAACATGCTGCTCCACATGCCCTTTATGGGAGCCGGTCTGCTCTTTGCGCCCGGCGAGAATGTGCAGCAGGTCAAGTATCAGGCCGCTCACCACGAGCTGGTGGCCAGCGCAAAGGCCGTCAAGCTGGCCCATGCCATCATGCCCGATGCCATGGTGGGCTGTATGCTGGCCGCCGGTCAGTTCTACCCCCGCACCTGCGCCCCTGCCGATGTGCAGGCCGCTGCCGAGGCTGACCGCGACAACTACTTCTTCATTGATGTCCAGTCCCGCGGCGAATACCCTGTCTGGGCCAAAAAACGGATGGAACGTGCAGGCATTGCCCTGCAGATGGAGCCGGGCGACGAGCAGCTGCTGAAAGAGGGCACTGTGGACTTCATCTCCTTCAGCTACTATTCCAGCCGCTGCACCACTGTGGACCCCGAACTGATGAACAAGGCCAGCGGCAATGCCATCATGGATGCCGTCAAGAACCCCTACCTCAAGGCCAGCGATTGGGGCTGGGCCATCGACCCGGTGGGTCTGCGCATCACCATGAACAGCCTGTATGACCGCTACCAGAAACCGCTCTTCATCGTGGAGAACGGTCTGGGTGCGGTGGACAAGGTGGAAGCAGATGGTTCCATCCACGACACCTACCGCATCGACTACCTGCGGGCCCACATTGAGCAGATGGAAAAGGCCATCAACGAGGATGGCCTGCCTCTGCTGGGCTACACCACCTGGGGCCCCATCGACCTGGTCAGTGCTTCCACCGGCGAGATGAAGAAGCGGTACGGCTTCATCTATGTGGACAAGGACAACGAAGGCAAGGGCACGCTGGCCCGCAGCCGGAAGGACAGCTTCTACTGGTATAAAAAGGTCATCGCCTCCGACGGCGAAGATCTGGCCTGAGCCAACTGTGAGGAAAGGAATCATAGCACAAGATGACGACACCCCAAATCATTGCGCACCGCGGTGCATCCTATCTGGCCCCTGAGAACACGCTGGTCGCCTTCCGCAAGGCGATGGAGATTGGCGCGGACGGCGTGGAAATGGATGTACAGAAGACCTACGACAACGAGCTGGTCATCCACCACGACTATATGGTGGACATGCACACCGACATCTCCGGCCAGATCTACGACCTGACCATGGGCGAGCTGAAGGCTCTGGATTTCGGCAGCTGGAAAGATGCCATCTACGCCAACGAGAGGATCGCCACGCTGCAGGAAGCGCTGGAGCTCTGCGCCGGCATGGAGGGCACGCAAGTGCAGCTGGAACTGAAAAGCCCACTGGAGGACGACCCCGACTTTGTGCCCCGGGTGCTGGATGCGGTCCGCGCCGCCGGGCTCACCGACCGGCTCACCCTCATCTCCTTCCACCACTCTCAGCTGCGGCAGGCAAAGCAGCTGATGCCCGAGCTGAAGGTAGGTGCGCTGACCTACGGCGCTTTCCTCAGCATGGTGCTGCCTCCGCCGGTGGTGTGGAAGGATCTGGGCCTTGTGAACAGCATGGATGAGCCCTTCAGCGAGGAAAACTGCATCGACCTGCGGAATAATCTCATCTACCGCACTGTGGCCGACAAGGTCGATATGCTCCGTGCCAACTTCCCCGGTGAGACCGTGGAGCAGGTCATCGGCCATCTGGAGGAGCAGGCGGATGTGGCTACCTACATCAAAACGCTGGATTTCCCCGTGGACATCGTCAGCTGCGAGTACCACACCGCCTATTCCAACCCCGAGCTTGTGAACCAGCTCCACGCCATGGGCATCCAGGCCGCGTTCTGGACCGTGGACACCCAGGACGCAGTCCGTTCCCTGCTGCCCCTTGGCCCTGACTGCATTGTCACCAACCGGCCTGACCGCGTGCGGGAATGGGTGAATGCGGAAATGAGGAAATAAAAAGATCACAAAACGTCCCCGTGCAGGATATCAAAACTGCACGGGGACGTTTTCTATGTCAGAATGCAAAAATCATTATGAAAACATACCGGTCGTTTCTGCTTCTGCCGGTCTTACTGTCGGTATCTGAAATACAATGATTCCATAGGTCATTTCGTCTACGCTCGCAAATCCGACCTGAACTTTTGCACTTTCAAACGTACACTCAGGCGGTTCTAACAGAGCCACATGATCGTTAATTTCTTCCAGAATCAACCGTCTTTTTATCGATTCAAAATACTCACTTTCATACGCAACGTTTTTGAAATACGAAACATAATAGGCATTCGTATCGCCGTTTTTCACCAGTTCCTGGCTCAACTCTTCTGACACGGTATCCAAATGCGCACTGTCTCAACTTCCCGAACCACTTCCACAACCTTTTCAGGCGTACAACTCGTCAGACAAAGCGCAATCAGGCTGCTGGCAAAAATCGTTGTAGTACATTTCGACATCTGTTTCATCATAGTCTTCTCCTGTCACCGGCATTTCCAATCTAACGAAACGGCTTCTCCAAGGGGATGCTATATGCTCATAATACCGGTTATTTTGTCGATTTGTCAACGACCAGATCGTTTCAGACATCATTTTCTCTTTTTCGACAGGAAAAAGCTCACGATAATATCGTGATTGCACAAAAAAACGCCTCAAAAATTTTAATAAGATGCTCCTCTGCAATCCGTTCTGAACCGCCTAATGAAACCATGTCTTTCCCCGCTCTCTCCAAAGTGAGAAAATAGTACCATAAAAATGTATTTTTGAGAGCAGTCTGAAAAATACAGAGACGCAGCAAGCAGAACTCCATGGAGAAGCAGCCCTCCAACCGTGCAGAAAACCAGATACGTCCCTTTACTGTCGGCAGAAAGAACTGGCTGTTCAGCGACACGCCTGCCGATGCAAAGGCCAGCGCGGTGATCTGCAGCATTGTGGAAACTGCAAAGGCAAACAGCCTTGCGCCCAGAGATTATATCCAGCTTTCCGTATTCTGACATAACAAAGTTCCCCCGTGCAGCTTTGTTATGGTCTATTAACGGTTAATTACAAATTTTCTTTGGTGCGCTCGAGGGAACTCGAATCCCTGGCCATCTGATTAAAAGAGCTTACTTTGATGGATTTTTGTGCTCTGATCCGTTGTTAAGCACACGATTTTACGACATTTTTGTGTTACTTTGCCCAGTAGCAACTTCTCATGCATTTTCAAGTTGTCGCATTTTTGTCGCACTTTTTTGCGGAACTATAACCGGTACTTTTTACATCAGCCATGATAAACAAGGTTTCTGTTTCCATAATTTCAGAAGAATGAGATCACACGTTTTTCTGTCACAGAAAGAGTAGTCTCGGGTAGCTTCCCTGCCCTATTTCCGGATGCTGCACCCATTGAAATTTCGCCGGAGTGAGTTTGGAGGTAGGGGGGGTGGGGAGAGATGAAAATTATTGTTTGATATAGAACAGCTTCCCATAGTAGGTTGCACTACTTTTTGAGCAGTTCCGCCCAGATATGGATATTTCAGTTTTTGCGAGGATTTCATCTGCACTCAAGCCTTTGGTCAGCAGATTCTTCAGCTCCTTGATCTAGCGACTGTCTTGGCAGTACCCTTCTTCCTGTTGCTTTGTCAGTATGCATTGAAGTCGGTCTTACTTTCTTTAACTCCAGGTGTAGGATTATACCTCCGAGTCTATGTAATCTGTGGAAAAAGATAGCCACGCACTTCATCCAGTAACATGATGCTTATCCCGCCAGCATCGGTGCAACAACAGCTTTGATTTGCTCTACAGTATAGGCACTACCTCATCGTTCAATCAACTATATTCTTCACAGCTTAGGCATATTGCTGTGTTACCTACCACTTACTGCGTAGATTCGGCCATATAGTTTTTTGCATCCTTCAAAAAGCTAACTGTAATCATTACTATAACAACACCAATCGGGAATGCTGCCACGATGCTTACCGATTGCAGGTTGTTCATGGAACTTTCGGCAAACAGCAATGCAATGGGCAACAGAATCAGCAGGATGCACCACATCAGCTGGATGCCCTTATTGGGCTGCTCATCATCCTTGAGGGTGTGGTAGCTGTAGCAGGATGCCGTCAGTGCGATAGAGTCGAAGGACGTTGCATAGAAAGCAATCATCGTAATCAGAACAGCCACCATAACGACCGGTGCGCCAGGCATAGTCTTGATCATATCCACGATCATACCGTACATATCGCCGCTGTCCAGATACTTGGCGATAAAATCCGCCTTGTCAGTCATCTGCAGTCCCATGGAGTAGTTACCCAGCACAATGAAGCTGGTCAGTGTAGAGCCCACGCCAAACACATAGCCGCCCAGAATCGTCTGGCGTACCGTTCTGCCACGGGAGATGCTGCCAATAAAGAACGGCGCAGCCACACACCAAACCATCCAGTAGGCCCAATAATAAATCGTCCAGTTCTGGGGGAAGTTGGAGGTACGCAGCGGGTCGGTAAAGGTGGAAAGATCGATGAAATTCTGCATCATCCGTCCTAGTGAGGAGAAACCGGTTTCGATAATATACCGGGTCTCACCGCCAAACAGCAACACAAAGGCAAGCAGCCCGAAGAATAGATAGATGCAAACATTGGCCAATTTGCTGATACCCTTGAAGCCATGCAGCAAAGAGTAGGTATACACGGCGCAGGTGATCAACAGGATGATGATATTGATGACTGTGCGACTGACAGCAACATGGAACAGCTCTCCGATGATGGTTGCCATCAGCGGTGTTGCTACGCTGAAAGTAGTGGCTGTACCCGCCAGCAAAGCGAACACCGCCAGCAGGTCAATGATGCGACCTGCCCAGCCATCGGTGTGCTTACCCAGAATCGGGCGGCAGGCTTCCGAGTATTTCTGGCGGGTTCTTTTTCTTACGTGCAGCATAAAGCCGAATGCTACCGCCAGCACCAGATAGAAGCCCCACGGGATAAAGCTCCAATGGAACAAGGGATATACCCCTGCCCAGTCCTGAATGCTGCCCATCTCTGCCAGATGGGGGTCGGTTGCATACAGCACCCATTCCGAAAAAGAGTAAAACAGGATATCCGCAGCAAGACCGCAAGTAAACATCATGGAGCCCCATGCAAAGAAGGAATACTGAGGCTTTTCGTTGGGTTCACCCAGAACAATGTCCCCGTACTTCGAACACGCAATGTACAGTGAAAGGATGAAAATACCCAGTCCAATCACTAGATAATAGGTGCCAAAGGTATCTCCGAAAAAGAACCGGATCTGGCTCAGCACGGCATTGGACTGTTCCGGTGCAAAGAAGAACAGAATGCACAGGGCAATGATAATGGTCAGTGGGAGCAGCGTTATCATCCAATCAATTTTCCCACGCTCTCTATTTTTGTTCATTTATGCTTCCCCCTCGTATTTTTTGTAGCTGGAATCCAGAGCAACCAGTTCACTGAAGTTGTCCACCTCAATAATATCGCCCTGATTCATCGGGCGAATTCCCAGTCGATATTCTTCCGGATAGCAGAACAGTGCCACATCATCCCAGTAAATCTGACGATTCTGCTTCTGTTCAAACTCGATTTCCAGATGGTGCTTCAGTCTTTTTCCGTCCTCTGCTGTCCAGCGAGAAATGCTATATAACTGCCATCCACCCTTGCCGCCTGTGCGGCTGCAGGAGATCACGATGCCATCTTTTACCGTTTGCAGCCATTCGTCCGTTTCCTCGTCCGTCCATACGCTGTTGTAGCCGGAACGCTCAAACTCCGGAGCCAGAATATCCGGGTTATAGATAATTTGATCGCCATCCAAAATAATCGCATTTTCGATGTGATCTCTTGCCACATACAGAGATGCGATATTGTTGCAGGTATCAAAGTAGGGGTTTTCAATCAGTCGAACATCGGGATACTCTGTCACCAGCGGGGTGAACTGTTCTTTCAGGTAGCCCACCACGATGTATATCTCCGAAATGCCATTTTTGTGCAGCCCCTCAATTACCGTATCGATCATCCGCTTGCCATTTACTTTGACCAGCGGCTTCGGCGTTGTCAGCGTGACCGGGTGCATCCGGTTTCCCAACCCTGCCGCCATAATAATGGCTCTTTCTACTTTAGGCATTTTTCTGTGCCCCACTTTCCCCTGATTTCTTCAGTTCATCCTGAACGATTCTGTAGTAGTCTTTTGCGTAGCGATACTGCCGCAGGGAATACTCGCCAAATTCCACACCCAGATTCCGCTTATACTCACACCAGTTACTCCATAACAGGCCACAGGCTGCGATATAGCAGTAAATTTTGATCCGTGTCGCATCATCGCAACCGTCTGTGAAATATGCCGCAATCAAGCGATCCACCTGACGCTTATTGTAAAGCGAGTAAATACAGAACATTGCGATATCCACATGAGGGTCCTGCATACCTGCATACTCCCAGTCGATCAGACGAATTTCCTCTTTTCCATTTCTCTGGACAAACAGGAAGTTATCCGGTACTGCGTCAATATGCGTCAAAATCTTTTCGCCCGTGTGTGCATCAATATAAGGCTTCAAAGACCAAACATTCGCCTTGGTTTTCTCATAGTCCTTGTAAACAGAAGGCGTGCCATCCCACAGCGTTTCGTAGAACTCCATCTGCCCGAAAATATCAAATTCATGCGTCACTTTCAACTTCAACGCATGAAAATCACGCAGACGGCTCATGCACTTCTTGACATCTTCATAATCGGTGGGGTTGCATACCCGGGCACCCTCCAGAAACTCTGTGATTTTATAGCCATTCTCCGGGTTAATATAGGCGATATCGTCACAGATGTTTTTATCAGCGATGGCATGATACACTGCCGCTTCCTGACGGCGATTGATAAGCTGGTCTGTACCCTCTCCCGGAATGCGCATAATGTACTTTTTGTCCTTACAGGTAAACAGAAACGAACGGTTGGTCATTCCCTTTTTCAGGACTGTAATATCCGTGACTTCCTCCGGTTTTGCGCACAATGCCTTGCAGATTAAACGAATCGCATCCGTTTTCAGTTGGTTAGAATCGCTGTCGATCTCACGAAGCTGCTCATAGGTGTTGATTTCTACAACATCTGCTGAGTGTACCACTCGGGCTGCGACGATCATGCGATCCTTATTATAGAGTGCTTCTTCCCAAAACGAACCATCATACTGTGGTTTTTTGCAGAGCTCCTCGGTGCGTGCAGAAACCGTATCGGCGTCCTCTTTTGTAAGGTAGCTGATACCGATCATCGCATTACCACCGACATTTTCCGGCACAGTTACCAGCTCCATTTTGCGATTCACACGGACATTGCTTTCGTTTTCCACAAGATCGCTGACCATATACCATGAGTACAGTTCATGACGGTGAAACGGATTGCGGTCACACCAGATGTCGCAAGGGACGATGTACGCATTCTCCAGATGCTCTTTTACCAATCTGAGAGAGTGCAGATTGTTCTTTGCAGCATAGTCCGGGTTGACCACCAGTTCCACACCATACTCATCCATCAGGTATTCATATTTTTCCTTCATGAAACCTACAACGATATAGATTTCCTGAATCCCCACTTCGTGAAGCTGCTTGATGATTCGTTCAATCAAAGGCTCCCCATTGACTTCCAAAAGGCCCTTGGGCATTTCTGTATTGATGGGAACCATCCGCATACCAAAGCCGGCTGCCAGAATAATCGCTCTTTGGGGCGTGTTTTGTTTAAATACGCTTACAGCCTTTGCCGTTGGCCGAATTGAGTCATCAATATATCCCGATTTAATAAGCTTCTTCAAAGAACGATTAACGACTCCCAAGGAATGGCCAGAGACTTCCGCTAAAATTCTCTGGTTAATAAATGGTTCCAATAGAAGTGCGTTCAGAATATCACTTTCTTGTTTGTTCATATACGTCGCTCCACTTATTTATATGAACATCAGAGCAAAACATAAGGACATTACAGTCCTTACGTTCTATCATACTCTGACGTAGTGATCACACATCCAATAGTATTCATCAGATATAGCCATTCTGCTTAATACTTTCTCCACACCATCTTATTGACCACACCAGTGTAGCTCTGGATAATCTTGACGACCTTATCGGAGACATTCTCGTCCACATAATCCGGAACAGGAATGCCCAGATCACGATTTCTATTCATCTCGACCGCCACATCCACAGCCTGCAGCAGATGGTCAACGTCAATACCGGCAAGGATGAAATCCCCCTTATCCAGTGCTTCCGGGCGCTCGGTGCTGGTACGGATGCACACCGCCGGGAACGGGTGCCCTACGCTGGTGAAGAAGCTACTCTCCTCCGGCAACGTTCCACTATCGGACACCACACAGAAGGCATTCATCTGCAGGCAGTTGTAGTCATGGAAGCCCAAAGGCTCATGCTGGATGACACGCTTGTCCAGCTGGAAGCCACTCTCCTCCAGACGTTTCCGGCTGCGAGGGTGGCAGGAATAGAGAATCGGCATATCATATTTTTCGGCCATTTTATTAATCGCGGTGAACAGCGAGGTGAAGTTTTTCTCGGTGTCGATATTCTCTTCCCGATGGGCAGAAAGCAGAATATATTTACCCTTTTTCAGTCCCAGACGAGCATGGATATCGGATGCTTCGATTTTAGCCAGATTCTGATGTAGAACCTCTGCCATCGGGGAACCCGTCACATAAGTGCGCTCTTTGGGTAGTCCAGTGTCAGCCAGATAGCGGCGGGCGTGCTCGGAGTAGGCCATATTCACATCGGAGATGATGTCCACAATCCGGCGGTTCGTCTCCTCCGGCAGGCACTCGTCCTTGCAGCGGTTGCCGGCCTCCATATGGAAGATGGGAATATGCAGACGCTTTGCACCGATGACACTCAAGCAGCTGTTGGTGTCGCCCAGCACCAGCACAGCGTCCGGCTGGATGGTGACCATCAACTTGTAGCTCTCGGCGATAATGTTGCCCATGGTTTCGCCCAAATCTGCGCCTACAGCATTCATATAAACTTCCGGGTCTGCCAGCTGCAGATCGTGGAAGAACACACCATTCAGGTTATAGTCGTAGTTCTGACCGGTGTGCGCCAAGATGACATCGAAATATTTGCGGGTCTTATTGATGACCGCTGCCAGACGGATGATTTCCGGACGGGTGCCAACAATAATCAGCAGCTTCAGCTTGCCATTATTCTTAAATGATACATTACTGTAATCAACCATTGTTTTTTCTCCTTTTACACCGGCTCGAAGAAGGTGTCCGGGTGGTTGGGGTTAAAAATCTCGTTGCAGGTCATCACCGTCACCAGATTCTCTGTCTCCGACAGGTTGATGATATTGTGAGTCCAGCCGGGAATCATGTGGACAGCCTCGATCTTGTCTCCGGAAACCTCAAACTCTACCGTTTCCCCGGTGTTGATGTTACGTTCCTGAATCAGGCCGTGACCTGCCACCACGATGAACAGTTCCCACTTGGAATTGTGCCAGTGCTGTCCCTTGGTGATGCCCGGACGACTGATGTTGATGCTCACCTGCCCACAGTCAGCGGTATGGACCAACTCGGTGAAGGAGCCACGGTTGTCCACGTTCATTTTCAGAGCGTATTTAAATTTATCTGTGGGCAGATAGGTCAGGTACAGGGAGTAAAGCTTCTTAGCAAAG
>UMFM01015362.1_pt1 | contig 14493 bp, 15 predicted proteins | sample 1965011 | NCBI WGS metagenome assembly UMFM01 (sample SAMEA4836046, study PRJEB28245) | human gut metagenome | biome: gut microbiome; material: fecal sample | place: Denmark | collected 2008 | reverse complement strand
ATTGACAATAATTAATTATTATGTTAATTTATAGATATAAAAATCAGAAAATAGCAGTAATATATTTCTATTAATGGATAAAAATTAATTAATCATATCTATTTGCTGTAAAAAAGAAAAATTGGTATTGGAATAACGAATTTTAAAATTATATGTATTTGTAAAATAATTATATTTTATACTGGTAATTTACAATTTCTAAATATAGAAATATTATCCATGTTAAAATACGACTTATATTATTAATATTAACTTATAAACTAATTTTAATATTTTATTTCATATTTTGACAAAACTATACATATTTTAGAAACTTTCAGAGGTCGAACTGCCTGTTTTGTAAATTGCATAAATTTTACAGCAAAGATATAATGATATTACTGTTATCAAAATATCATATTAATTCTGTAAGATAATCCATCAAAAAGATACTCACTTATGATAATAGGTTTTGATAAGCTGACAACGGCTTAAAAACGTGCTTTAATAGCCATTATCAAAACTTACAAGTATTGATAATACACTTGATTCTGGCTCTAAAAATCTTTTAAATAAGTTACATGATATGATAATTTTAAATCTGTAGGAAGGAGAAATCACAATGGATCGAGAAGAAAGATTACAAGCTTTAAACAAAATCGAAGGGCAATTAAGCCAGTATTTGGCGGCAGACAAAAAGAACTGGATACAGACCTATCTGTTAATGTCTGAAGTACAAGATAAGGAGCTATATATAGTTAATTATCGCTCCTACACTAAATGGGTTAACCACTTAGCTGACAGTTTATCAATTCATGTATCTACGCTATGGGCTAGGCTGAAAGCTGGAAAAAACTATGCTGAGTATGCCTCCAGAGCCAGGGATCAGGGGCGCACAGTGCCCAAAATAGAAGAAATAGATGTATCACCCGATAGTCTTAACCTATGCGCTAAAGTTGCCGGTAAAAACGCTGTTGAGATGGATAAACTGGTGGATCAGGTGGTAGCCGGTGATTTGACAAGGGATAATTTGCGCCAAGCTGCCAAAGCAAGAAAGGCTGCAGGTGAATTTGTAGCAAAAAGTCGTTTTGACTGCGTACAGCCATCTGATCGGACGGAGATGGAAGAAAAAATAACTGCGGCAGATATTATATTGGCTTTACAATCTTCTAGCTGGCTGTTTAGTCAATCAACAGATAATCCTATATGGAAAAAAGTGATAACAGACCCAAGAGAGTCAGTTAAAAAGACTTACATAAAAGAAAAATATAGAGTCTTTGAAGAGTTTGCAATTGATCCAGGAACGTCCCGCCATTCTCGCCGTCTGGATGCCTTGATTGCCGAAAATATAAGCGTACCGCCTCATACTGACAATCAAGTGAATTTGATAGGTGTTGAGATTAAAGTAGATATCAACGACTTAAAAAATGATTGTAAAATGCAAGAGTATACAGATTTTGTAGACCAGTTTTATCTGGCCGTCCCGGATGAAGAAGATATAGTTAACGCTGCATTATCGATTAAGTTGGATACTTGGGGATTAATAATCGTATCTAAAGATGGACAGATTAAAGTCCTGCAGACTGCAGATAAGCTATCTGCAATTATGCGTGATAAAACCCTTAACAATTTGATTTTAAAGCTGTTATAATAATAAAAAAAAAGACCTCAAGTAAAAAATTACTTAAGGTCTTTTCTTAATTATGTAGCTATCTATCCAACCATCTCAGTAATGCAAGCAGGCGTGTGTCTGGACCAAAGCCCACCTCCTTTACCAATTAACTCTCCGGCAGTATTAACGATACTGTAACCTTCCAACTTCTTCTCATCCTTTTTTTCACAGGCAGCATAAATAGCATAGGCATCTACCCATTTTACGCCATATACAGGCTCAGAAAAATTATCACCCATCGCACGGATCATTTTTCTTCCAGCAGATATACCGGCTGTTACATTGCTAAAGCCATCTGCAACCATTTGCTGTTCATTATACCCTTCGGCAATATAATAAACACCATTTTCTCTTTTTCTTAAATATTTCCGCATAAAAAACTACCCCTTTCCAAATTCCTGCTCCGTGTCGATAAATTGATATGGAGCATATTCGCCATAAGCTGTTGGTCTACTAATTGTGATAAGCTCGACTCCTTTATATCCCACAATTTTATTTAATCTTCGCTTTAATTCTACCAAATGTTTCCCGTGCTTAATTTTTAGAGCAAAGCAACCATAACTCTTTCTATCTCTAGCTATCAAATCCATTTTAAGTAGATAAGGACTTTTTATTTAGTCTATCTGCATTATCTTTTCGAAAACGCAAAAATCTTTTTCATCTACTGCCATATCAGTATGACAAAGAACCATTTCTTATATTTTACAGTTTGTTTTATTGTTTCAAAATAGGGGACATTCTCTCACTACCTATTTTACACCAATAGCAAAAATAAAAATATTCGGAAGATTAGACAAAAATTCTTTACGGAAATGGAAAGAAAAATGTGTCTTACTCAATAATTTTATATGTATTAAAATATATTATATGAATATCATACATATATGCCATTACACACATATAATATTTATTATGCATAAAATATGTATAATAAATATTATATATTTTATATATGCAAACAATTTTACATATAATATGTATTTATAATACAATTTTATCTATATTAAATTATATTACAGATATGTTTACAATTAAGGCTGTACAAACATTGCTATATATATTTTATATTTTAAAAGTTTCAAACAGATAAAATATATATTATGCTTAACACTCTCAAAACATATTAAATATAATTTTATCCATATTAATTTATATTTAGTATGGATAAAATTATATTTAATATTGACAAATCAGTATTTTAGATGTATCATATATTTAAGTAGTAAAACAGGTATAGCAAAAGGAAAAGAGGATAATTATGGCGATAAAAATAGGTATAGCAAATAGAAAAGGTGGCATTGGCAAAAGTTCAACAGCTCTAGCTTTAGCAGCTGGCCTACAAAACAGAGGATATAAAGTTTTGATGGTTGATACTGATCCGCAATGTAACACAACCAAAGTTTATCGAGCCAAAATAGATGGCGTGGCAACCTTGTATGACATTATTTTTTCCGGATATAAAGCATCTGATTGCGTCCAACATACAAATTATGGAGACATTATTGCTTCTGATAAAAGTTTGGAAAACTCAGACACACAGGTTAGACCAAGTCCAACTATGTACAAATATATTAAAAAAGCCCTCAAAGAAGTAGATAACAACTATGATTATATATTATTCGATACACCAGCTCATGTTGGTATCTTACTTGGCAACGTCTTAATGGCTTGCCAACGAATCATTACACCTGTCACTTGCGATTCTTTTGGCATAGAAGGCATTACTGATTTTTATGAAACCATCAAAGAATACCAGGAAGATAATGAGGACTTATCTATACTTGGATTATTAATTATCAAATACAAAGGCAGGCAAAACCTTACAAAAGACATTGAAGATAATCTATTGCCAGATTACGCGAAGTCAATGCAAACGAAAGTTTTTAAAACAAAAATTCGAGAAAGTGTTAAATGCCAAGAAGCGCAAACAATGAGACAATCTATTTATGATTATGCCCCTACCTGCACAACTGCAATAGACTATAATAAATTAATTGATGAAATTTTAGACGAATTAAAGGAGGACTAATAAATGGCGGCAACAACAACCAAAAAAGGTAGCAAAATTAATTTTGCAAAAGAAATAAATGCAACTGTACTAAATCAGGAAAAGCCTATAGCTACACCTGCCACTCCTAAAAAAGCTGGCAGACCATCTAAAGGAGATAGAAAAAAAATAACCCTATCAATCCCAGTTGAATTATATGAAGAAATGGAAATAGGCGCCAGCCTCTTCTTCAAGGGTAATAAAACCGCATATATCAACGATTTAATCAAACGTGATTTAGAACAAAACCTCGAAAAATACAAAGAATTTAAACGAATGTCCGAAGCAAGATAATTTTCTTCTAAAAAAATACACAATCTAACATACTACAGTAAGGAAGGGTAACAATGGGAAAAAATTTCGAAGGAAAAATAGGGGAATCTGACATACTGGAAATACCTGTCAAGGACCCACGCACAACTTCCACTATTGCTAACTATATAAACGTAATACTCGATTTCACCAATTTTAATCCCCCCTACTGGCTTCGTAGCGATAATGACACAGGAGAGGGCCACTGGTGGTATTACTTCAAACAAAATAACACTGTCCATGTGCTTATCGCAGAGGACGTGAGAAAGGGCTTTGTGAATCTCATGACACGAAAAAACAATAACGAAAACCTCACACGCGAAGAAATTGGTTCCTTGGAAACATATGCAGCCATATTAAATACAACCCCACATATTGGAGCACAACAAGCAACCGATACATATCCTGAATATATACTCGGAAAAATTACAATGTCTGAGCCAGATGGTGAAAAAAAGAAAAAAAGTTATCGAACTAAATCAAAAGCGGATAACACAACAGATAATTTACCATCTAATCTTGCTATTATTACAAACGACAAATACAAAGACAGTTTAAGCCTACAACAAAACGGTGGGGCCTATCTTCAGCCTCTGGCAACAACCGATGGATTACAATATGATGGTGAAAATCTATTTTTTCAGGGCTTCCCAGCATCTGAGGCAACCTTGAGAGAAATCAACAAAGACAAAGACGTACCAATAGAAGCAATTGACTTACCATTACTTAGAATGTTTTATTCAATCATTCTCTCTGACTTTGAACAAAATACAAAAAAATTAGGAGTAGTAAACGAAATTGTAACTGTCTATGTCCCTGATCTGGCAGCTATACTAGGTAAAAAGAGAAATCTAAGCAAAAAGGACATTACTTCGATTATTGAAAAAACATCTTCTTTCCAAACAATATACGGAGTTATTAAAGATCCTGACAGACCAAACGGAATAGGTACTGCTGTGCCATTGCTAGTTTGGATGGGGTATGATGCCGAATCCAACACAATTCAATTTGCCAGTCCTTATATGACAAGATTGATAAAAAGAATTTATAATGTCAGCATCAGAAAAGACAGAAAAGGTAGCCCACAGTTAAAAAAAGATGGTACACCCTTATTGGAAGTATCACATTCTTATCTCGTTAAATCAAGCATCGTAAAAGAACGTAACAAACGAGCTGTAGAAATCGTAATGGTCGTAGTAACTACGATTGAACAATCTGGAAAAAATACTCCACATTTAAAAGCCAGTACAATAATCAATCGTATTCCACAATTAAAAAAAACCTATAACGACACCCCTGCAAAACATAAAAATCGTGTTTTAACACGTGCTTTTAAAAAAGCATGGGAACTTTTAGAAACTCAAACTAATTTACGAAAAAAATATCCAGACATTATACTACCAGACCCCAACAATCCCCAAAATATACCGACAACATCTAACCTCAACAAGCTAGTCTTTGAATTTCCACACAGCTAAAAATTATCCCCACTTTTCCGAAAAATTTATCAATCAAAATTTCGGAGAAATGGGGTCAATTTTTCGGAGAAGTGGGGTCAATTTTTCGGAGAAGTGGGGTCAATTTTTCGGAGAAGTGGGGTCACTCAAACCTCAAATCCCTTATAAACACTCATTTTTTTGCACTATCGGCATCCCTAATACTTTAATACTCTAGTATTTTAATACCGGAAAAGCGGGCATTTGCTTCAGCAATGCCCCTTTTTTATAATATCAATATAACTAAAAAATAAATTTTACGGAGATGGAAATAAAAAAAGAATTTCCATCCAATCTATAGGTTTTATAAGACAAAAGGAATCGTATTCTTTAAGTCTTATATCCTTGGTTTAAGAAATAATCTTAATCCATATATAATTTTTTCTTTCCATCTCCGTAAGACATTTTTTATATGGGAGGTATTAATTTATGGAGCAAAAGTCTAAATTTATAAGTAATAGAGAGTATATGGTGAATAGTTTGTCTGCAGATATTGAGGATTTTGTGAAGGGTGGACGTATTAAGTCTGGTTATCGTAATTTAGATTTGATAACCAATCTGTATCCTGGCTTTTATGTTTTGGGGGCTGTTAGCTCTCTTGGTAAGACTACATTTATTCATCAGATGGCCGATCAGATTGCTTGTGCAGGGCAACCAGTATTATTTTTTTCGTTGGAGCAGACACGTCTGGAGCTTACAACTAAGAGTTTATCGAGAATTATGGCGCAGGTGGATGCCAGAACAGCTAGGACATCCTTGCAGATACGTAAAGGGCGTGTGGATGAGCGTGTTATGGCTGCTGAGCGGATATATAATGAGTACGCAAATAACGTGTATGTTGTGGAAAATACATTTAGTGCAACGATGGAATCTATTGAAAACGATGTAGAGATTTTTATTAAGGAGAAGCAGCAAAAACCTGTTGTTGTGATTGATTATTTGCAGGTTATACAGTCGCCGGAGGGCAGTAACAAGACGGCAAAAGATCTTGTGGATATGCATGTATCGCGGCTCAAGAAATTGCAAGCAAAGCATAAATTAGTTATGATGGTAGTATCATCATTTAACAGGCAGAATTATCTAACACAGGTAGATTTTGAAAGTTTTAAAGAGTCGGGTGGAATTGAATATACTGCAGATGTAGTTTGGGGATTGCAGTTAGAAGTATTGCATGACGCACTTTTTAACTCTGCCGCTAAGATTAATGAAAAACGGCAAAAAATTAAAGAAGCCAAAGCGGCCAATCCTCGGCGTGTGGAGCTAGTTTGTTTGAAAAATCGTTTTGGTGTATCTAGTTATACTTGTAATTTTGAGTATTTTCCGCAGTTTGACTTGTTTAGACCAGTTATGCCGCAAAATGTGAGTGAGTTGTCGATGGAAAATGCTGATCCAGATGGTTTTGTACGTTTGCCGGAGAGTTTTAACACGCCTTTTGATGCGTGATTATTATATAGGGAGGGTATTATATGCAGCATTTTACAAAAAGTCAGATGCAGTCTGCCAGAAAAGCTAATTTATATGATTATTTGATGTGTAATCATTTATCTGATTGCATTAAGGATGGTAATAGTTTAAGACCTAAGTGTAATCATAGTATATCTGTAAAAAAAGGGTATGCTGGATATAAGGATTTTGCTTCGGGTGAAACAGGAAATTCGGTTGATTTTCTGGTGCGATACATGGGATATGATTTAGATGATGCAGTCTTTGCTCTTGTTGGACAAAGTTCTCCGCTTGCTGTTAGGATAGAAAAGAAACAGGATATAGTTGTGCCGGTGGAGTTTCCGAAGCCATTAGAAGGGCGTTGGAAGCAGTTATATGCTTATCTGCAAGCTCGTGGGATATCAGTGGATATTATAAATTTACTGATACGGCAAAAAATTATTTATCAGTCTGCAGAGAGAAATAATATTATTTTTGTGAATAAAGAACGAGATTTTGCAGAGGCACGGGGGACATATACATATGGTAAACCTTATCATCGGGTATATAAGGGACAAGCCGATCGGTTTTGGTGGTTTAAACCATGGGAAGGTACTGTGGAGTGTGTGTATGTCTGCGAGGCGGCGATTGATGCAATTAGCTTGTACCAACTTCATGCGTTAGCAAAAGAGTCGCAGAAGGCGATATATGTTAGCTTAGGGGGTGTTGCTAATCAGCAGACAATAGACAGATTAAAAAGGCAACCGGCAGGGTATAAGATTATATTAGCTGTTGATAATGATGCTGCAGGAGAAGCCTGCAGAGTAAGAAATAATGACTTAGATTATATTTTACCAGAGAGTAAGGATTGGAATGAAGATTTATTAAACTGTGATACGCAATAGTAGGAAGGAATCTGATTCTTTAGTATAATTTAGAAAAGGGGGGATTATAAAATTAAAAGGAATCGAATTCTTTTTTGGAAATAGACATATTGAAAATGAAAAATGCATATGATATAATGCCTGTAGGCAAACGAAGAAATGTGTTCATAGTAACGCAGCAAAAGCCCCGGAGGCGCAAACTCCGGGGCTTTTTTTCCGTTTTGGCGAGGTGGATTAGTCCCCAGGCTGACTACCAGCTGCTTATTTTCTATCCAGCCATTTGCAAATGTAGTAGGCGATTACACTTGCCAGAATAGAAAGCATAAACGAAGAAATTATATTCACAATAACGCACCCCCTTTCCGTACCTGTATAAGGGGCGGTAGCCTTGCTATTGTATCATGTTTAGGACTTTTTGTGTATAAAAAAAATAAAATGTTAAAATACTGGTTTTTCTCCCATTTGACAGCCTGGGATCATATCAGGGTGAGTGTAGCCGACCTCATCTTCTTTGTAAATTGCACATCGTGCTTCAAATTCTGTTCCGCACAGCCCACACTTTAATCTTCGCGTGATTATAAGACCTGGAGGGGACATCAAAGAGACGATGGATGATTCTCCTTTGTGTTCTTCCGTGTGTGTGTCTAAAATTGCTTGTTCCTCATCTGTTAATCCAACTTGCCAATATAAATGCTCTTCGCCGCAGCCAGGGCATGTTGGATTGATTTTATATAATCGTTGCATATTATTTCCTCCCTTTATTGATTATTATAATTTATTATAACATACTGATATATTCCAAGTCTTTTTCTTTCCATTTCCGTATGCCTATGTTAAAATTTTTTGTAAAGATTGATATTGAAATTATTGGAGGAAAGTGTTAATGACAGGCTCAGAACAAAGAGAAGCTGCAAGACAGTTTATTAATAGATGGCGTGGAAAAGGGAAAGAGGACGAAGATGGTCGGTCTTATTGGATAGAATTGTTATCTAATGTATTTGGTGTAGAAAATGTAACGGAACGTATTGATTTTGAAAAAAAGGTGGTTGTAGATGGTAATACAAAGCGAATTGATGTTTATATCCCTGAGACAAGAGTCATTATTGAGCAGAAAAGCTTAAATGTCCCTTTAAATAAAAAGATTCGCAATTCAGGTGATATAGACCTTACCCCTTTCGAGCAGGCTGATCGTTATAACAGTAAGCTTATTTTTGACGAGAGAGCAAGATGGATAGTTACCTGTAATTTTGCGGAAATCTGGATTTATGATAAATTTCCATACGGCAAACCTCAGACCGACGAAGTCGCTCGGGGTTCGGGAACCGAGAGTATGGCTGTCAGAGACTAAGAGAAAAACTCCCGAATGTTCGGGAGTCTCTTTTTTTAGAGCCGGGAATTCCAATAGTCTAACGAACGCTTTTCATATTTGCGTTTATGTTCATCTGTGCGTTGTCCCTCGATATATTGCTTCACAACATCCATGGAAACAGAGCCAGTCGTTGCTACAAAATACGAAGGAGACCACAGCGGGGCATTTCCGTAGATCTGTTTTTTTACTATCCGGTCGTATTCCGGGTGTGCATGAACTTCTTTGGAAAGCTGCGTCTTTAAGCTGCGGACGATATCGGTGATGTTCTTAGATGGCGGCAGGGATACCAGAAGATGGATGTGGTCTCTGTCTGTTTCTCCGGAGATCAGTTCTCCCCCGTAGCCATCGCATAAGCGTTTTGCTGTTGAGACCATAAAATCCCCAATCTCGTCTGTAATCACGGGTTTTCTCCATTTTGTGACAAAGACCATATGGTAAGTGAGCAGGTAAACGGAATGTCTTGTCCTGATATACTCTTTCATAAAAATACCCTCCAGGTAATTGTAAATCGTACTTGTGTTTGGTACTATTATATAGTATAATATAAAAAGAATCAATATGTCAAATGAGATATATGGAAAGGAGAGACCATGGCAGCGAAGGATACGAAAAAGATGGAGATCCATACCTGTTATACAGTAAAGATCAAACACCAGCTGGATGCGGTGCCAGACAGGAAAACAAAGAAACTGAACATCTCCAGAAAACGCAGAGTCGATGACAGATCAATGCAGCAGACGGCAGAGATCTGTCTTGAAGCGTTACGGTTCTGTGTCGATGTTGCCTTAAAAGAATGGGATCATGTAAAAGCACAGGAGCGCAGGCGGGCATTTGATATCCTGCTCCATGGGAGTAAGAAAGAAGCTCCAAAATATCCAGAGTTTGATATCCGCTTTTCAAACATGCCAGCATATATGAGAAGAGCCCTAATCGCAGATGCGGTCGGGATGGTAAAGTCGTACCGGTCCAACCATGCGAACTGGAAAGCCCTGTCTCCGGCAGAACGGGGCGTGGAACCAAAGATAGGGTTTCCTTCGAGATACGAACTGACTTTCTACGACCAGGAACGGAAGATGTCCAATCTGGCAGAGGGACAGATCGGGTTAAAGCTGTACAACGGAAAGACCTGGGACTGGTATTATTTCGAGATCAGTGCTTCTGACGCAGGATATCTGATGCATCTGTGCAAGACAAGGAAGATGCTCTCTCCTGTGGTAGATAAAGTCCGAGGAAGATACCAGATCCGGTTTTCATTCAAAGAGATGCGGGAACTCGTGCAGGATGAAGATAAACTTGCTTACCGGATCCTTGCTGTAGACCTGGGGATCAATGCCGCAGCCTCCTGGTGCGTCATGAAAGCAGACGGTACTGTCCATGCAAAAGGTGTGATCCACCTTCCATGTGAAGAAGACCGTCTTAATCATATGATCAACCGGAAGCGTATGTACCAGCAGGCAGGGAAGAAAAGCCATTGTGTCTACCGGTGGATACGGAATGCAAACCGTGCCCTGTCGATCGAAACAGCTAGAAAACTGATAGAAGTCGCTGTCTTATATAGTGTGGACTGTATCGTATTTGAGTATCTGGATTCCAAAGGGAAGATCCGGGGGAAGAAGTTCCGTGAGAGGATCCACTTGTGGAGAAAGAACGATGTGCAAAAAAGAGTAGAGTTACAAGCACACCGTCTGGGAATGCGGCTCTCCCGTGTCTGTGCATGGGGAACTTCTAAATACGCCTTTGATGGATCCGGGGTAGTAGACCGGCACAGCATCTACCATTTCGAACATGGAAAGAAAGTATATAACTACAGTCTGTGTACGTTCCAGAATGGGAAGATCTATAATTGCGACCTGTCAGCAGCACAGAACATCGGTGCCAGGTTTTTCTTAAGGGAATATCAGAAGAAGGGAGCAGACGGGCTTCCTTCCACACCGCTCCGTACCCTAAGTACGTTACGGGAATTCGTGAACAACGGCCAGCCAATGGCGGCCTGAGTTATAGATTGGAACTGTTAATAAGATCCAGAGTCTGTCAAGGACCTGGTGTCACGGAAAAGGCAAAAGTTCCTGTCCGTGGCGGCGATGCCCCCGCACCTGTCTATCGTTGACATGGATGTGGTTCTTCTTTCTGCGGAGAGAGGTACTAAGTTCATGCTGGATCGGTAGATAATGGAACTCCCGGCTCTAAAGGTTGGGAAGCCCCGTCCGACGCCAGTCGTTCGGGGAGGTATCACATGAATGAGAAGCAGCCAGAGCCAACAAAAATCATGTTGGAAGAATTGCAGACAAAGTATTCTCTGTTAGATTTTTTGATAGAAAAAGAAGTCCAAAAAATATCTCATGAGATGGAAGTATCTATTAAGGCAGGAGATATTGTCGGGTTACTTTATAATGCTTTCTTGAAGCAATATAAGATTCCTGAAGAAAAAAAGAATGAGACAGCAGTAGAAAAAGAAAAAAGAGAACATAAGCTAAAGAGTTTAAATGCTTTATGTGTTCGTTTGGTATTTTGTTTATATGCCGAAGATGCTGGCATTTTTGGTGAAAAACATAATATGTTCCATGACTATTTGGCACGTTATGAAGCGCGAGATTGCCGGAGAGCATTGATCGAATTGTTTAAAGTGTTGGATACAGAAGAAGAAGACCGTGAGGATTATTTAGAAGAAGAATTGGTTGATTTCCCGTATGTAAATGGTGGATTATTTGCTGATGAAAGTGTAGAAATACCTCAGTTTACAGAAGAAATTCGAGAATTATTATTAACAAAGGCTTCTGAGGAGTTTAACTGGAGGGATATTTCTCCGACTATTTTTGGTGCAGTATTTGAAAGTACATTAAATCCTGAGACAAGACGTTCTGGAGGTATGCATTACACTTCTATTGAAAATATACATAAGGTGATTGATCCGTTATTTCTGGATGAATTACAAGAAGAATTTGAGACTATACAAGCCTATAAAACTTTGAATGTTAAAAGAAAAAAACTTATGGATTTTCAGGAAAAATTAGCTCATTTAAAATTTTTAGATCCAGCCTGTGGTTCAGGTAATTTTCTTACAGAAACTTATTTATCTTTACGAAGACTGGAAAACAAAGTATTACGGGTATTGTATGGTGAAGGACAAGGAGTTTTAGGTGTTGCGGCATCGGATATTATTAAAGTGTCTATCCAACAGTTTTATGGTATTGAAATAAATGACTTTGCTGTTACAGTTGCTAAAACAGCTTTATGGATAGCTGAGTCTCAGATGCTGGATGAAACAAAAAATATTATATATGGTCTTGATGGGGATTTTTTACCTTTAAAAACATATGTTAATATCACGGAAGGTAATGCTTTAAAAATTGATTGGAATAGTGTTGTTTCGGCTAATGAATTATCTTATATAATGGGGAATCCTCCTTTTGTTGGTCATAAAAATGTATCCATTGAACAAAAAGAGGATATGAAGCGCATATTTAATAATAAACAGGGTCGTTTAGATTATGTATCTGCTTGGTATCTGCTTGCAAGTAGGTATATTCAAAATTCTAAGATAGAGTGTGGTTTTGTTTCTACTAATACTGTAGTGCAAGGAACCCATTTAGAGAGTTTGTGGTATACATTATTAAATAATTATCATTTAAAGATAAATTTTGCATACAACACCTTTAAGTGGGAAAGCGAAGCATCTCAAAAAGCTGCAGTCTTTTGTGTAATAATCGGATTTTCACTTGTAGATAAAAAAGAAAAACTATTATTTGATTCATTCGATCAAAATGCAGCTAACGGAAGAATTGTAGATTATATTAGTCCATATCTGGATGATAAATACACGGTTGTAATAAGAAGTCGAAATAAACCTATTTCAGATCGTCAACCTATGGTATATGGTAATATCCCAAGAGATGGTGGATTTTATACATTTACTGAAGATGAAAAAGAAGAATTTCTACGAGAGGAGCCTAATGCAGCTAAATTTATGTATCGTTTTCTCGGTTCTAAAGAATACATCAATAATACTCAAAGGTGGATTTTATTTCTTAAAGATGCAGAACCAAAAGAATTGAGAACTTTACCTAAAGTAATGGAACGCATACAAGCTGTAAAAGATTTTAGATTATCGAGTAAAGCAAAAGAAATTCGTAAATTTGCTGAAACTCCAACTCTATTTGCACAGCAAACCCAACCAGTTGGAGAGCCTTTTGTAATTGTTCCTATTGTTTCATCTTCACGTCGAAGGTACATTCCTATGGGATATGTAGATGGAGATACCATTGTTAATAATCGTGTATTTTTAATTCCTAATGCTGATTTGTTCATGTTTGGAATACTGAATTCCAATGTACATAATGCCTGGATGCGAAAAGTTGCGGTACGGTTAAAAAATGATTATTCTTATTCAAAGGACCTTGTATATAATACTTTTCCAATACCAGAACTTACAGTGGAACATAAAAAGAATATATCAGAAACTGCAAAATCTATTTTGGATGCCAGAGCCTTTTATCCAAATAGCAGTCTTGCAGATTTATATGATCCTCTTTTGATGCCTATAGAACTCAGAAAAGCTCATATAGCGAATGACAAAGCTGTAATGGCTGCATATGGTTTTAGTCTTAAAATGAGTGAAGAAGATTGTGTGGAGGAACTTATGAAATTGTATCAAAAAATGATGCTGGAAGAGAAAATGAAGAAATCTGATAAAAAGTCTAAGAAAAAATAATAAATGGAATTCGATTCTTTTTATTGTTGATTGAATCGGATGATATAGTATTAAAAGAAGGTCTGGCAGCAGCTAGACCTTTTTTCTTTTTTTATTGGATTATGCACTCTATAATTTGTTTCGCTATTAAGAGTTCTTCCTGATCGAAATTTTTTATTATTTCTTCAATAAGATTTCTTCTTTTTTTCTTGTCCAATCCTGAAGTCAGATGGGTCCAAATATAGTCAGTCTGAGATATAGCCGGTTTAAACGATCGGGCGTATACTTTCTCCATTTTTTTGAATCCATCAACTACTATTAAATTTTTTTTCAATAGTGAATTAATCAGTATATGAAGTGACTTGTCTTTCCAGGTTTTATCTGTAGATGCTTTTAAAATTTCTGAAGCTGTTAAGGCAGTATCACTCCCCCACAGTACAGTCATCATTTCCAATTCTTTTTTAGTTAATGTACCTATTTCTTTTGTTTCTTTCATGTTCATTTGTTTCCCTTACTTATTTTTTATTTTAATAAATATTGTTATAATTTATAATATAAAATATTTTATCATTACTTATTGTTTAAGTAAAGTATAAAAAAACAAGGCTTAATTATACAAGCAAGT
>UMFM01046606.1_pt1 | contig 14706 bp, 10 predicted proteins | sample 1965011 | NCBI WGS metagenome assembly UMFM01 (sample SAMEA4836046, study PRJEB28245) | human gut metagenome | biome: gut microbiome; material: fecal sample | place: Denmark | collected 2008 | reverse complement strand
TATTTATTCTGACTGTGTTCTTTTCAAAATCAAAATCTTCCATCGCAAGTGCAAGCAACTCACCTAATCTCATTCCTGTCCAGTACAGCATTTCAAATGCATAAAATGAAACCGGCTTGTCAATCACCGCTTCTGAAAACTTTTTATATTCTTCAGTTGTCCAGAAAAGCATTTCCTTCTTTTCTTCCCTGCCCATATTTCCAGCCTGCCTTGCCGGATTTGATTTCAGATTATAAAACCTGCACGCATGATTGAATATCGCACTTAAAATGTTGTGCATTGTCTTCTTATAAGTCTGGGAATAACTCTTCCCATTCTCATTACGGAATGCAACCATCTCATTCTGCCACTTGCGTACATCTCCCGGTGTAATCTCATTCATCTTAAGATTCTTAAAATATGGAAGTATCTTTGTATCCACAATGTGTTCTTTGGTAAGCCATGTGTTGAGTTTGACATAATTTTTCACATCCTCTGTATACAGCTTCCAGAACTCTCCAAATGTCATATCCAGATTATTCTCCTGCCGTATTTTGTAATTACGCTCATAATCCAACGCTTCTCTTTTTGTTGCAAATCCTCTCTTCTTTATCTGTTTATTTTCCCCAGTCCAGTCCTTACAATAGAATTTGACAAACCAGGTGCCTGTCTTACTGTCTTTATAAGCTGGCATATTCATCATCTCCTTCTTTCCATATGCAGAAGCAGATGCCTAAACCCATATAACTTTTGCACCTGCCTCTGTCTCAATCTTCTTACCTGTTGCTTATCCTGCATCACTCATACCATAAATGCGTTCTTCAAAATATTTTCTGCTTACTTTTCCACGGATTACAATATAACCCTTCTTTTCAAGTTCACTGTTGATCTGTCTCATAAGCTTGTATGCTGCTGATCTTGAAATCCCAAGAATCTGCATCACATCTCCTACTTCTAAAAACTTTTCGTTCATGCCCTTTCACCACCTTTCTATTAAAATTTGTTTTGGCGTTTCTCCATACCAGTTCTGCTGATGTCACAACCAGCCTCCTCACCTGAGATAATCTCCTGTAATACCGCCCGCTCCTGCTCGAGGTACTCGGTCCGCTTGGGGGAGTATCTACATTCGCTCGATTCCTATGAATGTCATGGCAAATGCCTGTTAGATTTCTGTACCGCTCATTCAGTTATTTTTCAATACCATATCGTATAGATAATTGAATTGATATTATTCTATACCGTGTGGTATTGAATTGTCAAGATGTTTTTCTAATGTTCTTGTATAGAAAAACTTCCATTTTCATTTTTTCCGTGTTATACTGTCTTTAACAGTCCATCAGAGACAGATAAACGGAGGTAACTACACTATGACAATTGGTGAAAGAATAAAGAAAATACGGGTATTCCGTAAAATGACAATGGATGAACTGGGCGGTGCACTTGGATTTGAGGGCAAAAATATGTCGGTCCGCATATCCCAGTATGAAACCGGTGCACGCATTCCCGGTGAAGATATGATTCTAAAGCTTGCTGATGCATTGCACTGCAATTACAAGGCAATCTCTGATTACAGCCTTGGTGCTGCTGAGGATATCATTGAAACACTTTTCTGGCTTGAAGAAAGTGCCTCATCACTTCCTGCCCGTGGAAAAGGTACAAGATTCCCAGAGTACACAGCTCCCGGCAACCTGATTCATCTGACTGCAATGACTCCGGCAAAACCTTCCGAGGCTGCCAGACCAACTTACAATGAAGATGATTATGAAAGTGCAGGCTCACCTGTCGCATTAACTTTTGAATATGGATTGGTAAATGATTTCCTTACGGAATGGTGTGAAATGAAAACGAAATTAAATAATGGAGAGATTTCTCCAAATGAATATTTTGAGTGGAAAATAACATGGCCTCATACCAATAATAATTTATAGGAGCAAATAATATGATACGAGATATGGAATTATTACTTAATAGAGTATACGATGATGAAATAAAGTCATATTTACACGAAGCACTCAACTGCTATTCTGGAGAAGCTTATCGTGCTTGTGTGATACTGTCAATAATTGGCGGAATTCATGATTTACATAATAAACTTAAAGGATTAGCTTCAAGCAATAAAGACATTGCTGAACTCGAAGCCAATGTTTCCAAAGCCAAGGAAAATCTCATGCCTTATGAAAGACTATTAGTCGATGGATGTGCTAAATCTAATATAGATTTATTGAGTCCTTCAGAGGCAAAAGAACTGAATAGATGTTTGGATATACGTAATGACTGTGCTCACCCAAGTGGATACATATGTACCGCAGAATGTGCACGTTATGTATATTCAACAATTATTGATATCTTGGCATCTAAACCAGCACTACTGGGTCAGCAATATATAAACACCTTATATACCAGCATAATTTCTGATACTTATTTTCCGATAATTGATAAAACTGAAATTCAGATTATTGTAAATAAGCAACTTCAATTATGTAGCAAACGAATTATAATTCCTCTCGCCCAAAAACTCGTCAAAGGAATTATGAATGAAACATCTTTCACTAATAATAAAGAGTATTTCTTTGCCAATATGTCAAATACTTTAAATAATACTTTTGATAAAATATTTCAACCTTTATTATTAGATTCAAACTTTCATTCCAAATCGATGATTATTTTAGATGCAAATCCTAATATTATTAATACTCTTTCAATCGAAAATATAAAGCGCCTACTTCACATTTTTATACCATTTATCGAGCAAGATCAAGGATATAATGAACTTATACTACAAATTTTGCAAAATGATAGACTGTCAGATTCAGCATTCAACAGCAATATTATCGATTTACTCAATTACAATTATGAACAAATGACTGATAACCAAACCGAATTATGGATAACTATTGTCAGCAAAAAAATTTGTAGTCAACAACAAATTACGCAAATTAAATCTGATTACATTGAGCATGTTTTAGATAAATCAAATTTTGCTAGTCAAAAATTTCAAGAAATATTTGAATTGTGTAACAATGAATTTTTATATTCTTCATTGATAAATGATATATCTGAAAGGATTTCTGACTATGATTACACAATAAGTAATCCAGCTGTTTTACAGCTAAAACAACTAAATGAAAACTTTATAAATTCACTATCTATAAACAATATAAATAACATTATATATAGCATTTTAGCTGGTAACCAAGGCTATGGACGTGAAGTTGGTTTTTTACTCGAAAATATCTATGACAAACCATTTTATAGACGCTACATTGAAGAAACCGCTCCAACATTTAATACTAACGAACTAAACAAAATGCTAACCTACAATTTGAATGACAATACATTTATTAATTTTGTAAATATGATGACAAAAGCTTCTGAAGATTTTAATATTAAATTCATTAAAATTTCTGAAGAATATATTTCCAAGAATTCCGATGTTTACAATAGTACTGTATTAACTAATTGTATTAATGAACTCAACAATAGTAATCCTAAGCTTTAGTACCAAAATAGTACCACAAGGCAAAAAACAAGCTCGCAAATGCCCATTTTACTAGGCTTTGCGAGCTTTTGAAAATTATTCAAACTCAATCGTTCCCGGTGGCTTACTCGTCAGATCATAGAATATTCTATTCACCCCACGAACTTCATTTATAACTCTGCTCATCACTTTATTCAGAACTTCATACGGAATCTCCGCCGCCTCTGCAGTCATGAAATCAATCGTATTAACGGCTCTAAGAGCTACAGCATAATCATAAGTTCTCTCATCACCCATAACACCAACGCTTCTCATATTCGTAAGTGCTGCAAAATACTGACCAATTGTCTTATCAAGTCCGGCATTTTCAATCTCTTCACGATAAATAGCATCTGCATCCTGAACGATACGAACTTTCTCAGCTGTTACTTCGCCGATGATACGTACTCCAAGTCCCGGTCCTGGGAATGGCTGACGGAATACGAGTCTTTCAGGAAGTCCAAGCTCAAGTCCTGCTTTACGAACTTCATCTTTGAAAAGATCACGAAGCGGCTCAATGATTTCTTTGAAATCTACAAAATCCGGAAGTCCTCCTACATTGTGGTGAGATTTGATCACAGCGGATTCTCCGCCAAGACCACTTTCTACCACATCCGGATAAATTGTTCCCTGTGCAAGGAATTCAACGGTACCGATCTTCTTTGCTTCTTCTTCGAAGATACGGATGAATTCTTCACCGATAATCTTACGTTTTGCTTCTGGCTCTGTAACGCCTGCAAGTTTGTTATAATATCTTTCCTGCGCATTTACGCGGATAAAGTTCAGATCAAACTGTCCTTCTGGTCCGAAGATTGCCTCAACTTCATCTCCTTCATTTTTGCGAAGAAGTCCGTGATCTACGAATACACAAGTAAGCTGTTTTCCAATGGCTTTGGAAAGAAGTCCTGCTGCCACTGAAGAGTCAACCCCACCTGACAATGCGAGCAATACTCTTCCGTTTCCAACCTTCTCGCGGATCTCTGCAATTGTATTCTCAACAAAAGCATCCATCTTCCAGTCACCCGCACATTCACATACATTTTTTACAAAGTTGTTGATCATCTTTGTTCCTTCTACTGTATGAAGTACTTCTGGATGGAACTGGATTGCATACAGTTTCTCAGCTGCGTTCTCAGCTGCTGCAACCGGACAGTCAGCAGTGTGTGCTGTAATTTCAAATCCCGGAGCAATCTTTGAAATATAATCAAAATGGCTCATCCAACATGTTGTTGTCTCTGAAACACCCTCAAATACTTTGGAGTCTTTTTTATCAATAATAACTTCTGTCTTACCATATTCTCTTACATCTGCACGCTCAACTTTTCCACCAAGTACATGAGACATCAGCTGTGCGCCATAGCAAAGTCCGAGAACCGGAATTCCAAGCTTGAACAGTTCTTCTGAATAAGTCGGTGAATCCGGCTCATAACAGCTGTTCGGTCCGCCTGTGAGAATGATTCCTTTTGGATTCATCTCTTTGATTTTTTCAATATCCGTCTTATATGAATAAATTTCACAATATACATTACACTCCCTGACACGTCTTGCGACCAGCTGGTTATACTGTCCACCAAAGTCAAGGACAATCACTAATTCTTTCTTCAAATCTTTCCTCCTGTAAAATCCAATCAAAACTATTTACTTTATTTATATATCTTTTTCTGTTTTTCATTATAGTAGAGGAAGCATTGATTTACAAGTATTTGTTTATGTAAAATAAAATCTTATCCACAATTTCTATTACTATACACGGTAATTATTCCCCTTCTGATCTATCCAGAACAAAGAATGTGCCTCGGCACCCTCTTACGCCTGCGGTGGTCGCTTGCGACACCTACATCGTACACCGCAGTGCGCATTCTATGTATCCACTGTTATGGGTATAATATATCAAAAAAGATGCCGAACAAATGCCCGACATCCCATTTTTATGTTCCATTTTATGCTGCAAATCTTTCTAGCTGTCTTTCAAGTTCTGTGCAATCGTCTGCATACATCTGCAGTTCAATCACGTTATTCAATCCCAGATTCATGATTCCAAGTAATGACTTCGCATCTACTACTGCCCGTCCTCTTCTCATGTCCATGTTAAAGTCAAATTTACATACTGTTTTCAAGAAATCAATGATCTCATCCGGGTGTTTGAAAGTAATGTTCATTGTGCTCATTCTTTTCACCTCTTTCTGCCTTAACGGCTATGAAATCCTTTTCACTTTTCACATATATCATAGCACATTTTCTATATTTAAAAGGGTGAAATTTTTTATAAAAGTGTATTTTTTTAATTAAATATGCCTCTTATTCTCTACTTTTTTCTATAAGCAACATGAAATTACTCCTGATTATGAAATCCCATTGGAGTTACGTCTGTATTCCGTCGGTAAAATTCCTTCCTCCTCTTTAAACACCTTACTCATATATTTGGGATCAGAGTAACCGACAAGCCCCGCAATCTGATTCATCTTATATTTTGTTGTCCTGAGAAGCTCCTTTATTTTTTCTATCCTGTATTTCCTCACAGTTTCTGTAAAATTATATCCTGTCTCCTTCTTAAACTGAGAACTCAGGTATTCTTCCGATACATAAAGTTGGCTCGCTGCTTCTTCCAATGTAATACCACTGTCATATTCTTTTCTTATAATTTTCATTGCTTTTTGGATAAGCGTACTGTACTGCTCAAATTTATGCTCATATGATATCATCCGTTCCAAGCCTTGAATCGCTTTCTCTATCTGTTTCCAGCTGATGGCATAGGTAATCTGCTGCATAAGACTCAGGATTTTTGTTTCGTCAATCTCCCCGCCATAATTTCTATAATTCAATCCAGCTGCCATGCAAAAACGAATGATACTGTATTTTATTTCTTTTGGAAAATATTTTTCTCTTTTCATTTCCTCACAGACAAGTTGAAATTGTCTGGCAATTCCTTTCTTGTTTTCATCGAAAATCATTTCTCGCATTCGTTGTTCTAATTCTACCGGATAACGCACCGGAACAGCTTCAAATTTCTCAACTGTCTGCTGACAGATTAAAACTCCTCGCGGCTGAAGAAGATTCCATTCCATGAGACTTCCTGCCTGAATCATTGCATCTACCAGCTTTGTCAGCTGTTTTGTCTCTATCCATACACAAATAATTGTCCCCGGAAAATTCCTACATAACCCAGTAACCACATTTTTTTTAAAATATTCTTTCCAGTTCCTTGCTTCACGTACCCGGTAAATGATCAGATACACCTGTTTCCATTGATCCGAACATATAACAGATGCCGAAAATCCACACTCACGTCTGCAGATTTCTTCGAGAAATCCACGTATATTTTCCTTCTGCTCCTCGTATTCATCTGCCATTGAAACCGTAAATAAATATCCCGGATCATCCACTGCAAAACCATATTTCCGGATAGTCATTTCATTTAACTTTTGATTCGATATAATTTCTCCATACCTGCAGCTTAACAGAATATTTTCAACAGTAAAAGAAGCCTGCATCCAATATTCATTCCTAATTTTTTCATGAATACGGCTTAATGCCTTCTTAAGCTCCATCGGCCGGAACGGCTGTACTAAATATCCGTCCACCCCCAGATCGATTGCCTGCTTTGCCTGTTGAAAATCTTCATCCTTTGTTATAATAATCACACGGAACTCACGTCCTTCCGTGCGTAATTTTCTCAAAAGATTTAACCCATTCATCCGCGGAAGCCCAATGTCCATAATAACAAGATTTGGCTGCATAACTGTTATCATCTCATATGCAGACTGTCCATTCCCTGCAATCCCCGCCAACTCGTAATTCGAATCTACGCGTTTTAAACCTTTTTTCAGTTCTTCTAATACTTTTTCATCCCTTTCAACGATTGCCACCCGCATTTGAACAGTCTCCTCTCAATGTTCGTGTTTCTGATTGAATATCCACTTTTATTGTAACATTAACTTCAATAATTGGAAGCATGCAAGTGTAAATATTTTTCTCTGGTAGCAAGCCCTCCCCGGATGTGACGTTCTGATTTGTTGGTGTCTAAAACCTTACGTGTTTCATGAGCCAATGATGGATTGATCTGAAGCAGACGTTCTGTAACATCCTTATGCACCGTACTCTTACTAATCCGAAACTGTTTTGCTGTCTGTCTCACTGTCGCATTATTTTCTATAATATAATTTGCAATTTCCACTGCACGCTCCTCAATATATTCTCTCATAGAAAAGCCCCTGCATAGTTTGTTTTTTACAATCTATGCAGGGGCAAATTAATGTATGTCTAATTCCTGTTCCATCTATTCGTGGAAAACATTATACTATACAACTTAATACTCAAATACTGCCACACCATATCCCGGAAGAGGATATGCAAAGGAATATTTCTGACCATCACATTCCTGCTTCTCTGGTTTGTAAACCAATGGGCGTTCCTCTCCTGATCCGCCGTATTTTGTCTCATCACTGTTAAGAACAAGCTTAAACTGCTTTCTTCTCGGAACACCAACACGGTAATCCGGTCTGTCTACCGGTGTAAAGTTGCATACAAAAAGCAGATTCTTCTTCCCATCCTTTGAATGTCTTGTGAAACTGAAAATACTCCGGAAGATATCATCCTTATTGATCCAGTCAAATCCCTTCGGATCATTATCCAACTCATACAATGCCTTATTCTTCTTATAAAGATGAAGCAAATCTTTATACCAGTTCTGAATCTGCTGATGTGGTTCTTCTGCAAGAAGGAACCAATCCAGTTCTCTCTCTTCACTCCACTCACGAAGCTGTGCGAACTCCTGTCCCATAAAGAGAAGCTTCTTTCCAGGATGTCCCATCATAAATGCATATGCCACCTTCAAGTTGCGGAACTTATCCCATCCTTCTCCCGGCATCTTATTCAACATGGAGCATTTCAGATGAACAACCTCATCATGAGAAAGTACAAGAATATAGTTCTCTGAATATGCATATTCCATAGAAAATGTCATCATGTGATGTGCATTCTTTCTGAAATAAGGATCCAGTTTCATGTATTCTGTAAAGTCATGCATCCAACCCATATTCCACTTCAAAGTAAATCCAAGTCCATCATCCTCAGGAGATCCTGTCACCTTCGGCCATGCTGTGGACTCTTCTGCAATCATCATAACGCCTTTATTTCTTCCGCAAACTACAGAATTCAGATGTTTAAAGAATGCAATCGCCTCAAGATTCTCATTTCCGCCAAATTTATTCGGAATCCACTGTCCATCTTCTCTTCCGTAGTCCAGATACAGCATAGATGCCACTGCATCTACACGAAGTCCGTCTACATGATAATGTTCAACCCAGAACAATGCATTCGCCAGAAGGAAGTTGGAAACTTCCGGTTTTTCATAATTGAAAACCTTCGTTCCCCAATCAGGATGCTCACCCTTTCTCGGATCTGGATATTCGAATGTCGGCGTTCCGTCAAAGTCTGCCAGACCATGTGCATCTTTCGGGAAATGCGCCGGTACCCAGTCAAGAATAACACCGATATTATTCTTATGAAGATAATTTACCATATATGCAAAGTCTTCCGGTGTTCCATAGCGTGCAGTTGGTGCATAATATCCGGTCACCTGATATCCCCAGGAACCGTCAAACGGATGCTCTGCGATTCCCATCAACTCGACATGAGTATATCCCATCTCTTTTACATACTTTGTAATTGCTTCTGCAAACTCACGATATGTATAAAATCCTTCATCTTCTCTTCCGGGATGTCTCATCCAAGAACCCATATGTACTTCATAAATAGACACTGGTTCTTCTTTGTTATCCCACTTCTCACGAGCTGCCATCCACTTACTGTCTGACCAGTTCAGATTAGAAATGTCTGTAATTCTGGATGCTGTTCCCGGTCGGAGCTCTGCATAATTAGCAAATGGATCTGCTTTATAGATCTTCTCACCCGCCTGTGTCTCTATACAGAACTTATACAAATCCCCTTTCTTCGCCTCCGGAACGAAGCATGTGTATATTCCGAGAGGCTCTCCTCTCTTCATCCTATCTTTCGTCTCATCCCAGTCATTAAACTCTCCGATTACAGAAACGTTTACTGCATGAGGAGCCCATACCGCAAAATATACTCCTCTTTTTCCGTTCTTTGTCACCTCATGGGCACCCATCTTTTTATAAATCTCATAATGATTTCCCTGCCCAAAAAGATAATGGTCAAGTTCTCCGATCTCATAAGGCTGCACTTTCGTCTTCGTGCTGTTTTTCTTAACCATAAAGCCACCTCACTGCTCAAATATATTCCTGATTGTAATGATTTAAAAACCATACAATTTCTTATAGATCAAGGCACATTACCGAATCTTTCAATTGGTAACAAAGTTTCATTCTCCCCTTGAACACTATAGTTTTATTATACTTGATACTGTATAAAAAAGAAAGAGAAAATGTATTATTGCACAAAAATAGACAGTCGTTTTACTGACTGTCTATTAATTCTTAACAAATATATGTCATTAAATGTTGAAATCTTTCTCTGAAAGCAGAATTCTGTCGGAAGAATCTGTATTCTTTCCAAATACTCTCTTCACAAGTTTCTTTGCGGAAGCTTTTTGTGAATGAGCAATCGCATCATCCATCACTTCTTTCACTTCTGCTACTGTTACTGCATGATCTTCTCTCTGTAAAGAATCAATCTTACTGTACAGTGCAAGAATTCCCATCTCATCGATTCTGTAACCATTCTCCTGAGCATAAGTCTGTCCAAATGTTACAAGCTCATCATTAATAAAGATCGGCACTTCAAGTCTGGAAGTAAATTTTCTTCTGAATTCTCTGTTGGAAGAAAGAAGTCTGTCCAGTGGTTTTCTCTGCTCTTCAAGAACTACCAAAAGTTCTCCTGTATCCTGCTCCATTGCTTTGTTCAGCTTGGCGAGTGTTTTTTCGTTCATCTGTCCGGCTTTTTCAATGATCAGTGCACCGCCGTACAATTTACGGAAAATGTCTCCGATTCTCTTCTTATTCAGTGACTCACCTGTCACAATTGCAACCTTACCCTGACGGATATCACGCTGCTTCTGAATTGCCTTTACAACATCAACAGCGAGGACTGTCTTTCCATTTCCTTTATTTCCAATAATCAGAAGGTTTCCTGTTCTGGAAGTTCCTTTGCGGTTTGTACAGTTCTTATCCTGCTCAAGTACATCTACCAGCTGCTCACTCATACCACGCACAGGTACAAAATAAGAGAAGAGTTTTTTCTGTTCCTCTGTAAGTCCTGCTCTTGTACCGATTCCACTCTGTGTTTCAAGATCATAACGACCATGTACAATAAATCCTGTATCAGACATTGCATCTGCAATCTCATCTAACGGTAATGGTGATGTCTTACCTGTTGCGATCAATTTTGCAGTCTCTTTACGGCTCAATGGTGTCGTCGCAGACATGATATCAATTCCATCATCTTCATCCGGAATCTCTCTGTCATCCGGTTCCTCACTATGCGCTGGATTCACGCTGAATTCATCTTCAAAATTTGGCACTTCTTCATAAGAATTCAGACCAAGAAGATCATCATCTGAAATCTTATCTTCTGCTGTGAAAAGATCTCTTGGATTAATTACTTCATCATCCTCATCGTCTTCTTCATAACCATAGGCATCCAGATCATCATATCCTTCTTCCTCACCGAACAGATCATCATCAGACTCTTCATAATCATCCGGCAGATCGTCATCAGACTCTTCATAATCATCCAACAAATCGTCATCAGACTCTTCATAATCATCTAAAATATCGTCTTCGTCAAACTCTTCTGCATCATCCCAGTCATACGCATCATAATCTTCGTACTCATCCTCACCGAGTCTGAGATCATCCGCAAGCTCTCCCATATTTTCATGTGGTTCTTCTTCTACCTCAAGAACTTCTTCTGAACTTACTGTTGCATCTACTTCTTCCTCTTCCGGAATAACACCTTCAATCTCATCAATCAGTTTCTGTATCTCTGGTGATAAAATTGGTTCTTCATTATTTTTATTGTCCATAGTCTCTCTTACTGCTGCTCCTTCTGAATCATCTTCATCATTGACAACTTCAGTTTCTGAGATCAGTTCCTCCACCTCAGACAAATCTTCTGATTCATCTGTCAGATCTTCTGACTCAGCTGCATCTATTTCAAGAATTTCTTCCTCTTCCGGTTCTGTTTCTTCTACTTCAAGGATTTCTTCCTCTTCCGGTTCTGCTTCTTCTACTTCAAGAATTTCTTCCTCTTCCGGTTCTGCTTCCCCTGCTTCAAGAACTTCTTCCGGTTCTGCTTCTCCTGCTTCTATAGTAACTGCATCTTCCGGGACATCTTCTGAAGTCTCCTCCACTGCCTGTTCTATAAGCTTTTCTTCTGTCTCCGGTTCCGGTATCAGTTCTTTCATCCCTGATGGAACTACTCGTTCTTTACTGGCTTCCTCAGCTTTCTTCTCTTCTGTCAGTTGATTCACGATCTCAAGATCTTCTACATCCTCAATTGCTGCAATATCCTCTTCCAGATCTGTCATATCCGGTTCGACTTCTTCTCCCGGTTCTGCCTGAACTTCCGGTTTCGGATTGAGTAATTGCTGCAGAGCTTCATCTAACCGCATCGTATCTCCAAGTTTCTTCTTGACTGGTTTTACCGGATTCTTACTGACAATCGGTATGGAAGCAGTATCTTTGCTAAGTGTTCTCTTATCTCCACTTGTCTCTACCGTTGCCGGCTGAACTTCTGACTCATCCTCGGAAGCTTCTATAACTTCTGCTGTTTCTACTCCTGCTTCTTCCGGATTTTCTACTTCGGCATCCGTCTCTTCTGCCGCTTCCAAAGTAACCGCATCCGTGTCAATCACATCGGAAGTACTGTCGTTCTCCATCACCGGCTGTTCTGTCAGCCCGATTGATCTTGTATCTCCAAGTGCTTCAGCTCCTTCTGACGCAGAATCTTTTTCCTCGTCTTCTCCTAAATAGGAAGCCAGATCCGGTATTTCTTCTGTCTCTGAAGAAAGCTTCTCATATCTGTGATCATATTTCTGCTGCTGCGATGGTGACAATGGCTTATACTGCATCTTCAGTTCCATTGCCTTATAAACATACTTACCCTCGCTGAACCAGAGGATCAGATCATCACACTCTTCCAGACATTCTGTCATCATACCTGCTTCGCGATAAAGCTTCGCCAGTTCATAAGCCCACTCTTCAATATATTCTGCCTTTTTAAATTCCTCCAGAGCCTCAATCTGCTGTTCGATCGGCGCTCTCTGCGCTCTTAAGATCTGATATCTAAGGATATGCCTGTTCGGATCTTTCGGTGCAATCTGGATAAATTCGTCATAATAGTCGATTGCTTCATCTATATTCTTTGTCTTAATTGCAAGAGAACATAACTTATAGATCACCTTGCGGCTTCCTTCAGAACGGCGATATGCAAGATTCATCACATCATAGCTCTTCTGATACTCTTTTGTTTTTTCATAAATATCACTGACATTCATCAGCATCCCTGCGTTACGGACACGCTTCCAGTCAATCAGATCTGCTGCTGCCGCTGCTTTTCTGTATTCTCCATCTTCCATAAGTTCCAGCATCTCTTCTGTCTTTAACTTATATTCATACTTATCCACTGTACTCACCTCATTGTCATTGAAATATTAGTTTTGGTCTGAATGTGTCCATTAGGCACTAGCCGATACTCTTTCATTATTCTACCATATGAGGTCTGTAATGTCAAAAAAATGCACCTTCAATTCCTTTTGAAAGTGCATTTTTAGTGTTATTTAATTGTATTATTATTATAATTTTATATTTTGTATCGGAGATTATTCGCGATTCTACGTTCCTGTGAGACCTTTGTCGTCTGTTATTTTATCACCTGAATGATTTTCATATCCATTCAATACTTTATGTATTAAATCTTCTGTCAAGTCATTCCTGCTTTTATAACAAATCTGAGATTATAACATGTCCTTTCAATGTTTCTTTACACATTTTTCATTCTATGTTATATGCGGTATTTTTATTCAATACATCTATGAGTGATTCATCTTTTTCTCTTTGCTTCCAGTTTCCGTACTCTCCGATCTTTGATCTTCTTTTCTTTCTACTGGACTTTTACGCTTGGCAAAGGTCTCTTTCTTCACAGGAACCTTCACTCATCATACCACTGACATATTGATAAAAATCTGAAACTATACTGTCCATGGGACTGACCTCCTGTTGAACTTGTATTTTTAATCTAATCAGGCATCTGTTACTTTTGCCTTCTTAGTTAAATATCTTTGGGAGATTTCTTTCTCTCTTTGATGGTTATATAATAACATTCGGCGTCTAATTTGTCAATATATTCATTTGATTTTTTTATATTTTTTATTTATTATCTGCTTTGGTTGTAATTGTCTGAATTTTCAAACATTTCAATTAACAGATTTCTGCTCCAGCCGGCATTTCTTTTTCCGGTGTCATCAGTGCAAGGTTACCTTCTGCATCTTCTGCACAAAGCAGCATTCCCTCTGAAAGTACGCCTGCCAGCTTCGCAGGTTTCAGGTTTACAAGAACCATAACTTTCTTACCAACCATTTCTTCCGGTGTGTAATGTGCTTTGATTCCGGATACGATCTGTTTTACCTGGCTTCCAACTTTTACCTGAGAGCAGAGAAGCTTTTTGGATTTCTTTACAGCCTCACATGCAATGATCTCTCCAACCTGGAACTGCATTGCTCCGAACTGCTCAAATGTGATCTCATCTTTCGGCTCAATGTCGATAACAGCTTCTTCCTCTTTCTTTTCTTCTACCTTCGGATGAAGTTCTTTAACTTTCTTCATAACCTCTTCGAGATCCATTCGCTGGAACAGGATCTCCGGTTTCTCTGTTACATGTCCGTTACCAAGCTGCTCAAGGATCTTCTTACTTGTAGAAGGCATAAAGGATTCAAGAAGTCTTGCACCTTCAGAAATGCTCTGGATCAGATTCCAAAGTACTGTAGAAAGGCGATCCTTCTTGGATTCATCTTTTCCGAGTACCCAAGGAGTTGTCTCATCAATGTATTTATTGCAGCGTTTGAACAGATTGAAGATTTCTGTAATCGCATCGGCAACGCGGAGGTCTGCCATCTTAGCATCAACTGCTTTAGAAGCATTCTCTACAACTGCTTTCAGTTCTGCATCTACATCTTCTACAACACCCTTATCTTCTACTGTTCCGCCGAAGTATTTGTTTGTCATAGAAACAGT
>UMFM01048195.1_pt1 | contig 14909 bp, 13 predicted proteins | sample 1965011 | NCBI WGS metagenome assembly UMFM01 (sample SAMEA4836046, study PRJEB28245) | human gut metagenome | biome: gut microbiome; material: fecal sample | place: Denmark | collected 2008 | reverse complement strand
GATGAAAGAATTAAAACCAATTGCTGATGCTGTTGGTAAAGAAATTTAAGGTGACTGAGATGGAAATGATCGTTAATTTAAAGGAACATAGTTATCCTATTTATATAGAAAAAAATATTTTAAAACATGCAAATGAAAAAATAAAAGAAGTCTTTAAAGGAAAGAAAATTATGATCATTTCCGATGATCAAGTTTATCCTTTATATGGCGATGATTTGACTTTAAATCTTGAAAAAGATTTTAAAGTCAATCATGTCGTTGTTCCTCATGGAGAAAAATCAAAACGTTTTGATATGTTACCAACGCTTTATAAAGCATGTTTAGATTTTAAACTTACAAGAACGGATTTAATCATTGCTTTAGGTGGTGGTGTGATTGGTGATATGGCAGGATTTGTCGCAAGTAGTTATTTGAGAGGGGTAAAACTTGTCCAAATTCCTACTTCTTTACTTGCACAAGTGGATAGTTCTGTTGGTGGAAAGGTAGCGGTTGATTTACCTGAAGGGAAAAACCTGGTAGGAGCTTTCTATCATCCATCCATGGTTTTGATAGATCCATGTACATTAAAGACATTAGATCCACATTTTATCAGTGATGGCATGGGAGAAGTCATTAAATATGGATGTATTAAAGATAAAAAATTATTTGATCAATTAAATTCTTATCAAAATTTTGAAGAACTCTATGAATTTATTGATGAAATCATATATAATTGTGTCAACATCAAAAGAGAAGTTGTTGAAAAAGATCAATTTGATTTTGGTGATCGTTTATTACTTAACTTCGGTCATACCTATGCGCATGCCATAGAACAATATTATCACTATGAAAAATATTCTCATGGGGAAGCCGTAGGTATTGGAATGTATCAAATTACAAAACTTGCTGAAAGTCTAGATTTGACAAAAACAGAATCTTCCATGCAAATTAAAGAAATTTTACAAAAATACAATCTACCATATGAATGTCAAGTTGAAACAAAAAATCTTATTCAAGCTATTTCTTTAGATAAAAAGAATATTAATAATTCATTATCTGTTGTTTTATTAAAAGAAATAGGAAATAGTTATGTTTATCAAACAAATCAAGAATTTTTATTAAAAAAAGAAAGGGTATAAAATGAGTCAAATTAAGTTAATTCCTACAAAACTAAAAGGAAAAGTATCTGTTCCACCTTCAAAATCATTAGCACATCGTGCGATTATTGCAGCCAGTCTTGCTAAAGGTATTTCAAGAATTGATCATATTGAATATTCTCAAGATATCAAAGCAACAATTGGTGCGATGGAAGCACTTGGAACAATTATTGAACAACATGAAGATTATCTTATTATTAATGGTAATTATACATTTACTAAAAATAATACGATGCCAGGAGTCCAAATTGATTGTGAAGAATCAGGATCAACGCTTCGCTTCATGGTTCCTATTTCTCTTGCTAAAGAAAATAAAGTACGTTTTATAGGAAGAGGACAATTAGGGAAAAGACCATTAGATACCTATTATGAAATCTTTGAAAGACAAAATATTGGTTATTTATATCGTGAAAATGTTTTAGATTTAAATGTTGTGGGTGAATTAAAACCTGATTTATATCGTATTCCAGGTAATATTTCATCACAATTTATTACCGGTTTATTATTTGCTTTACCTTTATTATCATTTGATTCAATCATTGAAATTACGACACCACTTGAAAGTAAAGGATATATTGATTTAACATTACAAGTATTAAAATTTTATGGTATTGAAATTGTGAATCATGAATATAAACAATTTATTGTAAGAGGTAGACAAGAATATAAGGCAAAAGATTATCGTGTGGAATCTGATTTTTCTCAAGCTGCTTTCTATTTAGTAGCGGGTGCTTTAGGAAATGATGTTACATTATTAGATTTAAACTTAGATTCTTTACAAGGTGATAAAGCAACAATTGATTTTTTAAAACAAATGAATTGTGAAATCGTGGAAAATGATGAAGGAATTAAAGTGGTGAGTCATGGTTTAAAAGCAACAACTGTGGATGCGAGTCAATGCCCTGATGTTATTCCAGTTGTTTCTCTTGCATTAGCACTTGCAAGTGGACATAGTGAAGTCATCAATGCCGGACGTTTACGTATTAAAGAATGTGATCGTCTTCAAGCAACAGTTGAAGAATTGAATAAACTAAAAGCACATGCAGTTGAACATGAATCTTCTATGGAATTAGATGGTGTAGAAACTTTAACTGGTGGAAATGTATCAAGTCATGATGATCATCGTATGGCGATGATGCTAGCGATTGCTTCAACAGTGTGTAAGGAACCAGTCATTATTGATAATAAAGAATGTGTTAAAAAATCTTATCCAAGTTTTTGGGAAGATTTCGAGATGTTAGGAGGAAAAATCGATGGGGGCAACTTATAAAAATAATATAGAACTTACAATTTTTGGTGAATCCCATGGAAAAGCTATTGGTATTACCATTGGCAATCTTCCTAGCGGTATTCAAATTGATTTAGATGAAGTTTCGCGTGATATGAAAAGAAGAGCACCAGGACAAAATAAAATGTCGACAGCTAGAAAAGAAGCAGATCAAGTAGAAATTTTATCAGGGTTACAAGATGGTATTACCACAGGAGCACCTCTTACAGGAGTTATCTATAATAGTGATCAACATTCTAAAGATTATTCTTTACTTAAAACAAATATGCGACCAGGACATAGTGATTATCCAGCTTATATTAAATATAAAGGATTTAATGATGTCCGTGGGGGTGGTCATTTTTCTGGAAGAATTACAGCCCCAATCGTTTTTGCGGGAAATATTGCTAAACAGATTTTAAAACAAAAAGGAATTATTGTAGGAGCACATATTTTATCAATTGGAAAAATCAAAGATGAAAAGTTCCCTGTAAATGTAGATGATGAAATGCTTTTAAAATTAAGTGAAAAACAATATCCAACAATTAAAGAGGATGTTTTTGAAAAAATGGAAGAAACGATTTTAAAAGCGAAAGAAAATTTAGATAGTGTTGGTGGAAAAATTGAATGTGTTGCTTTACATGTTCCTGCTGGAGTAGGTGAACCTTTCTTTGATTCTTTAGAAAGTCATTTATCTTCATTGATGTTTTCAATTCCAGCCGTTAAAAGTGTTTCTTTTGGCGATGGAGAAAGTATTGATGAAATGTTAGGGAGTGAAGCCAATGATTGTTATTATTATGATGAAGAAGGAAATGTAAGAACTTCTACAAATCATAATGGTGGCATTACTGGTGGTATTACAAATGGTATGCCTGTAAGTTGTACGGTTACTTTTAAACCTACACCTTCGATTGCTAAAAAACAAAAGACGATTAATATTGAAACAAAAGAAAATGTAGAATTAAAAATAAAAGGAAGACATGATCCTTGTATTGTACAAAGAGCAGTTGTTGTTGTAGAAGCAATGATGGCTTTAGGAATACTTGATATGATGAGGGAATAAGTATGAAAGATTTAAAACAATGCCGAATTGAAATAGATGCAATTGATCAACAATTAATGGAACTTTTTGAAAAACGTATGGCTCTTTCAAAAAGTGTCGTTGAATATAAAATTGAAAATCATTTAGAAATTTTCCAACCTGAAAGAGAAAGAGAAGTTATTGAAAAGAACTTAAATCGTTTAAATAATGATCAATTAAAAGAATATGCAAGATGTTTTATTCAAGAAATGATGACAGTTTCTAAATCTTATCAATCAGATTTATTACCACTTGAATTAGATGAAAATATTAAAACAGACTTTAAAAAAGATCCTGTTGTAGGTTATCAAGGAATTGCAGGTGCTTTTTCACAAAGTGCTGTTGAAAATTTCTTTGGTGAAGGAACAAAGAATATTGGTTATAGAGACTTCGGAGATGTTTATGTGGCTTTAGAAAATGGTGAAATTGATTATGGTGTTTTACCAATTGAAAATAGTTTAACAGGTTCAATTAATGATAACTATGATTTAATTAGAAAATATGGTTTCTATATTGTAGGAGAAACTGCAGTTAATGTCAGTCAATGTTTAATGGCACTTCCAGGGACAAAGATTGAGGATATCAGACAAGTTTACTCACATCCACAAGGATTAGCACAATCAAGTGAATTTTTATATCAACATCGTTATATTGAACAAAGACCATTTCAAGATACAGCCATGGCTGCTAAATATGTAATGGATTCAAAAGATCCAACTAAAGCAGCCATTGCATCACCACTTGCGTGTAAACTTTATGGTTTAGAAATGTTAAAAGAAAATGTACAAAATAAGAAAAACAATAGAACACGTTTTATGGTGATTTCTAAAGAACTTATTTGTCCAAAAGAAAGTGATAAAGTTTCTGTTATCTTTACATTACCTCATCAAGTTGGAACTTTAGATAACATGTTACAAACAATTAAACAAAGTCAAATTAATATGGATCGTATTGAATCAAGACCAATTGAAACACAATATTGGCAATATTATTTCTATATTGATTTTGAAGGAAATATGCATGAAGAAAGAATTCAACGTGCTATTAATAAAATGAAAGCAAATAGTACAACGTTAAAAGTATTGGGAAATTATAAAAGGGCGTAAGAATGAAAAATATTATATTAGTGGGAATCATGGGGTGTGGTAAAACAACCATCTCCAAATTATTATCAGAAAAATTAAAGATGCCAGTTATTGATATGGATAAATATATTGAAAAAAAATATCAATGTACAATACCTGATATGTTTGCCATCTCTGAGGAATATTTTAGGGACAGAGAAAGTGAAGCATGTTTAGATATGGCAAAGCTTGACGGCTATATTATTTCTACAGGTGGGGGAGTCATCAAAAGAAAAGAAAATAGAGACGTTTTAAAACAAGCGGGTACTGTTTTCTATATTGATCGACCTGTAGATAATATTGTAACAGATGTAGAAACAGCTCATCGACCATTATTAAAAGATGGACCAGAAAAACTTTATCAATTATTTGATGAAAGACATCAACTTTATTTAGATAGTTGCCACTATCATGTAAAAAATGATGGAACACTAACGGATATCGTTAATAAAATAGTAGAAGATATAGACTAAATCGTAAGGTTTAGTTTTTCTTTTTTTATTTAAAATAATGTAGCTTAAAAAGGTTTAAATATTTTAAAAATATCAAAAGATATCGAGATATTACTAAAAAGATACTTCATAAAGGAGTCTAGCATGTGTTGGGAGTTGAATATCAAAGTACAATTGATCAAAAGATGGTTGTTAGAACAAGAATATATGAAATGTTGGATTATTATAATCAATTGATCAGTGGACGTAAAAAATTGATGCCTAATATTATGATTGTCTTTTATGCAGGTTCTTCTTTTTGGAAGGCACCCCAAAGACTACAAGAGATGATGGATAAATCAAAAAGTATGGAAAAATATTATAATGATTGGAAATACTTTTTTGTAGATATTAAAGAAATAGATACAACAAAGATTAAAAATTCACAAGTAAGATATCTTGTAGAAGCAGTGCAAGGATTATATGAAGGATCTAAAAGAATTAATGATGAAAATCGATAAATTCAATTCTCAACAACTTAATATGCTTGTTGAACATATATTTGATATTAGTAATGAAGATGATATTTTACATCTTATCCATTAGCCAAGACGATGAGAGTCTTGGCTTTTTGTATTAAGATGTTTATTTTTTTAATTGATCTTTAACATAAGTTTTAAATAAAGTATAGAAAATAGATGTTAAAGGAATAAATAAAAACATTCCCATGATACCCATTAAATTTCCACCTATGATTACAGCTACAAAGACCCAAATAGAAGGAAGACCTACAGAATTTCCTACAACATGAGGATAAATAAAGTTACCTTCAATTTGTTGTAGAACTAAAAATAAAACAATAAATTCAATAGCTTGGATTGGATTTACAATACCAATCATAATAATTCCTATAAAACATCCAATAAATGCTCCAAAAACAGGAATCAATGCAGTTATCGCAATAACTACTCCCATCAACATAGCGTAAGGCATTTTTAAAATACCCATTGTAACAATAAACATACTTCCAAGAATACAAGCTTCTAAACATTGACATGTAATAAAACTTGTAAAAGTATCACTTGATAACTGAATGATTTTACAAACTTTTTCAGTTTTATCTTTTCCAATAAAAGCAATTGTTGTCTTTTTAAGTTGTCTAGATAATGTTTCTTTAGAAAAAAGAAGATAAATTGAAAAGACAAGACCAATAAAGAAAGTATATAAACTACTTAATGTATTTGATAAAATAGAAAATCCAGAATGAAATAAACTTTGCCAATTATTTATAATTGTTTTATATAAAGCAGATAAGTCAAGATCTAAAGAAATAATAGAATCGATGATATTTTTAAAACTTCCATTCATTATATTTCTATTTTCTTTTAAGAAAATAAGTAGTTGATCATAAGCATTAGGTGCCAATTTAACAATTTCTTTAAGAGAATGGATTAGTTCGGGTCCAATGATAAAACAAATAAGTAATAAAAAACTAACAAATAAAATAAGAGTTAAAATAAATGAAATCATTCTTTTATTTCTTACATTTTTTAATAAACTTTTTTCTAATTGATTTGTAATAATATTTAAAATAAAAGCAATACAAAAACCAACTATAAAAGGAATAATTAATTGCCAAAGATATTGAATAAAACTAAAAACAGACGATAAATTTAAAATAATAGCTAAGATAATACCTGCATAACTTATTAAATAAAAGTATTTTTTTAATTCATTGTCATTTGAAAACATAAAATCACCTCTTAAAAAGTATATATTTTTTATATGAACAGAAAATGAAAATTTGCATAAGTTTGAGATTGTCCTTATAATAAAAAAGTGGGTGACTATATAAATTTAAAAGGGAGGATTTTTATATGAAAAAAATCATTATAACAATAGGAAAGAATAGTCAGACAATTTTTTTATTGATTGTTTTAGTAATTGGTCTTGTGATTTTATTAAATACGATTGCTTTTTTTTATAAAAAACATAAAAATCCTCGCTTTTCTCAAAAAGAATTTTTAAATAATATTTTTTATAAAGATCAAAGTCAAGTATATGTCTTAGTTAGAAAGAAAGATTACAAAGTATTATTTTTATCTTCTCACTTTGAAGAAGTATTTCATATTTTACCAAAACGTATACAAGTTGATATAGAAGTTTTAAAAGAAATTGTAGAAGATGATACTTACCGACAATTTTTAAAAGAATATAAGCAATGGAATCAACAAGAACCTTTTAAATATTCTTTTAAAATGAAAGATGAAAATAAATGGTTTATTTTAACAATTACTGCAATAGAACATGGAAAATATCATCTATTTGCTTTTTATGACCATAGTGAAGATGTTTTAAAAGAATTAGATTATTTACAACAAATAGAAACAACTAAAAATGAAAGTGAATATAAAGCTTCATTTTTATCAAGAATGTCACATGAAATTAGAACGCCTATGAATGGAATTATTGGGATGCTGACATTAGCCAGACAATCAAAACAAGATGCTAAACAAGGAAGCTACTATTTACAACAAGCAGAAGATATTTCTAAGTATTTACTTTCACTCATCAATGAAGTCTTGGATATGTCAAGAATGGAAGCAGGAAAATTAGAATTAGAGAGGAAACCATTTAATATTTATCATTTAAAAGCACAATTAAATAATATTTTTAAAGAAACAATTGAAAAGAAAAATGTTTTATTTAAAATCGATTATTTTGATTTTGATGTAAAATATTTTATGGGGGATGAATTACGTATTATGCAAATACTTGTTAATCTATTATCCAATGCTAGTAAGTTTACTGATAATGGTGAAATTACAGTAACATTTAGACAAATGTATAAAGAAGATAAGGTTGCAAATATTATGATGCGTGTTCATGATACAGGTAAAGGAATGTCAAGAGAGTTTTTAAGTCATATATTCAGACCGTTTGAACAAGAAGGAGTTGAAATTTCTAAAAAGTATGGTGGTAGTGGACTTGGAATGGCTATTACAGATCAGCTTGTTAAATTGATGGGTGGAGAAATAGTTGTTGATAGTCTTGAAGGTAAAGGAACCGATTTTACAGTCTTTTTAAATTTACCAGTTGCTCCAAGTCAAGAATATGAAGATGAAAAAGAAGTTGTTGTTGAACAATTTAGTTTTGAGAAAAAGCGTATATTGCTTGCTGAAGATAATGAAATTAATGCAGAGATTTGTATGAGTGTATTAAATTCTAAAGGAGCGTTTGTCGAACGTGTAGAAAATGGACAAGAAGCAGTTGATACATTTAAGAAGCATGCTAAAAATTATTATGATTTGATTTTAATGGATATACAAATGCCGCAAATGGATGGCTATGAAGCAACGCAAATTATAAGAACGATGGAATCGGGTAAAGCAATTCCTATCTTTGCTTTATCTGCTGATGCATATGTAGAAAATAAACGCTATTCTAAAGAGATGGGAATGGATGGACATTTTTCAAAGCCTATTGATTTTGATGTAATGGAAAAAGAATTAAGTGAATATTTTTCAAGGAGAGATGCATAATGAAAAAGACATTTAAATTATCAGTACCGTATTTAGGAAAAGCTGTGGTTGTGACGGTTGTTTCTTTTTCATGTGCGATTTCTGCTTATCAACTTTACCAAAACAGTTCAATCTTCTCACCACAATCACAAGCTTTAGATTTGAAAAATAATCAAGTTGTTTTTTCAAATCAAAATCAACAAACAAACACAAATCAAAATCAAGATGAAAGTCAATATCTTAATGAAAATCAACAAGCATTAGATAAAATTTCACAAACAAATTTTAATAATTCTCCTTATTTATTTAAAAATCAAGGAAGAGTGGATCCAACAAAAATTTATGGACAAACAGGTATGGGGACAAATGGTGGCAATACGATAGGTGTTAATCCAAATGGAACAACAAATAATGGAAATGTAACTGTTGTCATTTCCGGAACAGGAATGCCTATTGCTACAGGAGATGCAAGTTCAGGCATCGCTAATGATGAAGTAAATAAAAATACAAATCATGAAACAACACCGATTGTTGATCCAGATCCAGAACCAACGCTACCAGATTTATCGAATAATGAGATTTATAAAGATGCCATTTCTTTGCCAAATACAGGAATTGAACAAAAAGAAAATGCAAAATACAATATTCATTTTATGGCTGCAGAAGATTTATATCTTGACAATCTTACAATGCTCTATGATGGTTGTGTGATCACTCCATGGAAATTACTTTGTAATATGGTTGTGATGGTTTCAGAAAGGAAAGAGGGGGATAGCTATCCAACACTTTATAGAATAGAAAATTATAATGATAATTTTAAAATAGGTTCTTATCCTCAATATGCAACAGAAAACTTTAAAGTATCATTTTATTTTAGACTAAATGAATCAAGTCCATGGCAAGAATATATTTATGAATTTAAAGTTGATTATCAGGCACGTATTTCCTTACAAGACTATAATCAACAAGAAATAAAATATTTTTATTTAAAGAAAGATGAAACAGAAGATTTACGAAAATATTACAATTTAATAATTCCAACATATCAAGATTCTACACAAATGTTTATTGGCTGGAAAGAGGAAGATGGTAGTGTTATTGAAGATCAATCTGACTACACAATCACTCAAAAAGGAAGAATTACACTTGTTCCTCAAGAAATGGTAGATTTACCAGAGGAATATATTGTTCAATTACAAGATAAAACGATTTTTTCACCAATATTTGCGACAATTTATGAATATGCTTTTACCAATTATGTTGGAGATTTAAATGCTGATATTCATGTACCAGATGGTATAAAAAAAGTAGAATTAAATGATATTTTTGGAAAAGAATTTAATGGTGATTTTTATATTTCAGAGATCGTTGATGATATTTCTTTTGGTTATGGCTGGACAGGACCTGATTTATATGGAAAGTATATCGTTGATGAAAATAATCCTAATTTTAGTTCAAATGAAGATGGATTATTAATGGATAAATCTCAAACAGTGATTCTTCAAACACCAATAGCTGATGCTATTTATATTCCTGAAGGAGTTACATCAATTAGTAGTTCTATTTCGTGGTATGTTCATGATATTTATTTTGAAGGTAAGTGTTTGATAGATAGCCATTCTTTTTCTAATATTCCTACAGATTCAACAGTTCACGTACCTGATCAATATTATTTAGACTATTTTAAAAAGAGTTATGGAAGTTTTGTAACAAGTATAGTTAATGAAAATAATGAATCTTATGATTATACAGTAAGTAATAATTTGGTTTTTAGTGATGATGAAAAGATACTAGTAAGTACTTTAGATAGCGCAAGTGGGACAATTGTTATTCCTGAAACAGTAGAAAAAATAGCTGATCAAGCTTTTAGTGGAAATAGTGATATTACACAGATTATTTTAACAGGAGGAAATATTGAATTAGGTCATCAAATTTTTAAAGACAGTGGTGTTGAAGATGTGATGATTTTAACTCAAGATATGCCAAGTGTTTATAAAGATACTTTTAGTGATAGTGATAATCTTAAAGGAATTAGTATTGCTAGAAATTATTATCATTTGTATGAATCTAAATGGAGTGATTTATTAGAACCAACAGAGTTTGCTTTATTGAATGAAACCGATTCATCATTAAATGTAAAAGATGGTTTTGAATATTTAGAAATGTATTATCGAGATCGTGCACATGCAACCATTTTATTAAATGCGCCAAGTGATTTAGTTTATTTTGATGAAGATAGTATTCCAGGGGTAATAATTACTGAAATTGGTAAAAATGCTTTTTCAAATTGTAAACGATTGAAATCTGTAAAATTATCTAAACAAGTGGTACAAATTGATAGCTATGCTTTTTATGGTTGTGATGACTTAGAAGGTATTTTCTCAGCTAATACAGATACGATTACAATTCAAGAAAATGCTTTGGAAATAACGGATGGATCCTTTCCTAATCTTCGTTATATTGCCTTAAATGCTAAAAATGCAAATTTTGAAAATTATTATTTACCATCAACGAATCAAAAAATGTTTGTTCCTTATGATGGCGATGGATATTATGGTGGTAATACATATAGTAGTAGTTATTTTTTAGATGAATCTTATGGTGGAGCTATCTTATATGGTTATGCTAGAGGATCAGATCAAGATGGAAATACAATTACAGTGGATAATGAATTTTATTTAATTAGTGCAACAACAGATATTAGTGGAGCTGTTGCTACGAAAGAAGGTACCTTTGAGATTTGTATGAATGCTTTCGAGAGTGTTCCTATTACATCGATTCAATTAAATATGACAGATGATATGTATTGGATTGATGATTATGCTTTTTATGAAACAAAATTAGAAGGTGAACTTACTTTGCCAGATGGCTTAGGTCCAATAGGAATGGCTGCATTTAGTGGTACGAGTCTTACAAAAGTGACATTTCCAAAAGTTTATGGGAATAATGCAGAGTATCCAGCACGGCTTTGGACAAATAATTTTGGAAGTACTCTAAAGGAAGTTGTTTTCCAAAATGCTACACCTATCTTACTTTATTATTATGGTGATGGAAATGGTTTTGAATTTGGTCAAGATTTAGCAGATGATTTTCATGTTACACTTTCAGGTGATGCGACAGGTTTAGAACAAACATACATAGATAATTGGAAATATAGTTTTGCAGGATATGAAATATCAGATGCTCAAATTCATGAAAATGAAATTAAATGAATTATCAGCTTATTCTAGAGAAGTAGGAACAATGCTTGCTTCTGGTTTATCTTTGATTCGTATTTTTTCTATTATGGTTCGAAGAGAAGATAATAAAAAAATAAAAAAAATTTATGAAAATATTTATGTAAAGTTACAACAAGGATATACTTTATCCGCTGCTATGGAAGCTCAAGGTGTTGCTTTTCCTAATTTAATGATTCAAATGTATCGTTCAGGTGAAGCAAGTGGGAATATGGATAAAACGGCTTTAACGATGTCTAATCAGTATTCTAAGGATCATCGTATTAAAGGTAAAACAAAGTCAGCAATGATGTATCCTATTATTTTGATTGTTATTACAATTGCTGTTTTGTTGATTGTTTATTTAGCAGTACTTCCTTCTTTCTTTGATATTTTTAAAAATGTTGAATTACCATTGATTACTAAAATCAATATTAGTATTTCTAAGTTTTTACAAGATTACTGGTATTTTGTCTTATTGATTGCTGCAGGTTTGGTTGTCACTTTTATTGCTTTACTTAGAGTAGAAAAGGTACGTTTTCAAGTAGATAAATTAAAAATAAAAATTCCTAAGTTTGGTAAATTGTTGATGACAATTTATACGAGCAGATTTGCGAGAACTTTATGTTCTTTATACACAAGTGGGATGTCTATTGTTAATGCTTTAAATATTGCTAAAACAACGATTGGTAATGTTTATATTGAATCACAGTTTGACGGAGCTATTAAGAAATTAAGAAACGGGGAAAGTTTATCTCAAGCAATCAAGGACATTGATGGTTTTGATATTAAATTAACAAGTAGTATTTTTGTAGGAGAAGAAAGTGGGCGTTTGGAATCAATGCTTACTACTCTTGCAGATGATTTTGATTTTGAAGCAGAACAAGCATCAGAAAGAATGATTACCCTTATTCAACCATTAATGATTATCTTTTTAGCAGTTGTTATTTGTTTAATTATTATATCTGTATTATTACCAATTTATACATTGTATAACAATGTAGGAAATATGTAGGAGGAGTTATGAGTTATATTGTATTTTTATCAACAAAAGGATTACAAATGGTTCAAGGAAATGTTTCAAAGAATAATATTCATATTTCTTCTTACAAAGAATTTGAATTTGTTGAAGGAACAATGTTAGATGGGAATATTCTTGATGATCAACCTGTTAGAGATGTTTTACTTGATTTAAAAAAAGAAAATGTTGATAGTGTGAGACTTGTTGTCGATAGTGGACAAATTTTAGTGAAGTGTTCTGTTTTACCAGAAGTTTCTCATAAACAAATGCTTCAATTTGTAAAGGATGAATTTATTGATGTTGAAAGTCAATATACGGATTTATTATATGATTATGCTGTTATAAAAGATAAAGTTGAGGGTAAAGAAGGTCAACTTGTTTTGTGTGCGGCAATGGAAAGAGAGTTTTTAAAGCCGTATATTGATTTGTTTGATGAAATGGGAATTTCATTAGAATCAATTGATATTATGACAAATTCAATTATTAAATTAACAGAATCTATTCTTAAATTAACAAATCTATCTTATGTTTTAACAGTAATCAATGGACAAGATGTTATTCATTATTTATTTATTAATGGACAATATGAAATAGCTAATAGAACACGTATTTTCTCTGATCGTGGAACAGTTGCTTTTATTACTGAATTATCCAATTCACTTACTAAATTAATGCAGTTTACTAAAGGTGCTTATAAAGATGCTCAATTAGAAAAAATCTATTTTGCTGGGCTAGAAACTTATGAAGAAGATATGTTGATGTCAACTATTTCTTCTAATTTGAGTATTGAGACATCTCGTTTTAAACCAACAAACTATACTTGTAGTAAAGATAATAATTTTCCTATTCATAAATATTTATTTGTAGGAAGTTTATGGAGGAGATAAGATGGCAAGAAACAGTAACAAAGATATTGATTTTTTATCTGTCTATAAAACAAAGAAAAAAATAAATACAAATTCTAAAACACTCTTGCTTATCGCATTACCTGTTTTACTCATTCTTATTTTTGCGACAAGTACACTTTATTTAACAATCACTAATAGGAACTTGCAAAAGGATGTTGATACATTGCAAACACAAATAGAAGAGGCTCTTGCTGCAACAGCATCTAATACAAATTCTGATCAACAAAAAGAATTAAGTAAGCTCAATGAACAACTTACAAACTTACAAACAATTACACAAACATTATCAAAATACCCTCAAATTGATAAAGGTATTTTAGAAACAATTGATAAATCATGTAAGAACTTAACAATTGATTCAATATCATTTAATCAAGAAACAGGAGCTATATCACTTACTGTAACAGCTTCTAAAGTTAATGGTTGTGAAGAAACAGTAAGAACACTAAGAGAATCAGGCACTTTTAAAACAGTTGATTACAATGGGTATACTCAAGATGGTGGTGTTAGTGAAACAATGGAAACCGTAACAGACCCTACAACAGGTGCGACAACAACACAAGCAGTAACGAACACAACACCAATTACTTATAAATCATCGATTACATGTACATTAGAAGGAGGAACGACAAGTGGACAAGATTAAAGATTCATTTAAAAAACTTTCTTCTAGAGAAAAGACATTGATTTATATATTAGTGATTTTATTGATTGTTTGTTTTGGATGGTTGATTTTATTACAACCACAATTAACGTCGCATACATCATTAAAGTCTTCAAAAGATAGTTTAGAATTACAACTTACTGAATTAAAAGTAACAAGTTCATCTTCTTCAACAGAAGATATCAAAACACAAATTATGAATGTTAATCAAGAAATTAAAGCTTTAAATGACCAATTTTACAATCTTATGTCAAAAGAAGATATTGATCAATTGATTACAAATCTAACAATAGAACATAAAATTAGTCCTACTAATTTAACAATGTCTGAAATAACACAAACAGATTTATCAAGTAAAAAGAGTGATGATAATTCATCTGATAACGCAAATGATAATACAGATGAATCTAAATCATCCAATGCTTTAGTTTATTCATGTGTTGTTACTCAAACATGTAAAGGAACAAAAGCTAATTTACTCAATTTAATTGAAGATGGGAGGTGCGGACAATTTCTTGGACTTATTAATTAAGCTAAATTC
>UMFM01044147.1_pt1 | contig 15071 bp, 14 predicted proteins | sample 1965011 | NCBI WGS metagenome assembly UMFM01 (sample SAMEA4836046, study PRJEB28245) | human gut metagenome | biome: gut microbiome; material: fecal sample | place: Denmark | collected 2008 | reverse complement strand
ACGTCTGAACTCGCAACCCGAGAGCTCCTTTATACGGCTGTTACCCGCACTAAGCGAACGGTAGATGTTTTTGGGTCTGAAGCGGTCCTTCGCCGCGCTGTGGAAAAACCGACCGTCCGTGACGGGAGTCTCGGAAGACGACTGGAGCTTTTTTGCGAAATCAATTGAAGGCTCTAAAGCATGACAGCTCTGCAAAAGAATGCAGAGCTGTCAAGTCAGAGTCGAGGGCTAAGGCAGAGGTTTAGCGAACCTTGGCTTTCTGCACAAGCTCAGCAAAATGCCGCTTGGCTTTCAGCTGAGAAAGCTGCGCACGAAGGCTGTCCTTTTGCGATTCGTAGGTTGGGAAGTTCTTCTGGCTGCGCTTGGCGTCAAGTTTTACGACATGCCAGCCGAATTGATTTTGGATTGGCGCCTGGGCGACATCGCCTGCCGACAAAATTTTGAAGGCATTGCCAAAATTGGGCTCAACATTGCTCGGCGACAGCCAGCCGATCAGGCCGCCGGCAGGGCCCGACTTCGGATCAAGCGATTCAGATTTTGCCAACGCATCGAACTTTTCGCCTTTGTTGAGACGCTGAATGATGTTCTTGGCTTCCTGTTCGGTCTTTACCAAAATATGGCGGACCTGATATTCGGTATCACCGTAGACCTTCTTGGCATTGTCGTAAGCCGCACGGACTTCTTTGTCGCTCACGGGATTTTTCTTCGCGTAATCTGCGACAAGGAGTTCAACCTTGAGCTGCTTGCCTACACGGTCGATGGCGTCGCGATATTCCTTCGTACGATCAATCTTGGCTTTGGCTGCTTCCTGCAGAAGCACCACTTCTTCAGTCACATCGCGCTTTACACGCGCTTCCAGTTCCGGACCTGCTTTGGCACCGGCTTTGACTGCATTGTTGTAGACGGCTTCTAAGCGTGATGCCGGAACTTTTTCACCATTGACGGTCATGTCTGTCAAGGCAGCGGCGGCAGAACCAACGAGACCGACGGAAAGCGCCAGTGCAAGGACAAGTTTGCTCTTAATCATGAATCTCTTTCCCGATGGAATGGCGCAGCTCTCTTGAGACCTGCGCATAAACAGTCAAACAATTATGCGCCAACGTTTTACTTTGAACGTGTTGAATAAAACATGTTTTCAATTGAGTTCGGTAACTCAGTAAAATCCCTATAGTGCTTCGGCAGCGAATTCGGCAAGCCGTGAACGTTCGCCTCGGGTGAGTGTCAATGTTGCGGCATGCTGCCATCCTTGAAAGCGTTCTACCACATAGGTAAGACCGGAACTGCCTTCCGTCAGGTAAGGCGTATCGATCTGCGCGATATTGCCTAGGCACACGATTTTGGTCCCAGGGCCGGCGCGTGTGATAAGCGTCTTCATCTGCTTGGGCGAGAGGTTCTGTGCCTCATCGATGATGACAAACTTCTGCAGAAATGTGCGGCCGCGCATGAAGCTCATGGACTTCACGCGAATGCGGTTCTTAATGAGGTCCATCGTGGCCTGACGTCCCCAGTCACCGCCTGAACTCGAGCCGTGAAGCACTTCCAGATTGTCTTCGAGCGCCCCCATCCAAGGCGCCATCTTTTCTTCTTCAGTGCCGGGCAGGAAGCCAATGTCTTCGCCTACGCTCACTGTGGCGCGGGTCATGATGATTTCGCTGAAGCGCCGTTCATCAATGGTCTGTGTTAGTGCGGCGGCGAGCGTCATCAGAGTTTTGCCGGTACCCGCCTGACCGAGGAGAGTGACAAAGTCAATGTCAGGATCCATCAGGAGATTGAGCGCCATGTTCTGCTCGGCGTTGCGCGCTTGAATTCCCCAGACCTTTATATGGGACTTTGAGCGGTAGTCGCGCATCAGACGCAGCGTCACCGTTCGGCCCTGACGTGCAGCAACGAGCGCCATGAAATTGGCGTCCCCCTCAACCGTCACACAGGCATTCAGGATGAAGTCTTCCGGGTGCTCTGGTTCAAAGCTGTAGAACGTGGCATTTTGATCCTGCCAGCTCTTCAAGGTGGAGTCGATGCTTTCCCAGAAGTTCGACGCAAGTGCGAGCTTGCCCGAATAAAGCATGTCGGTGTCGTCGAGCACCTTGTCGTTGAAGTAGTCTTCAGCGGGGATGCCGAGTGTTGTCGCCTTGATGCGCATGTTGATGTCTTTGCTCACCAACACAACAGCACGTTTCGGGAATGCCTTGGCAACGCCGCGGACGGTGGCCAGAATCGAATTGTCGCCGCGGAAGCTCGGGAGCTCTGCGGGGAGCTCTTCGGCCAAAGGTTTCGTTTCAAACCAGAGTCGACCGGTAGCTTCGGTATTCCCGAGCAGTGAAAGTTCAACACCCTCTTGAATACGGCCGCCGTTGGCTTCAATCAGCTGATCCAATGCACGGCTTACTGAGCGGGCATTGCGGGCAACATCCGTAAGTCCCTTTTTATGGGTATCGAGCTCCTCAAGGACCGTCATCGGCAGGAAAACGTCATGCTCGGCGAAACGGAATAGTGAGAGCGGATCGTGCATCAGCACGTTGGTGTCGAGGACGAAAAGCTTGGACAGATTGTCGGGCATCTGCGCACGTCCGCGGCGTCCGGCATTGCCTGAACGGCGGCGGTCTGCAGCGTAGTCAGGCTGCGTTTTTGTGCTCGGTGCGGGTGTCTTAATTGTTTTTTGCGGGGCGGACTTTGCTTTCTTGGCAGTGTCTGCCGCTTTGGGGACAAGAGCAGGTTTAGCCGGTGCTGCGGCTCGCTTCGGCTTTGCCGAGGATTTTGCTGAAACTTCGGCTTTTGCAGGGCTTGCGGCAAGTTCAGACTTCTGAGCGGCTTTGAGCTTTTTGCTCACGGACTTCTTGGATAGCGGTTCGGTGAGCGGCGCCTGAGCTGTCTTTGCCGGGTGAGAGGCGGGAGCCCTTGAGAGCGGTTCGGCTGATCGGGCCGCCTTCACGTTTCTGCGCTTGCCTGTCTTGACGGCCGCAGCGGGGTGCGACTCCATCGCATTCACGATTTTGACATCGGGCAGTTTGCGTTCGGATTCGGGAGTTGCGGGAGTGCCGTAGTCTTCAAGGATTTCGGCAGGATGCGCAGGAGCTTTGGGAAGCGGCATATCTAAAAAGTATCTGGTAAGGCAGGAACCGGCAGTGCTGAGGCAGGCATATATGGACGGCTGTCGGACAAGACTGAGTTCCTTAAAAAGGGTGCTTCCATTCTAGCTGTCGAAATTTACTGAATGATCGTTCTTGGCGGCTAATAGAGGGACTGAGCAAATCGTATTGACAAGCTGCTGATGACGTCAGGACATCCCAATGAGCTTTTGACTTGAATATACGTATTACATGAATACATGCAAATTGGTTGTGTATTGGTACTGTCTATAGTATGAATATTAATGTCGTATTCTGACGTATGTATGTAAAAATGAGTTTAAGTCCGCAAGGTGTTGCGATTGCTGCTGTTTATTCCCAGATTTAAGTCATGATTACTCTGTTGTCTAACGAATTTTTAGAGTTCCCGGCTAAAACCGTCCAAAGCTCCGATCGCAAGCAATGCCAATTGGGCATCAGTGTTTTGCAGCATGGATGCTTGACTGGAGAAGTACTGAAGTGTTTGCTGGACACAATTTCTTTGCCTCGCAAGAATGAAGTACTCCCTTTTTCCCTGGTGATATTGGCTATTCTTCACGATATCGGTAAGGTCAATCCAGAGTTTCTACGTCGTTTAATCAATAATTTATCGTTGGAATATAAAAATGAGGCGATGCAACGCTGGGGAGATTTGATACGTGTGAATCAGCAGCATACGGAGACTTACCACTCACTGATCAGTTACGCGGTTTTGAAAGATATGGGGGCTTGCGAGGCTGATCAACGAGTAGTCGGGGAACATCATGGGTTTCCTATAAATGAAAGAATTGCCCCTGCCGATTGTGAGATTTTTGGCGGTAAGGATTGGGAAATAGCTCGCCGCAGGATTGCTCAGGAAGCGATCTGTCGCAGTGGTGTAGATCCCGTGTTTCCCAAACCGGTTAAGGAAAGACCTTTAAAAAAATGGCAGGTTGAACTTTGGATCGGATTGGTGATCGTTTCTGACTGGCTGGCATCCCAAGTTGAGCAGCCTATTCCTGCTGGGACGGAAGCGGCAAAAGCGCGGGAAATTGTTGCCAATGCTGGGTTTCTATCTATACCAGAGCTAGCCGATAAACCATTCCAAACAATCTTTGGGTTTGAGCCGCGTTCACCGCAACAGTTGTTATTTAACGCCTATCAAGGACCTGGTATTTATATTTTGGAGGCGCCAACAGGATGCGGTAAGACAGAAGCTGCCCTCGCTTTAGCGTTCAAAGCTATGGCGCATGGCGATGCGTCAGGTATTTATTTTGCTCTTCCCACTCAATTGACTAGCAATCGGGTACATGAGCGCGTGGAAAAGGCAGTAAAAAATTTTTTAGGGGATGAACTCCCTGTGCGGTTAGTTCATAGTGGTGCTCGGTTCATGCTGACTCGATGGGGTAAGGAGGCTAGTGCTGGTGAAGAATGGGGGCGGCCAACTCGGCGAGCGCTGCTTTCTCCTTTTGGGGTAGGGACTGTAGATCAAGCGCTCCTTAGTCTATTACACGTGAAGTTTCGGCAAGTGAGGCTGGCAGGTTTAGCGGGCAAGGTAGTGATCTTCGATGAGATTCATAGCTACGACGACTACACCAATACTTTGATTGCTCATTTGATTCGTACGCTGGAAGCATTTGGCGCAGTGGTAGTTATTCTTAGCGCTACGCTCACATATGAAGGCTTAAAGAAATTAGTTGGGGAAGACATTAAATCGCCTCAAGCGCCGATTGCGCTAACTGTTAAAACGAAGGAAACGACTCATCAAGCCGAATTGACGGCGGTTTCTGATCATTCCGTCGCAGTGAAGCTTTTACAGACATCCCAAGCCGAAGACCTTGCTTTTCAAGAGGCGCTAAAACGAGTCCATCGAGGCGAGCAGGTATTGTGGATTGAAAACACTGTAGGTGCGGCGCAAAGTATTTATCAAAAGGCGCTTACAGCAGGGATCGAAACGGGTGTGTTGCATTCTCGTTTCAGACCTTTGGACCGGGAGGATGCTGAGGGCATTTGGACGAACCTGTTTGGGAAGGCTGGGCGCAATGAACGAGGCAAATGCGGTCGATTATTAATCGGAACTCAGGTTGTTGAGCAATCTCTGGATCTGGACAGTGATTTTCTGATCACAAGATTGGCCCCTATTGATTTATTGGTGCAACGGTGGGGGCGCCTTTGGCGGCATGAAGACACTAAGAGACCAAGTGAATGCAAGCGCGCTGAATCTTGGGTCTTGGCAGCTCCTGAAAGCATCGCGCGTGAAAGATCCGATTCACGATTTGGGCAGAGTGCGTTGGTTTATCACCCGTATATTCTTAGCAGAACTTTGGAAGTGCTGAAAAACAACTCAGATCAATCTGGTGATTCGTTGTTAAAACTGCCCTATACGGTTCGTAGGTTGCTAGAAGAAGTATTCTCAATGCGTAACGAGGAGGAAGGATCCGAAAATGCTGCACTGCAGCAAGATTTAATTCGCCAAATTAAAGCCAAACAACTGCAGGCTGAAGGGGCTTTAAGTGTTACGCACTTGGTAGATGAGCAAGCTGCTGAAGCTATGACTCGCCTAATCACAATTCCAACCTATGAAGCACTTATTCTTCTACCTAAGGATATAGAGGTTCTGAGACAAGCAAAGACTTTTTCAGAGCTTTGCGTAGAACTCGAATTTAGAGTGGTCAAGTCTCCGAAACAAATTCAGGAAGAGACTAAAGGATTTGATGGACACCATTCAAAATTGAGGCTTTCCGAAGATATGATGAGGAAATTACTCAGAGCTAAGCGTTTCACTCAGGTTGTGGTGCTTTATGGTGATGACCAAGGACATCTATGGTCTTTGCAAAATGAAGTGCCAAAACTAAAAAATGGTAAGAGTATCCATTATAGCTTGAAGGTAGGTCTAGAACTGATCTAACCTTTTGATAAAAATGGATTATTTGTATGCGTCGAAAATTGACGCAGTTTCCTGATATTATAGATTATCAAAAGTTTTTCGGGGGTGAGATGAAAAAAGAGTTCAACCTTGCTACAGATAGCTGGATCAAACTAGCAGGCAGACCTCCGGTCAGTTTGCTGGATTTTTTTGCTAATGACGATGCAATAGTCCTAGGAGGAACCGCCATTCAAAAATTGGTTGTATTCCGCTTACTTTTGGCTATTCTTCAGGCCAGTTGTTCTTTGGAAGATGAAGAGGAGTGGAAAGAGTTAACTATTGAAGAAATGAAGGCATTGGCAATTAATTATCTAAAGTTACATATTGCTGAGTTTGGACTTTATGATACAGAGAAACCTTTCTTACAACACCCACAGGTAACAGTAAAAAAAGAAAAACTTCTCCCTATTGGTGCATTTTTGCCGGGTGTTTGTGTAGGCAATGCAACAGTTCTTTACTCATCCAATATTTTACCTGAAACAGTATCTGATCAAGATACTGTTTATGCACTTCTTCAGTTAGTGACATTCGGTATGGGCGGGAAGAAACCTGATCAATCAATTATTTTCGCACCAGGATACGAAAAGAAATCAGCTTCCTCATCACCTGCGCTTGGGAGAGGTTGGTTGCATTCATTTCTATTAGGTGACAACATCTTTGAAACGCTAAAACTTAATATTTTTTCGGAGGAAAAAATAGAAGAAATTGCTTTTTTGAAGTCAGGTATTGGTGTGCCGCCATGGGAGTCTATGCCGTTGAAAGAAGTGGGTACAGAGGCTGATGCATATACGTCTAGTCTTTTAGGGTGGCTAGTTCCTATATCACGGTTCTGTCGCTTAGAGGATGGTATGGTTCATATGACATCAGGTGTCGAATATCCCAAAATTACTACTGGACTATGTGATCTTTCCGTATCAACAAAAAGTGTTGGGTCAGGAGCTAAAAAGGCTATTTCTGCGGTTCAAGCGCAGACGTCATGCTTGCCATGGAGACAGCTTGATGCTGTCATGGCGTACTTAGGCAAAGGCTCAGCATTAGGATGTAAATCGATTCAAATGAGATCTCAAGATGCCATTGGTATTTGGTGTCTGGGGATGCAAGTTTCTGATAATTCCGGAGAACAGTTTTTTTCAGGTTGGGACGATTTTGTAGAAAGCACCTTCACTGCCCATAAAGGATGGATTGGGACCGTGTTTTTTGAGAATTATCTTCAAGAATTTTGTGAGATAAATAAGCTAAAAGGTATTCTTTATGCTGCTATTATGAACTATTATAAAAGCATGAATGCTGAGGATTTCGGGAGAGAGTTCGCTGATAGAGGGGTGCGTAATTTTTGGTCTTATGCTGAAGGATTGTCACTTAATTTCATTCGTGCTTGTGCGGAGGGGGATCCTTCAAAATTCCGGAGTAAATTTAATGAATTAATTTTGAAAGCTTATAGTGATGTTTGTCCCTCTTTGGGCATAAGACAATTAATGTGTTATGAACAAAATAAACCAAGGTTTAAGAAAGTAAAGGAAGAAAGATAAACAAAGGTGAATGAGATGACAATTACTGTAAAAGAAAAGGCAACTAATTTTGTTGAGGCTGTGTTTAATGCAAAGGATAGTGACCATGGATTTAGAGCTCGTTGGCGGCGTGCAATGAGCCCTTCACAAGCGCAAAACGTCTGGGGCGATTTGACGCGTTTCATTGATGTACGAAATGCGGAAAAACGGCTGATTTATACGTTGATAGGATCCGCTATTGCCTGGGAGGATGGGTCGGTCGACGGCAGTCAAAAGTTTGGCAAAGTGCTGAGAGAGTGCTATGGCGATAGACTGGCTGAATCTGTCGACGCATCGTCTCCTGCGGTTATGAGGCTGCGCCGCTTAGTAGCGTCTCGTACATCTATAGAAGCTGCTGAGGTACTGCAGCCCATTCTGGCCTTAATAAGAAGTAAGAGGCCGGGAAAGCTACATTATGCACGTCTCATGGTTCAGTTATCGATATTTGATCTCGACCCGAATCAAGTGAAAGCCGAGTGGGTACATGATTTTTATATTCCAGAGGAGAAAAAGGAATGAGCTGGGCAGGAAGACTTTATTTGAGCTTAGAAGCTCAGGCTCAGTTGAGAATAACCGATCGTTATTCTATACATCGTGTTATTCAAGAGCTATTTGAATATCAAAAGAAGGAGACTCAATCAGACTCATCCGGTTTCCAATGGGTAGATAAAGGAACTACAATCTATGGAAGAAGAATAGATTTTTTATCAGATTTACCAATAAATGTTCGTCCTTTAATGGAAGGAGTATCGTTGGAAGTCAAGGAGTTGCCAAGTTTTTTCCTTGATAAAGATAAATACCGATTCCAAATATTGATGAATACTTGCCGTTGTCGTGAAAATGTCAGAATTGCAATAACAAAAGAGAATGACATCATTGAATGGTTTGAAGCGAAGGCAGCGACACGTGGTATGTTAACTCATGTTGCACAAGTGGATCAGCGTGGCGTTGATTACTTTTATAAGGGTAAAAGAAGACTTGTTTTTTCACACGCTCGTTTGTCTGGCTTCCTTAAAGTTGAGGATAGAGAAAAATTTAAGTCGGCGTTTCATACCGGTATTGGTAAGGGGCGTGCATTTGGATTCGGTTTTCTCCAGTTAGCATCTTGTTAAGAGGTATAAAATGAATAAATTTCCAATTATTGAATTTCATATTCTTCAAAGTTTTCCTGTTTCATGTTTGAACCGAGATGATACAAATTCGCCAAAAACATGTGTTATTGGAGGAATAGAACGGGCACGTGTCAGCTCTCAATGTTGGAAGCGTTCTGTGAGACTTTCTTTGCGGGATTTTGATATCAAGCTTGGAATACGAACAAAGAAGGTTGCAGAAGGCATCGAAAAATCTTTAAAGGATAAAGGTTGCGCGGAAGAAGCGGTCATTAAATCAGCTCAGGAAGTTTCTAAACTTATTGCTGAAGATTCTTTAACCTTCTTCACGGATAAGGAGTATGAGGCGATTGCAGATTTACTTCTTGATAAGAAGTCTGTGAAAATTGGAGATATAAGCAAAGTTATTAAAAAAGGAAAAATTCAGGTTCTGAATGGCCTTGATATCGCTTTATTTGGAAGAATGGTGGCTAAAGCACCTTCAATGAATGTGGAAGCGGCGGCAAGTTTTAGCCACGCAATATCCACGCATGCTGTTGCTCCAGAGATGGATTTTTTCACTGCAATAGATGATTGTAAAGTTAATAATGAGGATGAATCTGGAGCTGCTCATATGGGAGTTAGTGAGTACTCTTCTGCTACATATTATCGTTATATTTCGTTAAATATTGAACAACTAAAATCAACATTGGGTTTAGAGGATAACGATTTGGATAGTATAAAATCGGCAATTAAAGCATTTGTAAAAGCTTTGTATGTTGCAATTCCAGGGGCTAGGCAGGCTACGATGAGTGCTGCTTGTCCGTGGAACTATGCGAAAGTTCTCGTTCGAAATGGCCACCGAATGCAATGTGCTTTTGAGAAACCAGTTTTGTCGGCTCGTACTGGGGGTTATTTAGAAGCTAGTATTCAATTATTACAGCAAGAGTTGCAGCGTCAAGAAAAATTATCTGGTTCGCTGTATGGCAAGATTGATGAATTTGAATTTGGGCAGAACGAGAATTATTCAATAGATCACCTTATTAAAGATCTTCAATGTGCTGTAGGGGCCTAAAATGGCGAAGGTTTTATATCTTCGTTTGTATGGTTCATTGCAAAGTTGGGGGTCAAATTCTATTTTCTGGAGAAGAACGACAGAATTGCATCCAACCAAATCTGGAGTTATTGGTCTTATCTTTTGCGCACTAGGTCTTGAAGGATCACAAACTGAAGCTCTTCATGAATGGTTGAATACATCTCAGGTTGTATATGAAATTGGAGATAATGAAACTGATACCATTGAAGATTTTCACATGGTTGGTAATGGATATTCTGAAGATGATCCATGGGAATTGGAATGTATTCCTAAAACAGCTACTGGAAAGAAAGCTGTTAATGGTGGTGCACGGTTAACTAGGAGAACGTATTTGCAGGATGCAAAATTTGCGGTTTTGCAAGATATTCCTGAAGGCTGGGAAAGCAAAATTATAGAAGGATTTAGAAATCCGAGGTGGGACATTTATTTAGGTAGAAAGTCGTGTGTGCCTTCAATACCTGTGTTTTCGGGTGTATATCCCACGTTCGATGAAGCTGAGAAGCAGTTAAGAAGTGAAATTGAAAGCTATTTCGATGATAAAAAAATTAAAGGTGTATGGAAAGAAGTTGATTCTTCAGCACTAGGTGCAACATTGATTAATGATGTCCCACTAGAATTCGGATTGCGAAAAAAATATGGAACCCGATACATTAAATATTTCCCAAGTGAAAAATAAGTATCAAAATTGTCGCTTAAGGGTTTACGCTAGAACGAGGCTTGAATACTAAATACAGTACAGAAAGGAATTATTGATTCAATATGTTGTGGCTTTCCCCGCGTATGCGGGGATGTTTCTAATCCCAAAGCGTTTGATTCTGGACATTCGTGGCTTTCCCCGCGTATGCGGGGATGTTTCCATCCGAGCAGTGCGTTGGGTACCCGCGCACAGGCTTTCCCCGCGTATGCGGGGATGTTTCCCATACTGAGCCGCCAAACTGACATCGCCAGTAGCTTTCCCCGCGTATGCGGGGATGTTTCAATGCTGACTGGCGAGCTGGATGGACGCTTTGCGCTTTCCCCGCGTATGCGGGGATGTTTCCCAGGCTATGCAAATCAGCATCCGACGCGGGTTGCTTTCCCCGCGTATGCGGGGATGTTTCTCGTATGTGGTCTCGTCAAGGTCGTTTTGACTTGCTTTCCCCGCGTATGCGGGGATGTTTCTAAGGAGATTTATGCTCAAGGCACTGCTGACGAGCTTTCCCCGCGTATGCGGGGATGTTTCCGCAATCACCGGCTGTTTTTGGCTTTTGTTCGCGCTTTCCCCGCGTATGCGGGGATGTTTCTACCTTCGGCTCTGACACCGTCAGCTGGATGACGCTTTCCCCGCGTATGCGGGGATGTTTCCGGCGTACGAGATGCAAGCGCAAAAGCCGCGCAGCTTTCCCCGCGTATGCGGGGATGTTTCTTAAGTATGAGTTCCTAAAGAAGCACTCAGGGTGCTTTCCCCGCGTATGCGGGGATGTTTCCATCAAATCACCTTGACCTGCAGGGCAGCCATAGCTTTCCCCGCGTATGCGGGGATGTTTCCACCTGGACCATTTGCGGCCAAGGCAAGCAAGGCTTTCCCCGCGTATGCGGGGATGTTTCCGACTCATGAAGTATTTACGCATGCGCTTCATGGCTTTCCCCGCGTATGCGGGGATGTTTCTTGGCGTGGCTTGCGAAAGATCAGCTTTCAAACGCTTTCCCCGCGTATGCGGGGATGTTTCCGTTGGAAAAGTCGCCGAATTGAATTGGGCGCTGCTTTCCCCGCGTATGCGGGGATGTTTCCTGTTTCTGGTGACACTTCAATGCTCGTGCGGGGCTTTCCCCGCGTATGCGGGGATGTTTCCGATACCTTTAGCGGTAGCGTGTGTGTGATTAAGCTTTCCCCGCGTATGCGGGGATGTTTCTGAATGGTTTCGAGATGAAAATCTTCAGAAATCGCTTTCCCCGCGTATGCGGGGATGTTTCCTATGACAACCGCGGCAGATAAGTAGGGTTAACGCTTTCCCCGCGTATGCGGGGATGTTTCCGTAAAAAGGAATGAGATAACCTGAATTAAAAGGCTTTCCCCGCGTATGCGGGGATGTTTCTAAAAATCAAAACGGCCTTGACGAGACCACATGGCTTTCCCCGCGTATGCGGGGATGTTTCTCCGATCCTTTCTGCCACTGGCGGGTCTGGTACGCTTTCCCCGCGTATGCGGGGATGTTTCCGTAAAAAGGTACAAGATAACCGGAGTTAAAGGGCTTTCCCCGCGTATGCGGGGATGTTTCCGAAATATAAGAGCCCCTTCCATTATCTCCGGTGCTTTCCCCGCGTATGCGGGGATGTTTCCTGTTTCCGGTGACACCCCGATGCACGTGCGGGGCTTTCCCCGCGTATGCGGGGATGTTTCTCTCGCGAAGACAGTCCTCGACGCGCTAAACCGGCTTTCCCCGCGTATGCGGGGATGTTTCCAATGTCTGAACGCTCCAACAGCTTATCGAAGTAGCTTTCCCCGCGTATGCGGGGATGTTTCTCCTGTGCAGCAGACTTCATCTACGGATGACACGCTTTCCCCGCGTATGCGGGGATGTTTCTGAAGTGAACCATCTTCGGGCAGATGAGCATCAGCTTTCCCCGCGTATGCGGGGATGTTTCCGAAACGTCGAGCGCCGATCACCGAAACGGCCCGCTTTCCCCGCGTATGCGGGGATGTTTCTATCCAGCCATGTCTTTTCCTCTTGAAAAAACCGCTTTCCCCGCGTATGCGGGGATGTTTCCCGCATCGTGCACTCGATCCGCAGCAGGCTCACGCTTTCCCCGCGTATGCGGGGATGTTTCCATTGACAAAGCCAAAGACATAACCGTGCTCAAGCTTTCCCCGCGTATGCGGGGATGTTTCCAGAACCAATTGAGGAAAAACCGTAAGGCCAAAGCTTTCCCCGCGTATGCGGGGATGTTTCTACATTCGCGAAATGCGCATTGCGCATTGCGCGTGACGCTGTTTTCCCCGCGTATGCGGGGATGCTTCCGTTGCTGCCCTCAATGCGATTCTTCCTGACCGGTTTTCCCCGCGTATGCGGGGATGTTTCTGGGGTTTATTGTTCGAGCGCCATGCCGCAGAAGTTCTCCCCGCGTATGCGGGGATATTTCTACCCCTTAAAGCATGGAGATAATTCGACATCATGCTATTTATAGTGCTTGTAGCCTAGTAATTCTTACTATTGATAAGGTAGTAGCACAGTTTATATATACCATTTAAATGGTAGTTTATGAGAAATAAATATAGATAATATCAGATGCTGCTTTGGTCGTATTTCCGATAAGTGGAAATGATATTTTGTCGAAATTATTTTTATTTGCTACTTGTATATGTGATAATGCGTTATCGTTGCTTGTAGACGACACAGTGTTTATGCGGGCTGTAAATATCCCCCATTAGTAATTTATGATGATGCAAAGATAAAGAATATCTTTTGTCCTTAGTGTCCATAATAATCTTGATGGAGCTTTGATGAGAAAAATATTTTTTAGAATCACAAAAGATATGTTCCCTCAAATGAAGGACAGATATCCCTATGTGTACTTAGAACATGGACGTCTCGAAATTGATGACAGCAGTGTAAAGTGGATTAGTGCAGAAGGATATGTTGTTCGATTGCCGGTAGCAGTTATAGGTTCTGTAATTTTAGGACCAGGAACATCTGTAACACATGCAGCCATTGAGTCAATATCCTCTAGTGGATGCTCGGTATGTTGGGTAGGTGAGGATTCTTTGACGTTTTATGCATATGGTATGCCGCCCACTGCAGATACACAAAATTTTTATAAACAAGGACGTCTTGCTTTTAACCCCTTGTCTCGACTGAAGGTCGCTAGGCGGATGTTTTCAAAAAGATTTCCAAATGCTGAATTACTTGATAAATCGCTGCAAGTCATGATGGGGATGGAGGGACAACGTGTTAAAAGGTTATATGCTGAAAAATCTGAAAAATATAACGTTCCTTGGAATAGCCGTAGTTATATTCCTGGACAACCAGCTAAAAGTGATCCGGTGAATAGATGCTTGACATTTTTTAATGGATTGTTATATGGAATATTGACATCTGTGATTTTGTATGCAGGATATTCGCCACGTATAGGTTTTATACATTCGGGATCGCCAATGCCATTTGTGTATGATGTTGCAGACTTGTATAAAGAATGGTTGACTATTGATTTGGCATTTTCATTGGTGGCTAATGATATAGATGTTTTTGATAAACGATTTTTAATAGACGCATTTTGTAATAGAGTTGTTGAATATGGGTTAATGGGGAAAGTTGTTTTAGATATTGAAGAAGTTATGGATATAGATGAAGATGATAGTTGTATTTTCTGATCGTATTCCTCCGGCGGTAAGAGGTAAGATGAAGCTTTGGTTCATAGAGCCGAGTCCGAATGTTTTCATTTCAAGTGTATCTGATGCTTTAGCTCAAAGAGTATGTGATAAGTTGTTTGAGTCATGTAAGGATGACTCGTCGCTAATCATAATTAAATCAAAAAATAATCCTCCTGGATATGAAATTATGAAAAAGTCAAACGAGATCTATAAGGAAAGATTGGTTCGGATAAGTGGGTTACAGCTTGTGAGAATTGAAGCAAGTGTAAAAAATAAACTATAAGGATATATTTGCTCTGCAAACATTAAAAATATATCTGTTTCGTTTGTTGAGTGATAGTTATTAAAACGTGAGCAATTTTTGAGTCTAGTTTCACTTATTTGTGTCTAAGGACAAATACTTCCCCTCTCCATGACAAGTCGCGCCGACTTCTAGGGTACGATCAGATCAATAGTTCAGGACGACGTTAACAATTCTTTGTCGTCTGACATCCCACAACGAATGTCGTTTTCAAGAGTGACGTCATTCCCTTCACGGAGATCTCCCATGCTCTATATCTCGACGCGCGGCGCCGCAGACGGTAAGACCTTCGCTGACATTACGTTTGAAGGCCTTGCCCGAGACGGCGGCCTCTACGTGCCGGAAAACTACCCAAAGTTCACCGCTGATGATCTGGCTCAGCTGCGGGGGCGAGACTTTTCAAGCGTTGCGCTCGAAGTCCTTTCGCGTTTCTGGACGCAGCTGCCGCAGAAAGATCTTTGGCAGCTCTGCCGGGACGCATGGCAGCCATCGATCTTCCCCAACGGGCTGGATATGTTTAAGGCGCACGATGTAGCGCCGATTACATGGCTGCAGGACGGTGTCGGCATCTATGAACTTTCCAACGGCCCATCGCTTTCGATCAATGACTTCAGTCTCCAGTTCCTGTCGCAAGTTCACGAAAAGCATTGGGACAAGGGGCCGCGCTCGATCACGCTCTTGG
>UMFM01021317.1_pt1 | contig 15107 bp, 26 predicted proteins | sample 1965011 | NCBI WGS metagenome assembly UMFM01 (sample SAMEA4836046, study PRJEB28245) | human gut metagenome | biome: gut microbiome; material: fecal sample | place: Denmark | collected 2008 | reverse complement strand
GCATTCAATTTATCATTCCACATATCATTTCTATTTAAAATATTGATTATATGTCTAGCGTCCTCATCAGTAATGCCGATAACTGTATTAGTCTTGATAAAGTACTTCCTCTGATGTGATAGCATATCCCTATCGTCGTCCAATATAGCATAGACATAAGGTTCTGTTTGAGAATCAAGCCACTCCTGTATCTCACAACCTCTATGGCTTCCGAATGGAGTAATACTATGTATCTTAAATTTTAAACCAGCCTTGTCAAAGATTGATTGTAAGTTAGATTCAGTTCTCCAGGAAGAACTTACAACTACCTTACAACCGGTTTCTTCAACTATTCTGTTTACAATTTCAACACATTTTGGATCAAAGTCTCCTTGAGGATATGAATGGTCTTTATTCCATTCCTCCCGATACCATGAAACACTATTAAGTACTCCATCTACGTCCAAGAACAAATACTTATTAATTCCTTTCATAAAATGTTACTTCTCTAGAGAATCCATTCTCTGAGATAAGGTCTATCTTAATATCCTCTTCAGACTCCTCTATTATTGAGTCTTCCTGAGTTTCTGTAGTTACAGTACAGCCTATAACCCAAGATGTACTACCATCGTCCCATTTGACACAGTAAGGCAAACACGTTCTGTAATCCGTTTCAAGTATAAAACCAGCTTTACCTTTCTGAGTATAATGGGAAATCATAGATACTACAACCCTAGTACCTTTCCGTAATGGATAGCAAGTACTGTGGAGTACACAATCTGAGATACTTATAGTATATATATTATAATCACTAAGCTTGATACATTGCAATTCATGCTCGGAATAATTCATGGCATATACACAGAGTAAGTCTCCATATTGGAGATCTTCAGTATCCTTTCCTATATACTTGACACAATCATCAATACAATATCTTCTTAGGGGTTCTGTAGACCAGGAACTAAGTTTATCAGTCACTTCGATGTTCTTAGGATCTACTTCAGTAGTTGAGATTTCTTTAAGTCCGGACCTATATTTATAGTCAACTTTAAAAGCAGACATACCACCCCAAAGTACCTTTACGGTTTCTGCCTGCACGTCAGTTATAACACCTATAGCACCTTCGACTATCATATCATCGTGGCCTATCATCTTAACCATCTGCCCCTCTTTAAATCTAAGATTCATGTCTTATATTCTTAATAAGTTCAACTTCTGTTTATAAGCGCTAATTAGAACTCATATTGTGTCTACGAAGAATATTCTCAGCTGTACCAGATTTCCATTTAGACTTACCTCTTAAGAATGCTATATCTACGTCAGAGAAGGTTGTCATTGCCGAGTCTCTATCAGTATCACATTCGTAGCCTCCGACATAATATATTTCAGGACATTCTTCCAAGGATATTGTATCATCTTCGTTTTCTAAGTCTGCACTCCATATATCTCTCATATCAAGGTACCAATGTCCATCACTACCTTGTGTACCTATTCTGAATCTAGGTTCAGAGAACATGTGATGGATAGTCAGAGAGCACGCGCAATCATCACAATAATCTGAGTTCTCTTTAATGTAGTTAGCAATCCACTTAGCTGCCATTTCATCGCAACCCTTACAATCACCAACTACAAATTCACAATCTTCCCAAGTGGTTTGTCCATTATCTATAGCATCTTCTAAAGCTGGCACATAGTTAGCATCAAACTCTTCTTGGGTTAAGTCTCGGTGTCCACTAATAAAGTATACCATTTCCTTATGTTAATTCTTCAATAGATTTTTGATATCAGGGATAAGGGTGTATAATCCTTTGATAAGTTTATCATGCCCAAATGCCCACTGATAATCATCAAGGTTCGACATTTTAATCCACATAATAGCTTTTACTTCATTCTCTTCACCACCTAACTGACCCTTAATAGCATTGGTAGATATTCCAATACTATCTTCTGGAACTATAGCAACAAACCTCATAGTAACATTTTGTCTATTAGATTCCTCCGGATCATCATTATAGCTAATGAAGTGTAATCTGTTAGGGTCAACCTTTACACCAGTTTCTTCATAGATTTCGCGAATACAGGCCTCTTTAGTAGTTTCATCAAAGTCTAAATATCCACATGGGCAGTTCCAATAACCCCTAAAGTCTGGAGCACCTTCGCCTCGTTGATTGGCAAGTACACACCATTCATCGTCAATCTTGCAGAATACAAACCCTACAACAGCAATACTACGATGAACCCAAACTGTTTCTCCAGCATGTTCACCTGTTTCAATTTTAATCGGATAATTCTTCATCAATAAGTATCATTAAAGTTAATAAATTCTTTATCTGTAACACATTCTTCTGAGACATTAGAACCAATTAAATTGGATTTCATTAGTTTGAATATGCTATTTCTTGCGTTAGCTATGCCACCAACAGTTACAACCCCACTAGTTAAATTCAAAGATCCAGGATATATACACATATCACTACTGCCCTTTGGACCATAAGCTATAAAGTAGGGCTTATTGCCATTTATGACTTTAATTAATTCGCTTAAGATTCCATTAGTAAGTCTATGCAAAGGAGTACTAAAACTTACATCTGGAAGTATAAATATCACAATATCAGATGTATCCAAATATTCTGGATGATAATCATCATGAAATTTGTTATATTTAATGCTAACGTTATAGTCTTTAAATACATCTGTGACTTTACTAAGAACTGTAGGCATATTGTATGGATAAGATATATAAATATTATACATATAGTTTATATTGCTTAATTATTTCATACACGTCGTCTCTAACAAAGGGTTTTATCCCAACCCCATCCTTAACTCTATTTCTAATGCAAGTAGAACACATTCTGATAGTTGGAACATATACTAGTGATACGTTATCTGGTAAGCCATACGGAGGTTCTTCTCCGTTAATTACCATAATAAACTTGTAATCTTTAAGTATTGTAGATCCGTTATGCCAGTTTGGTATTTCTCTATAGGTTTCAGGAGTAGTAATTATTACCAATTCCTTGTCTGTTATTCTGGATGATAGTTCCATCAATACGTTATAGGTTGGAATACCTTCATGATAACTGGGAACATACATTGACTTCTCTATATCACTTACAAAGACATTGGGAAGACTATCAAACGCCATACAGCACATAGCATGCCTATATGGGAATCTAGTACTACGTCCCTTCCATACATTCTGATATGCAGGAATTACTAATACTTGGTCAACTAGTCCAGAATTAATAACTCCTGTTACTACATTAGCATGCCCAATATGAGGAGGATCGAATGATCCAAAGAATAAACCTACTCTATTCATATAACTTTCTAGATATATAAATTGGCGCTTTCTTACGTTTAAATTCAGAAGCTAAATGGCGGCCCCAAACCTTATTAACTACATCTTCACCATACTTTTCGATTAATGGTATCATCCAACCCATTACTGAACTAAACCTATTGTCCATAGCAGTTTGAAGTATATCATCGACCTCATCGTAACTCTTAGCTCCTATTTGGTCAAGGTCACTATTACTAATACCAAGACCATCTGTAGGAGTAAGGGCTATAGATTGTTCTAAAGCATACTGTTTCTGAGCTGCACTCATGTCAGTATAGCAATCAGCATGCCCTTCATTAGCAGATTTATACTTCTCTACTAACCAATTAGCTAATCCATAAACCTCAGTCTTCCATAAGTCTTGGATAGGATCGAAATCACCTACATCACCATGAATAGTCCAGAATCCAAGCTGATATTCAGTTTGATTATCTGTACTCATTACTAGTCCCTTATAACGACTAGCTATGTCATACAAATACATCATTCTGCATCTGGCCTGAAGATTACCATTAGCAATCGGAGTTCTACTTGGCATCTCTTCCAACTCATCGAGATAGTAAGAATTAGCCATATTAACATCACCTGCATCAGTACATGCGTCAAAGAGGGCTGCACGATAAGAACGTTCAAGTCTATAAACTTTAAAATCGTTACAAAATGCTTCTCCCACCAACTTAGACACATCAAACTCATCACTCTTATTCTTGATAGGAAGACTTCTACCTATAAGTGGAATGCCAATTTGTTTACTTACTTCATGGCAAATAGCAGCAACAACAGTGGAGTCAATTCCTCCACTGATGCCTAATACCATTGCCTTGAGATTATTAACTTTTACATAGTTTGCAGTCTCCTTTACTAGGACTTCAAACACTTTACCATAATCCAAGTTATTCATTTCAATTCACGTTTAAATGTGTATATAAGTCTTGAAATCTTAGTAGAAATAGCAATGTCTACACGTTTAGAATATTCATGAGATACCATTCCTACTAATTCCCAGCCTAAAGACCCTAGAGCGTCTAATTCACTCTCTGATACTGGATAGACTCTTTCTAACATTTTATATTCAAACTTCATATTAACTGTGTTTATAAAACAGATAGTTATATTGAGCTTCGGTCATTTTAACAGCAGCACAGAGAATCCATCCCTGTGCTCCCAGCTCATTCAATTCTTCTACGCTCATTACTGAACCGTATACAGTCTTTCTAAGGTACTCTATATGCATATCCCAAATCAGTTAAACACCTTTGAACATCCTCAATCTTACCGGTATGTTTACCAGCATCATCTGATAATTTAACACAACCAAATATTGGTTGGCTAGAATTCATTTGGCAGCTAGTAAGTTTCATTACAATGTTAGCTGGCTTGAAACCAGTATCATTAGTAAGATTAGTACCAATACCAAATGAACATCTAATCCTACCTCTACAGTATTCCATAATATCTTGACATTTGTCAAAATCTAGGGCATTACTAAAGACAATAGTCTTAGTCGTGGGATCGACACCAAGTTCTTTATAACGACTAATCATATCGTTTATAAACTTGTATTCGTCCCCAGAATCACATCGTACTCCGTCAAACAGTTTAGCTTGCTTACGAGACAGATTCTTCATAAACGTATATGAAGTATATGTGTCAGACAATGCTATACCTAGATCACCATCATATACATTTACCCAGTTCTCAAGAGCCATATAGTTAGCTTGCCTATAACCATACATAGCGCCATGGAACATGAACCATTCATGTGGGTGAGTTCCCATCATAGGCATATCATACTTCATTGCTAAATGGCAATTAGAAGTACCAGTACAATAAATAGACCCTTCCTTAATTGCAGATACTACTACGTCTTGCACATTATAACTAAATCGTCTTCTAGTACCAAATTCAGAGAATTTAATCCCGGCAACATTAGAAAGCTTAATTTTAGGTGATAGCCTCTTAATAACGTCAGCCAAATCACAGTTGTTATCAAATATTCTGCTGCGCAATTCTGATACTATTGCAAGAATAGGCACTTCGTATAAGGTAACCTTATAAAGATAGTCAGTTACTTTAATGTGCAAGTGGTTATTTTCATCTAAGGATGCTTGTATCTTGCCAGAATTGAATTTAAATGAAGATAGCCATTCCCAGTAAACTGGAGGAATGAATCTACAATTATTATTCATATATTCTTGTTCATCCTTAGTAAGATGTAACATTCCTAGGGAACCAAGTTCCAAGTATAGCCTCTCTATGAAGTCTTCTGGATACTCAGTATTATCACGATCAATAAATTCAAAAGTTCCTCTAGCTTGAGGAAATAATTTCATATAAGCATACGAAGTTGTAAACTTATATAAGTCTGTATCTAATATAGATTTAATTATCATCTCGTTTAAACATTTCTATAATTCTACACACTACTGAATCGATAGTTTGTAATGATTCTATTATTCTACTATCTCTATATTCCTTAGACCAGGTACTATACTCTTTATGGTTAGTTATTCTCTGCACTATAGAGCCTATTACTAGAATAGCATTGACATAAGGAATCAAGCCTACTATACCCGTAAACACTACTACTTTAGTAGTAAGATAAGGCCTAGTAACTTCGTTAGAATAAACACTAGCAATTACACATACAAACACCAGTACTGAAATAGCATAAATTAATCCCATTTTAAGTTATATTCTTTAATTAGTTCAACTAGTTTATCTCCTCCGTCTATAGAGGCTATATACTTAGTATCTACTATTATGTTATCTGCATACCCCATAGCTATTAAACTACAAATGGTTTCATACACACAATAATCACCAGCTATACCGACTACTCGAATTTCGTTATCTGGGTCAGATTCAAAATCAAGTAATATGTCTGATATAACAGAAAGACTTTCCAGATTATCAAAGATACTATATTCTTCTTTATCAGGACTGTCTCCTTTAATAAAGATGTCTGTATCCTTACGATAAGCATAGTTGTTTATCACACTCCATAGTGGGGCATATACACAACTACCAGCAGTACCTTTAACACAGTGTGGAGGCCATTGACCTCCGTTCTCTTTGAAGGAGCAATGATTAGATGGGTGAAAGTCCTTAGTAACCATTATATAGTCACAGTCGATTTCACCGTTCTGTAATGCACTAGCAAGAGCATCCATCTTCTCTTTAGCCCCTTCCACAGCTAAAGACCCACTGATAAAATCTACCTGTGGGTCTACAATCAATAAGATCTTGTCCATTCTACTTACTACACGCTGCTATAGCAGCCCCAATTACTATAATTATTAGAGCAATTATTAAAATTCCAAACACAAGAGCAACGGGTATCCATAGTGGAGCCAGTACCCACCACCATGACCAAGTAGCTACAGCAGAAACTCCTAATAGCTTAAGAGTTATAAATACAACTGCTAAAAGTGTACACAAACTGGGCCCTCTATATATTACTTCAGGAGTGTTAACTGTATATTTCATTTTAGATATTTAAGTATAAGGGTTTGTAATGAATATTATAATCTTCTCCCACTAAGCTTACATTGGCTAAATGAATACCTGTAATTTCCTGTAATTCATGATTACCACTGTGAATGTGTCCACAAAAGCAATAATCCGGTTGCTTACGCATTATTTCGTCTGCTAGCCAAGGATTACCTGCATCTTTACCTGCCCATGCTCCAGTATGTATCTCTCCTAAACCCAACATCTTAGGAGCATCATGAGAAAGTAAAATATTGCAATCTATGGGAATATCGGAATACCTATCCTGTAGTGTCTCCGATTCTCGCATAAATGCCCAATTACCGAAGATCTTACAGTACGGAGTTCCAAAGATTCTGAGTTTAACAAAGACTCCAGGCTTCACTTCGTAATCATAATCCCACATCTTATGATGGAGATATACTAGCTTACCATCCGTAGGTTTATTAAATGTTTCATATATTTCAGGTTCCATACCTCCATTTCTTTCAAACCAGAAGTCATGATTACCTGCTATAAATATAACATGCTTACACGGAAGATTGTTAGCCCATGGAATAAACTCAGTCTTTAACCATTCTAGAGAAGCAGGCATATTTAACTGGACAGACAGTGGCATTATATCTCCACATATGAAGAATAACTCACAGGGTTCTATTTCTGGAAGTATTCCATGTAAATCAGATGTCACCCCTATTTGCATTTCTCGGTTTTAACCTTAAGTTCACACATAAGTTCCATCTCTACACACTCACCTTTATTCAGTTCGGGGAAGGTAACTATCCCGAACAACTTATTAAGGCTGTCATTAAAGTCTTCTTCCGACCAAAATATACCATCGTCGTCTGATTCCTCCCACTTTCCATCGTTCATAATTGGAGGATTGTATCCAACATATAAATATACATAATCAGCAAGACTGCCCTTTAAGTCTCTACAATACCATGCTCGTTTCATTTCTTGTACCAAGTTGTGTTTAACTGTTCATCAATCTCAAACTGTAATGGACCTTTCTCATATGTAGTGGTTGGAATAAAACAATCCTTAAATACATCGTCTATAGCCGAGGTCCAAAGAAATTTGTTATTACTTCCCCTCCAGCTACTACCCCCTGTTGCTATAGGTTCATCGCCATCTGTAACATATAATCTTCCGTCCGGTACAGCTACTACCCACCATTTACCTACTGGACTAGTTATGGGGATTCTCATGTTCAAATTCAGATATATCTTTTAAATAGTCAAACATTTCATCTTCATCTTTAGTAAGCTCTAAAAGTGGAATTATTGACGTGGATACGCCTGGTCTATATACATAATACCACTTGTTATCAACGCCAATCCAAGTAGCTATATCCGATGTACACATATAAGGCTTACCTTGAGCTTCTAGTTCTCTTCTAATGCCTGGATTTGGACACGAAGGACCAAATTCCACCTCTATACTGTGTCCATGAATTACTTTAGCTGGCATAGGTTTTAGTCATTACTAAGAGTTATTGACTCTTCTAGGCGAGACCATCTAGATAATTCCTTATAAGTTATTAAAGTTCCAGGTGGAGTTGCATTACGTTGTAAAACAACTACCATATACCCATTATCATCAGAGCGGCCAACGTAAATACCTATAGCAGTTGATCCACAGTCTCCAAATCTGATTATAGTTCCTTTCTTAGGAGTAGGAACCATTTCGGCATTATTTATAATTACCTTCATTCTTTCAAGTCTCCCATCACATTACGGTTAATTCTATCATCAATACGTTCCTTACAAGCATCGAGATAAGCTTCAAGTGCTTCTACTTGCTTAGCATTCTGTTCACAAGGGAATTTCTCATTCAGCTTCTTTACTCTATCGAGTAAGATAAGTACCAGTTGTTCTGACTGCCAGCCCGGAGTTATTGTGCCATCTTCATGTTTGTGGACAAACTGAATAGTATCAGTAGCGTCTACATACTTGGTCTTGCCATTAACAAAACCAGCACACATACGAGCACGGTAGCGATGTGCTCCATTGAATCCATCATCAGGAATCACTTCAATTGTTTCTGTCTTACTAGGATACACTGTTAAATCCTTTACAGGAACATACTTCTTTCTACTACTAATAATTCTTGCCATAATACTTATTCTTTATAAATGTTAAATGTTTCACCCATTTCATTAAGAGTATCACATAGATGTTCTACACATCTTATAAGTGCCTCTTTCTCCAATCCTTCTAGCCATTTAAGTCTAGTCTCTGGAGTACAATCTTCAATACAAGTAGGAATGGGTTTCTCCTCTCCTTCTAATTTATCGAAGATAAATATACCACTAAGATTTCTCCGCAATTTCATACTTCATTTCAAACTCTATCGGTGTATCATACCAAGTAATGTTTGGAGTTTCTACACCATTAAACAATTCACTTGTAACAGAATATGCTTCTCCATCACAGTTCCACATTTCGCTGTCAACATCTCTGTAAGGTGCTTCTGTATAGAAGTATCCTTCTCCGTCTCTGTCAACAGCATACCAGACTCTAATTGCCTTCATTTACTTGTTTCTCAATTATATGTTTTACTTGTATATATGACACAGGAATATAATTGTTGTTATCAACTCCTACATCGTATTGAGTTGGGAATAGATATTTTAATCTATCAGCATCAATTCCTGTACCATTTGGACCTGAATGCACATGTCCAAATAATTGCCATACAGCATCCTCTGGTTTGCGGTATGTTCCACCATAACACAAGAAGGGATAGTGATTTAAGTAAATACTACGATTCTCTATCCTTATTTGCATTTGCGGAACTACTGCCTCAAACTTATCCATGTAACCTTGCCGTATATTCTTACGGTCATGGTTCCCTAATATGAGATAAATCTTGCCTCTCAAACGAGACAAGACTTTATTCCATACATCACTACCACCAAAAGCAAAATCTCCCAAATGGAAGACTGTATCATCGTCAGTGACCACGCTATTCCAGTTCTCTACCAACATATCATTCATATGGTTTATGTCTTTGAACGGACGCTTACATAAGTTAATAATGTTAGCATGACCAAAATGGGTGTCAGACGTAAAGAAAGTATGCTCTGGGTCAAATTCAAACTGCTTCATTTACCACAACAATATTTATACTTCTTACCACTGCCACATGGACACGTTTCATTCCTTCCAATTTTAGGAGCTTCACGCACATATGGAGTTCTACTTAGATATTTACTAATCATGTTTCTTAATTTAACCTCTTCTTCTGGAGATAATTCCTTATCGAGGTCTAAAGCGGCTTTAGCTTCTTGCATTCTAAATGTGAATAAATATTTAACAAATAATATTAATCTACATATCCTATTAATCTGCATATCGAAGATTCTTTGATCAGCTTTGTGCTGTTCACGTTTAGTTCTTCTGATATCAGTTCTAAACTTGTGTACTCCCTGGATCATAGATATTAATATAACCTGCTAATATCATTCTATCCCTCAGCTCAATTGCTAACTCCCTAGCTTGAGGATGAGCATCACGTGCACATCTTAAATTGAAGAATCCTGCCCACTGTTCATCAGTACCAGTCATAATTAACTCGGTCTTGAGAGCCAAAGGTAATACATTCCTAGCTTGTTGGGCAGTCCAGCCCTGCTCTAACAGTTTAAAGTATGTAAATTCAGCATTTTGTAACTCTGCTATAAAGAGACCTTCTGGACTATCTTCACTAAAGTCAGTGCCCTTTCTATTTTCATACTCTTCTTCTGATAGGAAGCATTCTTTCCCTGGACCATATGTGTCTATGCCACACCAGCAATGCCAAGCATAATGACCTTCTCTTGTAACACTATCAGATAGCCAGCTCGGAATAATGAATGTGCATTCCTTACCGAACTTATCCTTAGCATAATTACAATACCTAGTACTCTCTTGGGCAAAACTAAATACTCTATGTCTACAGAACTCTCTTGCAACTCCCATATCACATACAAACCTTACAGTTATACGCTTAGTATGGTATTCTGTAGGTTCGCATAGATATTGCAAATCATCAAGCCAGCCATTCTGCAACAGTACTCTATAGTTAGTGGTTACATAGAAGACCAGATATTGATTATTAGCAATTCCTTCCAGTCTAGAGTTAGCTATAGAATACTTCTGAGCTATATATTTACCTTTTGCAGGATATACATACTGCCCATCAACAGACTTCTCTGGTATTCTTAGATACACAGTGCCATGCTCTAACATAGCAGTATGACCTCTAGCTACAATAACATTATCAATAAACTTTCTAGCACTATCTTCAGTAATCTTATCTTCAGACTTATAACAAGTCCTTGCACACAGTTCCATGTGTTTGAAGAGACTTTCAACACCTGGTTCCTGGTTAATAATTTCTACTTTCGGTTTGATTAGACGCACTAATAAAATGTTACTTCTTTAGAACCAAATTCATCTAATTGTTTAATTGTTTCATCTCGTTCTATTTCAGTATGGCTTAATGCTTCCAATTCTTCCTCTCTGGACCATATGCGACAAAGATTATCAGGATCTAGCATTGTTTCAATCGAATTAGGCCCTCTATGATGATCTCCCCTCCTGAAGCTAACATCCTTGCTGTACACCCTCTTATATACCTCCATAATGTCCCAATTCGAATGGCCTGTTTCATACACGCTATTCTTAACTAGCATATTATCAGTATAGCATCCAGAATGCATAAAGCCACATTTACTAACAAACATGGTGTATTTATCATCACCATTTGCCGGCAATCTTACGTCAGTGAGAACTAGATATAATTCTTTATTCCTCATCCTGACGACCATCGTATTCTCAAGATCATTCAGAGTCATCGTCCCAGTTCAAATAAGGATTAGATGCAAGGTTATAGTTATAATACCTTGTATCTTCTGTAACCTCATCTCCAACAAAATCAGGCAGTTCTGGATTCAAAGTTGCCTGAGTTAATTCGCACTCAGCAATTGTTAATCCTTCATTGTCTCCCAAGAACTCATCAATTTCCCATTTGTTACCTTTATGGTAAACTATATAACGCACTTTACGTATAACGTTCGGGCAAAGTTTTAACAATTCTAATGCTTCATACTTTGGAATCTCCTGCCGCCATTCAAACCTACTAAGAGTTCCCTTAGCCTTTATGAATAGCCAACCTTTATTCTCCCTAATAGCTATTCTAGTCTCAGATAGAGGATTATCTCCAAGATATCCTTGAATTATTAATCCTGCTTTCTGAGCCTGTACTTTATAGCTATTATTCTTCACTAAATACTTTCTTTCAATTTCTGTCATAATTAATGTACCCAATAGTCTTCAATAGATATATCCGCACCTAAATGTGCTCTAGTACAGAACGGTTCACCTCCACTTTCCATACATTTCACAAGTATCTTGCCTACCTCTTCAGCAATGTTCTCAGGTGCTTCGACATTATGTTCATCATGAACAGGCACACAATATCTAACCGTAAATAACAAATTATTCTTCCTTAGCCAATTAAAGAACTTAATAGCAGATAATTTGAAACACATAGAACCAGCATGTTGGATAGGATAGTTTATTGACTGTTTCATTGAATCAGACAACCTTCTCCTCAAGTGCTGAGAGCTTGTTTTGTAATAATTATCGCCATTAGATCCTAACATATATTTAGCTTCTGGAGAGCCTAATTCGCTGTCTATCTTACAAAGATTATCCCAATCATATATGAATGCTTTATGTTTAGTAATAGGATTAAGAAGGATATATCCCTTATCTAGAACATCTTCCCTTCTAAATTCCTGATATCTCTTTAATCCAGAGAAACCAGACATATAGTTATCATATACCTCTTGAGCTCTTCTCTTAGTAAGACCATAGTTCTTCATTAGAGTGTTCCAATCTCCTCCATAGTTGAAACAGAATTCATACCCTTTAGCAGCATCTCTAAGAGGTTTATATTTAACCTTAACTTCAGATAATGGAGTATCATCGGGAATATCAGTGAATACTATTCTAGCAGTTAGACTATGTAAATCTCCACTTCCATTTACTAATTCGTCTAACATAGCTACATCATTAGCAATAGACGCCATTAAAAAGGATTCCTGTCCTTTATAATCACAGCTAATCCATTTATACCCAGAATCTGCTATGAAGCAACTTCTAGTAAATGGATCATGTGGAAGATTCATTAGGGACGGGTTAGTTGCGGACAATCTACCAGTATCAGCTCCTAATTGAAAATAATCTGGATGAATACGTCCACTAACTGGATTAATCTTATCTATAAACTTCTGCCCAAAAGTATCAACAAGTATTTTAGCCTTCTTATACTCCACATATAATGGAACTATAGTACACTTATTGGCTTGTGGCTTAATAAGCTTTATATCAGCAGATTTCTTCTTAATTTTGGTCTTTGGATCTACAGTAGTACAGTTAAGCCCTAGATGTTCAAATAAAGGCACTACTTGTTGACTACTAGACCAGTTTACATTGCATTTAGCACAAGTATCAAATCCAGAGAATAAATCTCCCTGTAGATTACGTGTTACATATGGAAATGCTTTATCATACTCATAATGAATAAGTCCAGTTTGAGGATTCTGAACTCTCTTTACATTACTCATATTATTGTTAAGGGAATCAAACAGTTTAAACTCTTCCATAATGGGAACTTCTTCGGTAGATACTCTAATATATCCCTCAGTAGAAGATTTATGTTCTTCATAATAATCCTCTACCCATTTATTAAGAGCAGCTTCTGCTTTATTAACTTCCTCTTTATCCCTTGACATCTTTTGCTTCCATTTGATTGGATCAAGTTTAGCTCCACAATATTCCATATAAGCAATTACTGGAGTAAACTTCATTTCAAATTCAGCAGCTTTAGTTAGTTCTTTCTTCTCTAGCTCTACATCTTGCTTCTCTTTAATCTTAGTAAGATACATAACATCACCAGCAGCATATTGTACCACTGGTATTGTTAAACCTTGTGTGATAATTTGACCTCGAACTGTTTTATCAATATCTATACCAAGATAGAAGTCAGCGGCAGCTTTTAAAGCAAGACTATGAAACTGAGGAGGATACCCTAGATAGAGTATCTTCTCAGCGATCATTCCATCCCATACATTATAAGGAACTATTCTATGATGATATAGAAACCTTAAATCAAATGCAATATTCCAACCTAGAAATGTCTTAGTAGGATCTTCAAGAACACATCTAAGCTTTTCAATTGGAATAGTTACATTATCAACAACTATCTGATCCTGTCCTAAACCGTATTGAGTACACAATAACGGCTTAGTGTAAGGGTCTAGACCAGCAGTTTCACTATCATACTCTACCCAACTATGAGGCATTATCATGTCTATAGCATCGGATAGAGATAGTTCTTTATAAGCATCAGTTTCAAATAATGACCTCTGATTACTTACTAGATATATCACGAAACTTCAATATCAATATTGCTAATATCAACATCTCCCAGGCTACTAAGTGCAGCTTGTATTTTACTCTTAATAGCTGCTACAGCTTCGTCTACATCTAAGTGTCCATAATATTCATACCATGCTAATCCTTTAGCATTAATATCAATCTTAAAGACTTTCTCTTCTACATTATATGGAGCAAATGGATCCACCTCTGCCCCTAAAGGTAAATTACTCATTAATTAATGATTATAAATTAATAATAAGTAATCTATTAACAGACCTCGTTACCGAGTCTTAATTTCCGGTATCAAAATATAATAATGTGGGATTATCCTTTTGAATATCAATAGAATCTAAGTTCCTAATAGCAAGCTGTTGAGCAAACTGATTAGTATCAAATCCTATTGTTATAAGATGGTATCCGTGGACTGTAGGAATGATATGTTTTACTTTTACGTCTTGAGAACCTCTACAATTATTAACTATGTTAATAATATTGTTAAGATAGTTTTCATTCTTACTGTCGACATCAACAATCCAAAGAGGCTTATAACCTCTAGCTCTAGTATGTCCACATGAAGAATCCCAAATCCTATATCCTTGATAACAATTGCCTTCCTGAATTAGTTTAGCATATTCTTGAATTGCAGTGCAGGCAACTTGTTCAGCATTACGTTTATTCAGAGTTATATATGCTCTTGCATGATTACTTTGACATAATTCTGTAATCTTTGCTCTTTTACGTTCTAGTTGCTCTCTGCTGAATATATAATAAGTCTTAACAGTCCTATAGCCATTATTACCCGTGTCAGTCACACAACCATCCTTCTTACGCTGGATAATTTGTAAGAAGTAGAATTCATT
>UMFM01020714.1_pt1 | contig 15116 bp, 6 predicted proteins | sample 1965011 | NCBI WGS metagenome assembly UMFM01 (sample SAMEA4836046, study PRJEB28245) | human gut metagenome | biome: gut microbiome; material: fecal sample | place: Denmark | collected 2008 | reverse complement strand
GACCCCGACCCCCGCGCCGACGGCAACGCCCACCGCGACCCCGACGGCGACACCTACCGCGAAACCGACCCCGAAACCGACGCCCACCGTGACGCCGATACCGGACGACGAGGAGAACGGCGAAAGCGAAGAAGAATTTGTGACCCTCGCGAAAGTCAATGCAGTTGCGGAGAGCGACAAACCGGTATCCGGCACGACGTACACCTTCTACTTTGCCCCGCCTTCCGCCAACTGGGTCGAAAAAGAAAAGGTTATATTCACAGGCAAGCGCGGCACGAATGAGAGTCAAGCAAAGGATGGCGAGATATCCTGCACAATGAACCGAGTCCCAGGCTATGAGACCAAGGATAACCGCCCAATTTATTTCGTGCGTCTGCGATACCAAAATGGCAGTGAAACGGCAGAATGTCCATGGGGCGGTTATGTATATATAAAGTTTACATCAGGTAGTCATAGCATTAAAATGGATGGGCCGTTAGGCAATGACAATAAACCATGGCTGTTTGTTAATGCCATGGGGGACCATATCTTTGACGCGGTCAACCTAAGTGACACCACAGACACCACAGACACCAAATGGGACGGAGCTCGCCTGAAACCCTACGCCGATGTCGCCCAGCAGATTCCCTATACCGACCAGAAAATCTATTTTCAAAACAAAACGGGGAGCGAACTCACCAATATCAAAGTGACGTTCTACGAAAAAGTCGGTGATGAATACAAGGCATTCGGCAATCCGCAGACCATTGAATCGCTTGCCGCAGGAGGCGTCTTTGATGGAATCACGATTCCGGATGATTCTTGCCGCTATGTCAGCTTCACCGATGCAGACGGCAAACCCATCGGCAAAAAGTACTATAACTTCTACAATGATGACGTTGCTTCGGATGAGGTAGGTACATTCCAGTATAACGACCAAACGAATTACTGCTTTATCTACAAAGGGGCGTCTGGCGTCCAGTGGGGCGAGCCCAACAAAACACGCATTTACTTTGACGCGACGTTCTCGGACATGTCGTACCAGAACGATTCCGGAACAACGGCAGACGGAATGCCGGGAAACGACGAAAAGCTTTACTATATCCTGACCGATGGTAACAATAATACGTCGACAGGTGAGATGACCCGGCTGGAGGATAGTTCCGAGTCAAGACACCTTTGGTATGTAAATGCCCCGGACGGCTACACGAGCGTACAGTTCTCCGATACAAAAAACCCGCCGGCGGACAATATCAATGGCCGTGCAACGGCCAAGCTGACATGGAATAGCAGCCTGAATGAGCCGTGCTTCTATGCGGACACCGGCGATGACATTACCTACGGCGGCAATTATCGCGAGGGCTATTGGGGCGAAAAATCTGCAATCCGCGACGTGGAAAAGGGCAAGAAGGTTGATGGCAAGGACGCTGAGATAGTAAAGCTGGGTACCGGCACCTTTACGCCGCAAAACAATGTGAAGTATATCGACAGTACCCTGTATGACTATTACTCGGATTACGAGCTGAACGGAAAAACACGTGAAGAAAATAAATCCGAAGAAGTTTATACCAATCGTGCATTTGTTGAATTTGAGCAGTTTAACCGCGCGTTGAGCGATTACTACAAAGACTACGCAGAAAAATCAGGCAAGCCTGTTTTGTATCCGTTGTATACAGGGCATTTCCAGCCAAATCAAATAAACGATAAACATTTTAGCGATATTGCTGCTAATCTTGGCCTGTATGGATGGGGTTACGAAAACACTGAAACGGGTGATTTGTATGGGCGGTTTATGGCAGTCAACAATGCAAACGTTGATGTAAACGTTAATACTAACCATAAAACAGTTGATTCGGATACGACCTTCCAAGGCTTGGTAAGCAATACGCGCGACGAAAAGCATAACCCGACCCTGTACGGAACAAATTTGGCAGAACCGCACTTTAATGAAGCATTTCTGACCGGAGAAAACTCTGCAAAGGCTGTACTGGGCAAGGTCTACAAAGATGTTGCGTTCCCTTTTAAGCAGAAGAACGTTTTTGAGGGGACAAACAATGATGACAAGGAAGGCAAAGCGCAGTATTGGTACTATGATAGCAACGAGACGCCGCTGTATTTGAAAAAAGATAAAAGCGAAGAAGACGGCTATTACCTTGACGGAAACATGACCCCGGGAGAAAAAGAACGCTCCAAGAATCTTACTACAAAAAGTGAATGGACAAACGGCTACGGTTTCTTCCCCTTCAACCAAAATGAAGGCAATCATGTCAACCAGTACAACTACGGTTACGGTGCTAAACTGCAATTTGACTTTACACTGACCGATAATGGCCGGATTGTGGTTGGCTATAACAATGGAGAAGAGCAAACCGTCCCCATCAAGTTCTTCTTCTCCGGCGATGATGATGTGTGGGTGTTCATTGATGACCAGCTGGTGTTGGATGTCGGCGGTGCCCATGCAAAAGCGCAAGGTCTGCTGGAGTTTGGCGAGGACGGCGAAAACAACACCGTTACATCCTACGTCAGCAAGATTAAAGATAGCAACAACAAAGATAGCAACAAACTATATTATGAGTCGCTGGGCAGCAACACCAAAAACGTAAAGTTTAATAAGACAAATTATCAGTTCAACTGGAAGAGCAAAAACCAGATGCTGCTCCCCAAGAACACCAAGCACACCCTTACCATGTACTACATGGAGCGCGGTATGTGGGAGTCCAACATGGCGGTGGCGTTCAACTTCCCGGACCATAACGAGCTGCAGGTGGAAAAACAGGTCGATGCGGACGGGGTTCGCGAAAAGCTGCAATCCTACTTCACGGATCCCACCCTCCAGTTCAAGGTCGGCATCAAAAACTGGGCGACCCATTATGCCGCACTGAACACGACGGCAACAACGGATGCAGGCGGCGGCTCCGGCATCGGCTTTACGACCAAGCAGTATACCATCCCGGACTACGGCTCGGTAAATAAGGGCAAACTGATGGACGCGGCCGGTGCACAGTATACCACCAGCGAGGGCGAAAGCACCAACGAGGTGGGAGCTGACGGCACGTTTACCCTGCAAAACGGCGAAACCGTCACCTTTGCGGATCAGTTCCGGCGCGGCAGTTATATCTCGCTGCAAGAGGACCTGCAAGAGGACGCCGACAAGAAACTGTATGCCCCCACCTGGGAAATCTACGAGAACGGCAAGCTCGTCAAGGAAAGCAAGGGCGATACTACCGTTGAGGTTCCAGGCGATGTGCAGATAATGAAGGGCGATGGCACAACCCCGGATGATGGCCGTAAGGAAAAGTACCAAAAGCGCAACGACGAAGACGGACGGCCGTTCGATAACACCGGCTACACAAAAACTGAAAAGCCGGATGGAAACTCCATCGTGTTCCGCTCGTACAGTGACCCGAAGAGTACAGACCAGTTCACCAAGTTGAAGGTGAAATTCATCAACAAAGTCAAAACCGGCTCGCTGAGCATCACCAAACAGGTGCCGGATGACGAGCGAACGGCTTTGGGGGATAAAACGTACACCTTTACCGTGCAGTACTCGAACATCGGCGGTATGCACCTGGAAGGCAGCGATAAAGTAACCGAAACAGTTGATGTGAAAGTCGGCATACCCGTTACGCTGGACAAGATACCGATTGGCACGGAGGTTACAATCACAGAAAAAACCCCGGAGAATCAGTATATCAAGAGCATCACCGTGGACGGAAAGTTAGTAGACGGCAAAGAAGCCAGCGGCATTATTGGTGAGGACAAGAAGGACACGGACGGCAAAACGATACCCAGCGTTCAGGTGGTGTTCACCAACACGGCACACAAGCCGATCACGATTGATGTAGAAAAGAAATGGCAGGATTCCAAAGGTGGTAAGCTTACCACAGGCCTGCCGGAATCGATTTGGGTCAAATTGGAGCGCCGTCATAAGGGCAGTACGAAGGATACGGACTGGACATATGTGCCGGACACGGAAGTTAAACTGACGAATGGAACGTGGACACACACGTTCCACGGCATGGATGCCTATGACATCAGCGGCCCTACCTATTATGAGTACCGCGTGGTGGAATCAGATGCGAAAACTGGCGATTACAAAGCCGACGGCACGCTGAAACTGGGTGACTATAATTACCAAGTTTACAGCGAAACGAGAATCATAACGAACAAGGATGATTCGGTATCGCTTACCCTGACCAACACGCAGGTGCCGCCGGTGTATGAGCTGGCTATCACCAAGCAGGGCCTTGACGAGAACGGCAAAAAAACCGAGCCGCTGAACGGCGTGGAGTTCAAGCTGGAAAAGCTGAACAACAACGGCGTTGATACGACGTTTAAGGCAGTGACCAAGACGACCGAGGGCGACGGCGACAACGCGGGCAAGTGCAGTTTTACAAACCTGTCTGAGGGCAGCTACCGTTTGACGGAGCTGAAAACCGTGGACGGCTACAACCTGCTGGCCGCACCGATCGAGTTTACCCTGCAAAAAGGCAAATGCCTGATAAACGGCGAAACACAAAACATTGTGGAAGGCACACCCGCCAAGGGCTACACAGTGAGTTTAATCATCAACAACCGCAAGGGCTTTACGCTGCCGCACACCGGCGCGGACGCCCCCAGCCTGTGGCTGCTGATCGGCCTGCCGCTGCTGGTGGCCGGGCTGCTGGTGCTGGTATTCCGCTACAATCGGAAAGGGGGCAAGCGTTCCTGATATGGCCCCCGATTTCCCCGCTACGATAATCTTAAAAAGAAAGAGGTTATGACAGATGAAACTAAAACGTTTCCTTACCGGCGTCCTCAGCGCCGTAATGGCCCTCAGCGTCTGCGCCCTCCCCGCCGCCGCGGATGACGCAGATACAACGACCACAGCGCCTTCTACGAGTACGATTGATACTGGCAAAAAAGGTTCTATCACGATTCACAAGTATTTGATGGAACACATCGAAAGCGCAAAAGACCCCAATAACGGTGAAGCAATCGATACAGCGGATAAAACGGTATTCCCAGAAGGTACTAAGGCGGCATCCGGCGCAGAATTTACGATTTATCAGGTTATGAGCAAGGATGACCTGATTAAATATTACAATGGTGAACTTGAAAAATATAAGAATTCTACTCCAGCATACACAGACTTCGTTGAAAAGAACAATGAAGATGAAACATATAAAATTAAAAATGATGTGACCGTAAATGGTTCTACTGGTATTTCGATGACAACCGATACTGCTGGTGTAGCGGAGTTTAAAAAACTTGAACTTGGTCTGTATGTTGTAATTGAAACGAAAACGCCGCCTGCTGTTACGAAAGCAGTAACGCCGTTCTTGGTTTCTGTTCCTATGACCAAGGTTGAGACTGATGCGAACAGTAAAAAGACTGCGACTGAGTGGCTGTATGACATTCACGTCTACCCCAAAAACAGCACAGCAACGGGTTCTGTTACGCTGGTGAAAAAGGGCGTGATTGGCAATGACACAGCCAATGCAACGCCGTTGGCTGGCGTTGAGTTTAAACTTGAGCATCTAAAGGATGGCCAAGATGAGACGAATGATACCAACTGGGAACAGATTAAGAACGGTAGCGGTGATTATTTTACAACTGCGGGTACTGATGGCAGTGTAACGATTAGCGGATTGAACCCGGGCAAATATCGCTTTACCGAGATTGGCTATGCGGCTGGTAGCGAGAATAAATTCATCATCAATAATGGTGCGAAGTATGTTTTTGAAGTAACGGCTGGGGAAAATAACAAAGTAACAGTTAGCAAGCCGGCAGATGCAAACAATAACGGTGACTATAAAGCAGAAGGCAACACGGTTACAGTTTACAACTATGCCCCCGATGTGGACAAGCAGGTCTATAATACCAAAGAGAGCAACTACAAAAAGGTTGCAGACTGTGGCATTGACGATACGATTAAGTATCAGGTGAAAGTGGTTCTGCCAGAGAACTTTAACAACTTGAAAAAATTCATTCTGACTGATACACCGGTGGGTATTGTTGATGATGAGAATTCGGTTGAAATTTATTCTAAGTTGCCGGATGCTTCGAATTCCCAAGGGACAAAACTTTCAAAAGGCACAGACTATACGGTTAAAAAGAATGACGGTGGCTTTGTAGTCACTTTTGAGATGGGACGCGTTGGTGAATACAAAGGCCAGACGTTGTTTGTGTGCTATACCGCAAAACTGAAAACAAATGCAGATGGCACGCTGGCGGGTACGACGTCTACCACTGGTAACCCGAATACGATTGACCTGACCTATTCCAATAAAATCGATATTACCCAGGGCAAAGAGGATGACGACGAGAACAAGAGCCACATTAAAGATGATGCGGTTGTTTACAGCTTTGAAATTGACGTAACGAAAACAGCGGAAACGACCAGTGGTAAAGCTTTGCCGGGTGTAAAGTTTGATTTGTACAAACAAGTGGTAAAGAATACAGATAAATTTGCATTGGATGATACAACTGCGAAAAATTATGGATTTGACACAACCAGTGCCAGCTATGTTTTGGTGAAGAGCGACCTGACAACGGATGATGAAGGCAAAATCAGCTATAAAGGCCTTGCAAACGGCACATATTGGCTGCGTGAAACCAAGACGGTTGATGGATACAATTTGCTGGCAAGCCCAGTTAAGGTTGAATTGAACTTGACCTACAAACTTACTTGGGAAGAGAACAAGGGTTATAAAAACAATACCCTTGTAAAGCATGACTACACGCAAAAGGTAGAGGACTTTGGAAAAAAGGCAACCACGACCACAGGAGCAGACCGTAACACCTATGGCATTGCATCTGCTAACATCGTCAACAAGAAGGGCTTCCAGCTGCCTGTCACCGGTGGTTTTGGCACACTTCTGTTCAGCGGTATCGGCGTGCTGCTGGTGCTGGCCGGTGTGGCGGTGCTGTTCAGCATGAAAAAGAAGAACGACCGCGCTTAAAACCGCATGATGCAAACACCAAAAGATAATTAGAAGGGTAAACCCATAGGGGAAGGGCCGGGATTGGCTCTTCCCCTATGGTGGTTATGGGGGTATAATATAAGGCAAGGGGGATATGGCGGGGAGAAATCCCTCCGGCCGCCGATGGCGGCCACCTCCCTTTGACAAGGGAGGCAGAATCCCTCCGGCCGCCGATGGCGGCCACCGCTCCCCTTCTGGCGCTTCGCGCCACCTCCCCCGTCTCGGGGGAGTCTGTCTTTGACAAGGGCGGCTTGCGGGCCGATGCAGGCATCGGCCCCTGCAAATTGCCACAGATATTTCCCCCCACGAACAGAAAGGCACACCTATGGATACCACAGGCAAATTAAAACTTGGATTTGCGGCGCTGATGATTCTGTCGGGCATCGGCGTGGCGATGTACCCGGTCGTCAGCAACGCGGTGGCACAGCGCCATGCGTCGGCGGTCATTGACAGCTACGACGATACCGTCCAATCCATGGATACAGAAAAGCTCGATGCTGCAAAAGAAGCGGCCCGCAGCTACAACGAACAGCTCAGCAATGCCGTGGGCCGCGACGCGGCGGGCGAAGCCGCCGACACCGGCACAAGCTATGTGGACCTGATGGACGTGGGCGAGAGCCTGGGCTACATAAAAATCCCCAAAATAGACGTCAATCTGCCGATTTATGAGGGCACCAGCGACGAGGTGCTGCTCAAGGGCGTCGGCCATCTGGAAGGGTCGAGCTATCCGCTTGGCGGCGACAGCACCCACAGCGTGCTGACAGGCCACCGCGGCCTGGCCGAGGCCGTCCTGTTTACCGATTTGGACAAAATGCAGGAGGGTGACAAATTTTACCTGCACGTCATGGACGAAGTCCTAGCCTACCAGGTCGACCAGGTCAAGGTCGTGGAGCCGGAACACACCGAGGATTTGGAAATCATCCCCGGCGGAGACTATTGCACCCTTGTCACCTGCACGCCCTATGCCATCAACACCCACCGTATGCTGGTGCGCGGCGTGCGCGTGCCCTACAACGGCGAGGACGAGGACGCCGACACCCCGCAGGCCGTGCAGTACCAGGCATTGAACACCGGCAACATCGTCAAGCGCGTGGTGGACGCCTGGCCGTGGATCAGCGTGACCGGCAGTATTATCATCGGCGGCGAGGCACTGCTGCTGCTTTTGCTGCTGCACCGCTGCAAAAAGCGCGAGGAGGAAGACTGATGAAACGCCTGCTGCTGCAAATTTTTGCGTGGCTTGCCATACTGGTGGGCGCGGGGCTGATGCTGCAGCCGACGGTCAGCCAATACCTGACCCGCCGCAAAAGCACCGCCGCCGTGGAAAACTTTGTGCAGTCTGCCGCCGAGTCCGCCGCCGTGGCTGCTGACGACCCGGCTGCCGAAAACACGCGCCCCTACGCAGATTTATACGACGCCCTGCAAGCCTACAACGCGGAAATCTACGCCGCGGGGCAAAGCGGGCTGAAGGACCCCTTTGCCTACGAGACGCCCGCCTTTGACCTGACGGCCTACGGCCTGCCCGATGATATGATCGCCGCGCTGTGGGTGCCGCGCTTGGATTTAGATTTGCCGGTGTATCTGGGGGCCAGCACCGAAAACATGGCCCGGGGCGGCGCACTGCTGGGGCAGACCTCGATGCCGCTGGGCGGCGCGAACACCAACACGGTCATTGCCGCCCACCGCGGCTACTACGGCGCGGAGATGCTGCGCAACGTGCAGCAGATACAGATCGGCGACAAAATCACCCTGACCACGCCGTGGGAAACCCTGACCTACCGCGTGTGTGAGCTGAAAATTATACAGCCGGACGACATCAATGCGATACTGATACAGCCGGGACGGGATCTGTTGACCTTGACGACCTGCCACCCCTACACCCAGAACACCCAGCGCTACCTGGTCATTGCCGAGCGCGACCCCGACGCCGCCCCCGCCACCCATGAGGAAGATTTGGCCGAGTGCGCGGGCAGCTGGGACGCCGCGCCCCGCCAGGTGACGGTGGAAAGCCCCGACGGCACCGCCGCCGTGGAGGAGATCGCGCCCGAGAGCATCAGCCCGCTGCCGAACGAGGGCAGCGGCGAGGATGCGGGCGGGGCGTACTCCAACTGGATGATCTGGCTGGAAAACAACGCCCTGTGGGCAGGAATTGTGCTGATTGCCGCCGTGGTGGGGTGCGGGCTGATCCTGCGCCGCCACAGAAAGGACTGACCGATGCAGACACGAGAAAAAGCGCTGGCCGTGACGGCCGAGGTGGGCAAGGCCGTACTGGGCAAGCCCGAAGCAATTTTGAAAATCATGATGGCAATGCTGGCCCGCGGCCATGTGCTGGTGGAGGATATCCCCGGCGTGGGCAAAACCACACTGGCCCAGGCGTTTGCCCGCGCTATGCAGCTGACCCAGAACCGCGTACAGTTCACACCGGACGTATTACCGTCTGATATTGTGGGATTTTCGCTGTACCAAAAAGAGACCGGCAAGTTCGTTTACCACCCCGGCGCGGTGGCCTGCAACCTGTTTTTGGCCGATGAGATCAACCGTACCAGCGCCCGCACCCAATCCGCCCTGCTGGAAGTCATGGAGGAAGGTGCGGTGACGGTGGACGGCGTGACCCGCAAGCTGCCCCAGCCCTTCACCGTCATGGCGACGGAAAACCCGGTTGGCTCGATCGGTACGCAGATGCTGCCGGAGTCGCAGCTCGACCGTTTTATGGTCTGCGTGATCATGGGCTACCCCGACCCCGAGGCCGAAATGGAGATTTTGACCCGCCAGCCGCGCCACGGTCTGCTGGACCGCGTGCAGCCGGTCATGGACCAGAACGACCTGCTGACCATGCAGGCCGAGGTGGACAACATTTATATGAGTGAGGAAATTTTGCGGTATATCGTAGAGCTTTCCCGGGCGACCCGCAAGGACGCACGGCTGGCGCTGGGGCTTAGCCCCCGTGCGTCGCTGGCCGTGGCCGGTATGGCGCGGGCTGCGGCGTACCTCTCGGGGCGGGAGTTTGTCGTGCCCCAGGATGTGACCGCGATTTTTGCCGACACCGCGCACCACCGCCTGAGCCTGACCGAGCAGGCCCGCACCGGCGGGGAGACGGTGGAAAACGTGATCGCCGACGTGCTGCACACTGTGCCGCGCCCCCGCCCGGAGAAACCGACCCATGGCAGGTAAGGTGGGCTGCGGCCTGCTGCTGGCCGTGCTGTTTTGCGCCGCCGCGGTCAGCCGTGCGCCGTTTGTGGTGTTCCTGCTGGCGCTGGCTGTGGTGTTCACCGCGTTTTTGTGGTGGGACGCCCGCACGCTGCGGCGGCAGGTGACGGCGGCCTTGCAGCTGCCCGCCAAACCGGTGCGCCCCGGCGAGGCATTTGCCGTGACCGTGCACCTGCAAAACGCCGGGCGGCGCACCGTGCCTGAACTGCGGGCCGTGCTGCGGGCTGAGGATGCCGAGAGCGGTACGGCCATCGAGCTGCCCTGTGCCGCCATGCTGGCCCCGGGCGGCCGCGCCGACCTGCGGGTGACGCTGCGGGCCGCCAAAAGCGGGCTGTGGCGGTTCAAACTGCAAAAGCTGACGGTGCGGGACCACTTGGGCCTGTTTGCGGCGGACTGCCCGCCGGACGGCCAAACGTGGGAGCTGTGCGTGCTGCCGCCCGCCGAGGGAGAGGCCGACGGCGCGGGCAATACCCCGCAGAACCGCGCCGAGCAGGAGAGCCGCGCGGGACAGGACATTGCCGACGGCGTCTACGACCTGCGCCCCTACCGTGTGGGGGATCCCTTAAAACAAATCCACTGGAAATTGACGGCCAAGGTGGACGAGCTGACCGTGCGGGAGCCGTTGGGCACGACCTACCGTGCCGACCCGGCCGGCACGCTGCTGGCCGAGGATGGCGGCACCCCGCCGCCCGTGCTGCATTTTGGGCGGGCGGCTGTGACCCGGCTGCGCACCCTGACCCGCCGCAAGGCCGCCGACCCGGACACCGGGCTGGAATTTGTGGACCGCGTGCTGCTGCCCCAGCAGGGTGCGGCGGCACGGCCTGTTCTGCGTGGCTGCGTGGATTTCTCGATACTTTTGCTGCTGACGCTGGGGCTGCTGGCGGCGGTGAACAGCGCGTTTTCGCTGGCGCTGCCCGCCTGGGTCTGGCCCGGCGCGGTGGCGCTGTGCGCCTTGTGGCTGGCGCTGTGCTATGCGCCGCTGCCTGCCGCTGCCAAGCGCGGGGCTGTGCTGGCGCTGGCCGTGGGGTATCTGGTGCTGCTGTTTTTGGTGCAGCGGGACTTCCTGCGCGGCATGGATGCCTTTGCCAACGCCGTGAAGCTATGCCTGAATACACGTTTCAACGCGGATTTTGCCGTGGGTGAGGCGGGTGCGTGCGGACTGTTTGTGCTGCTGGCGCTTGTGCCCATCACGGCGTTTTTTGCCGCTGTGACGGTCTGGCGCAGCGACGCGCTGCTTTTGGATTTGGTATTGCTGCCTGCCGTGGTGCTTGTGCTGCTGGCGGGCGCGGGCGGCGGAGCTGTGGGCTGGCTGCTGCTGCTCCTGGGCTGCGTCGGCGCGTGGGCGGCGGCGCGGTCGGTGCGGCGCAGGCGGCTGTGGGGCAAAAAAGATTCCACCGTTTACACTGCGAATGTGGAAAACTTCCTCACGACCCAGAAAACCACCGCCGCCGGGATGATGCTGGTCTGCGCGGTGTTGTTCCTGCCTGCGCTGGCACTGCGCCCGGTGCTGGCCCTGCCTCTGGATGCTCTGCAGCCGGTGACGGAGCGCGCCCGGGCGGCGGCGCTGGGGGCGGCCATCGAGTGGCTGCCAAAAATCAGCGGCGGGGCATTGAACTTTCACGTCAGCGCGGCGGCGGGCGGCGTCGAGGACGGCAGCCTGACCCAGAGCGACGGCCTGGCCCTGCAAGGGCTGGAGGATTTACTCGTCACGACCGACGAGAAGCCGACGGAGACGGTCTACCTGCGCGGTTTTATCGGCGCGGAATACGATGGGCATAGCTGGCAGCCTGCGGACGCCGAGCAGTTCGACAATGCCGCCGCCAGCTGGAAAACCGACGGTGACAGCCGTTTGGCAATCGCGAACCTGCCGTTTCTGCGGGCCGCTTACGATGGTGCCGCACCGCAGCAGATGACCGTGCAGCGGCTGCACGCCAGCGATGCCTACACTTTTGCACCCTATAACGCCTATTTTAACGACTACTACCGCCTGGATGGCGACGGCGCGGCAGCAGGCCAGACCGCGCAGGACGACACGTTCTACTACTTCCCGCGCGGGGAGGCAAAAACGCTGCTGACCGCTCGTGCCGACGCGGATCCCAGTGTGCTGGACCGGCTGGAAAGCGCCTACGCGGCCTACGCCGAGAGCCGCTACCTGGCAACACCCGACGGCGCAGACTACGGCACACTGCAAGAATTTTGCGATGCAGCGGAAAAAGAACACAAACTGACCGGCGACGCCGACGCGATACGAACCTTTGTGCGCAGCTACCTGAACGAGCACTGTACCTACACCAGTGACCCGCCCCAGCCAGCCGACGGGGCCGACCCGGTGTTGTATTTTCTGAACGAGAGCCATGCGGGCAGCAGCACGCAGTTTGCGTCGGCGGCGGTGGTGCTCTGCCGGATGCTGGGCCTGCCCGCCCGCTATGTGGTGGGCTATGCCGCCCCCCAAAGCCTGTTTGCCGAGAGTGACGGCGGCTGGCAGGCCGTTTTGCAGGACGATAACGCCCACGCCTGGGCCGAGGTGTACCTTGCCGGGCAGGGCTGGACCCCGCTGGAAACGACCCCCGGCATGGTCAGCGAACTGACCGAGGACCAGCTGGCCGCCGATACGAACGCCGTGCTGACTGCCGATGATGCCGAGACCCCGCTGCCCGCCGCAACGCCCGCGCCGGAGGCGGACCCGACAGCCCCGCAGGCCCGAGCTTTTTGGTGGCTGCTGCCGCTGGCGGCGGTGCTGGCCGCGCTGGCCGTGTGGGGCATTGCCCGTGCACGGCGCACCCCGGCCGATACTGTGCGGGCGGAGTTCCGCGCGCTGTACAAAAAGATGTGCCGCTGCGGCCTGGGCGAAGGGGTATCCTCTGATCAGGAAGAGTTTAAACAATTTTTATGGGAACACACCAAAACGGCGGCCCCGCAGGATGTGGAAACGCTGCTGACGCTTGTGCAGACGGCGCAGTTTGCGCCGGGGCCGGTCAGCGCGCAAACCGCGCAACAGGTACACGGCTTGTGCCGCATACTGCGCAAAAATTTACACAGGTAATTGCCGGAAAATATGTGATATTCTCCAGGGGGGAGAAGTAACAAGAGCAAATAACGCCTTGACGCGGCGCTTCAAACCTATTATTATAGTAGTGAAATGCAATAGGGAGATGAAATCATGGCGCGATTGCCGAAAAATGACAAAGTTGTGGACATTGGAACGATCGCTGCGGCTTTGGGAGTGTCAAAAACAACGGTATCCCGGGCAATATCCGGCAATGGCCGTGTGGGCGCAGCAACCCGTCAGCGCGTACAGGACTACGTGAAGGAGCATAACTACACCCCCAGCGTGATGGCACGCGGGCTGGCGATGCGCTGCTCGTACAACATTTCGCTGGTGATCTCCAAGCAGTTCTCTGATTTTGAGATGCCGTTTTTGCGCAAGACGATGCGTTCGGTCTATCAGGTGGCGGAGGATTGCGATTACGATGTGCTGCTGACCCTGGTAGGCGAGAACGAGACACGCCCGGTGGAGCGTCTTTTGGACAACCGCAAGGACGGCCTGATTCTGACCCGCACGCTGGAACGCGACCCGCTGATCCCGCTGCTGAAAAGCCGCAAGCTGCCCTTTGTAGCCATCGGCCGCCCCGAGGATCCGACCGTGATGTCGGTGGATCATGACCAGATCGGCGGCTGCCGGGAGCTGACCAGCCTGCTGCTGATGAAGGGCATGAAGCGGATCGCCCTGCTGGGCGGCACGATGCTGTACACCGTCAATATGTCGCGCCTGGAAGGCTTCAAGCAGGCCTATGACATGATGGACCAGAAAATCGACGAGAGCCTGCTGTTTTTGGAGCTGGAAACCGACGACCTGCGGATGCAGGCCGTGAGCCAGGCGTTGGAGCGCAAGCCGGACTGTATCCTGTGCATGGACGACCGGCTGACCCTGCTGGCGATGAATATGCTCAAGCAGCAGGGCGTGCGGGTGCCGCAGGATATCCGCGTGGCGTCGCTGTATGACAGCAGCGCGCTGGCTGAGTCGTCTCCCGCCATCACGGCGGTGCAGTTTGACGCCTACGCCCTGGGCCGCAAAGCGACCCAGCAGCTTTTGCAGGTGCTCAAAGGCCGTGAGGTGGAGACCCGCGTGGAGCTGGGCTACCAGGTCAGTATGCGGGAATCGACGAAAACCTGAGATAGGGTATATAATAAGTATATTAGGCAGCACGCCGTGGAAACGGTGCGCTGCCTTTTTGTAGGGGCGGCATATATGCCGCCCGCGGTTTCCCGGGGAATGGGCGGTAATGGGGAACGCGCGGGCCGCATAGATGCCGCCCCTACAACTCCACAAAAAAATGAATCGCGTAATGGCGGCAAACGCACCGGGAGGGATGAATCCCTCCCCCTACATGGGGATAGAGTCGAGAAAAATAGAGGCGGATGGTGGTGCGATTTGCCGTGAAAACTGCGCAACATATGGAAACGGTTGCGCAACAAAGGAACCGTTTCCGACAAAAAGCAACCTGTTTTTTGAAATATTTCCACAAAAACAGGTATTCTAATTTGTGCAAGGTTCCAATCTTGGATAAAATCACCAAAAAACGATTGATTTTTCGCTATTTATGGTGTATTATAATATCAATCCGAAACGGAAACGTTTCCGAATAAGAAAACGCAATCACTACTGCAACTCTTGTTTTTCTTTAGAAGGAGGAAAAAACATGAAAGCGAAAAAGACTCTCTCCGTGCCCCTGGCCGCCGCGATGGCAGCCGGTCTGCTGGTGGGCTGCGGCGGCAGCGCCTCCACGGCCACCTCTACCGCAGAGGCCGCTTCTACCGCGGACTCCGCCTCCACTGCTGCTTCTACCGAGGCTGAGGCCCCCGCAGCAGCCGGCAAGGTCTACTACCTGAACTTCAAGCCCGAGCAGGATGAAGCCTGGCAGGATCTGGCCAAGAAGTACACCGAGGAGACCGGTGTTCCCGTCACCG
>UMFM01038530.1_pt1 | contig 15117 bp, 13 predicted proteins | sample 1965011 | NCBI WGS metagenome assembly UMFM01 (sample SAMEA4836046, study PRJEB28245) | human gut metagenome | biome: gut microbiome; material: fecal sample | place: Denmark | collected 2008 | reverse complement strand
AAACTACGGTTCGTTTTTGCAGGCATATGCATTGAAGCAGCTAATTGAGGAAGTTGACTGTAATGTAGAATTTGTGGATTACCATGTAGGTGCTCCAGTAATTACAGAAAATGCAGATAGTAAAAACAAGGTTGTCCGAAAGATAGAAAAGGGGCTGGAAACCTTTCGGTATCGGGCTCCTCTTGCACACAAATTATCGTTCATCCGATATAAACAGTCTTTCGCTCAAAAGTATATGCCACTTTTAGGGATTACGGATGAAATGAACTACAATCCGACAGTGGATTGTCTTGTGATTGGCAGTGACGAGGTTTTTAACTGTATTCAAAAAAATTCCAATGTAGGCTATTCGCCAGAATTGTTTGGAAAAAATAACCATGCGAAGAAACTTATCACTTATGCAGCGTCTTTCGGTAATACCACATTGGAAAAGCTGGAAAAGTATAAAAAGGCCAATGAAGTCGGAGCTTTGTTGAAGAAGTTTGACGCGATTTCTGTACGAGATGCTAATTCAGGAACTATTGTAGAACAGCTCACTGGGAAAGAACCAGTGTACAATCTGGATCCGGTTCTGACCTATGATTACATGAATTGCTGCGACAAAATCCCACAGGTTCAGACTAATGAGAAGTATTTGATTCTGTACGCGTATGCAGGTCGTATTTCCAATGATGAGGCAGATTGGATTGCTGCTTATGCAAAGAAAAAGAATTTGAAGGTATATGCAATTGGTGGTATCCAAAAATGTGCAGACCGATTCGTGGACTGCTCACCCTTTGAGGTTCTGGCCTATTTCAGAAATGCAGAAGAAGTTATTACCGATACCTTCCACGGCAGTATCTTCTCGGTGATCACACATCGGCCGTTTACAACATTGATTCGCAAGAGTGTAGGTAACAGCTATGGTAATGAAGAAAAGTTGAGCGATTTGCTAAAGCGACTGGGACTGGCCAATCGGATGACAACGAAAATTGAAGATACAGAAAACATCAATGAAAAGGCGATTGATTACGCGAAAGTTGATGAGCAGTTGAAAGCACATAGAGAAGTGGCGAAGGATTATCTGAGAAAAAATTTAGAGGAATAAAATGGAGAACATATCGAGGATAAAAGAGAAATGTGTGGGATGTAAAAGCTGTGAGCAAAGCTGCCCAAAACACTGTATCTCTATGGTAGAAAACAAAGAGGGATTTTGGTATCCGTCTGTTGATGAAAAAAGCTGCATCGAGTGCAAGGTGTGCTTGAAAAAGTGTCCAGTAGAAAATACGGAATTTCATCGGAATGAGCCACATAGAGTTTGGGCGTGGCGCAATAAAAATGATGTGGATATTATGCGCTCTGCATCTGGCGGTGCGGCGGATAGTGCAGCGAAAACTATATTGCAAATGGGCGGTGTGGTTTATGGTGCTGCCTATGATGAGCAGCTGGCAGTAAGCCACATTGAAGTGACAGATGAAGCAGAAAGAGAGAACCTACAGTCATCTAAGTATGTTCAGTCTGACCCGAAAGATAGCTACACAAAGGTCAAACAGCGTTTGTCAGAGGGAAAAACGGTACTTTTTACAGGAACTCCCTGCCAGATTGCAGGTCTGTATGCTTTTTTGGGTGGCAATCCAGAAAATCTATATACAGTTGACTTGATTTGCCACGGTGTGCCTTCGCCGAAGTTCTTCAAAAAGTATCTGGAATACCAGAACAAGCAGACGGCTGGCAGAGTAATCTATTTCAACTTCCGTTCCAAAGACAAGAGAGGTTGGGGAACACAATACCTGCTAAAGACAAAGACAAAGACAAAGACAAAGACACTCTCCCTTGATCGCTATGGAAAACATTTTATGGATGGCGACTGCTATAGGGAGAGCTGTTATAAGTGTGCTTATGCTAATACGAGCCGTGTAGGAGATTTGACAGTGGGTGATTTCTGGGGAATTACAAAGAGCCATCCGAGCTTCAATTCTCCAAAGGGCGTGTCCAGTGTATTTGTAAATACCGAAAAAGGTCAAAAGCTCTTTGAAATGATGCGAGTTCTTGCAGAAGTAGAAGAAGCAACGTTGGAAGAGGGCATGGTGAAGCAGCATAATCTGGTGCAGCCGAGCAACAGGCCTGTGACTAGAGATACTTTCTATAAGAGCATCGATGAACCAGGCTTTATAGAGAATATAAAGGTTGGCTTTCAGCCAAAAGCACGGTTGAAATCTGTGCTGCCGAATAAACTGATTCAAAAAATCAAATCTCTTTGAGATTTTGTGGAGGAAGAATACATGGGAGAGCCTATAAGAGTTTTGCATATCTTGCAGCGAATGGAAGCTGGCGGTACGCAGGCTTTGTTGATGAATATATACCGGAAAATTGACAGAACGAAAGTACAGTTTGATTTTTTGGTCGTTTATAAGGAAAAACAGTTTTACGATGATGAAATTGAAAAAATGGGTGGACATGTTTACAAACTGTCTTTCCGGGAGGATTTGAACCTTCCTAAATTTCAAAAAGATTTGGCAGTTTTCTTTGCTCAGCATCACGAATATAAAATTGTTCATTGTCACGCCTACACGATTGGATATTTCTGCCTGAAAGCTGCAAAGAAAGCAGGTATCCCCGTCAGAATTGCTCATTCACATAATAATGAGACAGTACACGATATAAAATATTTACCCAAATTATTCATGCAGCGACTGTTTACTCTGAATGCAACAGATCTTTTTGCGTGCTCGAACGAAGCTGGTAAATATTTGTTTAAGGATAAGCCTTTCCGGGTGTTAAAGAATGCGATTGACTCTCAGCAGTTTATTGCAAATGAGAATACGCGGAGAGAAGTCAAACAGGAGCTTGGGTTAGAGAATAAATTTGTGGTCGGTCATGTTGGGCGGTTGCATCCACAGAAGAACCACGATTTTTTGATTGAAGTTTTTGCGGAAATCAAAAATAAAAAGCCAGACGCAGAATTGATTCTTGTAGGTACCGGACCATTGGAAGAAAAGGTGCGTAGCAAGGTTGCGGACAAGGGTCTGACAGAGAGTGTGCAGTTTCTGGGCAACCGTAAAGATATGAACAGAGTCTATCAAGCAATGGATATTTTTGTTTTTCCGTCTCTGTTTGAGGGTCTGGGAATTGTGGCGATTGAAGCGCAGGCGGCAGGCGTTCCCATTGTTTGCTCTGAGGGACTTCCGCCAGAAACAGATATTACGCCGATCTACCGCAAATTGTTGTTGAGTGATGGCGCCGAAAAATGGGCAAAGGTTGTAATTGAAATGGCACAAAGTTCAGAGGCGCATACGAATATGCAAAAATATATCATAGATGCAGGGTTCGATATGAGTGCAACAGCAAAGAATATGGAAGAATATTATTTGGAAAAAGAGGTTCGGATTAGGGAGAAAATCTAATGATTACAATATTCACACCTACATTTAATAGAGCGGAATTGTTGTCGGTATTAAAAAATAGTATAGATGCCCAGGTATGCACGGATTTCGAGTGGATCATTGTGGACGATGGATAGACAGACGATACAAGGAGACTTGCAACGGTATGGATGAAGCAAAAACTGCCATATCGGCTAAAGTATATTTGGCAGGAAAACCAGGGAAAGCAAAGTGCTTTTAATACTGCAGTAAAAGAAGCTATCGGTGAATGGCTCATTTGTGTGGATAGTGATGACCATTTAACAAAACTACTAATACTTATACTATTCATCATTATGATAATACATGGAAAAGTAAGAAAGATAAAATCAAAAAGAAAGCTAGGCAAATTGGCACGCGTATAATTGGTGAGGAAAATAGAGCGCGTTTAGTAGCTTTAAAACAAAAAAAGTGAGTTATAATCATGAAAAAACATATTAGCTTTTTAATTATGAATATGGAAAAGGGTGGTGGAACTGAAAGAGTTACATCAGTTATTGCCAACAAATTAAGGGAAAAAGGATTTATTATTTCAATAATAAGTTGTAGAAATGGTAGAAAAAGTTTATATCCTTTAGAAGAAGATATATCACTCTTGTCGCTAGAAGGAGAAAAAATTTCAAATTCAACAATTAGAAAATGTAAAAATGTAATTTCTTTAAAAAGAATTGTAAAAGAAAAGAAAATCGATATTTTAATTGCGGTTGATGTTGCACTATATATTTATATATTGCCTTTGCAAAAAATGAAATTATGTAAAGGCATTGCATGGGAACATTTCAATTGTCATATTACACCTAATGGATTAGTTGGAATTTCTAGAAAATTAGCAACAAGATATGCAGATTGTGTTGTTGTACTTGGAAAAAGAGATTATAATAGCTATTTAAAAAAATATCCTAAAATAAAAAAAATCGAATTTATTTATAATCCAATAGCATTAAATTTAGAAACTAGTGCAAATATTAATGTAAAAAGAGTTATTGCTGTTGGAAGATTAGATGAGCAAAAAGGTTTTGATATGCTTATTAATGCATGGTCAAGGATTGAAGAAAAAGTACCAGATTGGAAATTAGACATATTTGGTGAGGGACCGTTAAGAAAACAATTACAAGATCAAATTAAAAATTTAAATTTAAAAAATATCTATTTAAAAGGTTATTCAGTTGACATTGAAAAAGAATATATTAATTCATCAGTTTTTGTTCTTTCATCGAGATATGAAGGATTTGTTTTAGCGTTGATGGAAGCTCAAGCAAAGGCACTTCCGTGTGTAAGCTTTGATTGTAAGGAAGGACCAGCCGAGTTAATTGATAATGGAATTAACGGATATTTAATTGAAGAAGGAAATGAGAGAGAATTTTCAGAAAAATTATTAGAATTGTTATTAGATGAGAAACTGAGGAAAAAATTCTCGGAAAATTCCAGGAAAGATTTGGACAGATTTAATATAGAGAAAATTATTGAAAAGTGGAATAGGCTTATAGTTACTTTATAAAGTATGGGGGATAAGGATGATTGAAATGCCATTAGTTTCTGTAATCATTCCAATTTATAATGCAGAAAAATATATGAATAGATGTATAGATGCAGTTCTCAATCAAAAATATAAAAATATTGAAGTGATTTTAATTAATGATGGATCTGTAGATTCATCAAAAAAAATATGTCAAAAATATTGTGAAAAAGATAATAGAGTAATTTGCATTTCAAAGAATAATGAAGGAGTGTCAAAGGCTCGTAATGCAGGAATTAAAATAGCAACTGGAAAATATCTATGTTTTATAGACGCTGATGATTGGATTGATATTGAATATGTAGAGGAATATGTTTTATGTGCAGAAGATCGAGATGCAGATTTAGTTATTGGAAGTTATATTTCTGAATATAATGATTATAAAGTAGAAAAAGTGAAAGATGAGAAATATCATAAAAAATTATTGTCTCAAAATGAGGCATTAAAAAAAATATTATCGCCAAAAGGAATTAATGGCACAGTATGGGCGAAAATGTTTGAACGTAAAATTGTTAATGAGCATAATTTACAATTTGAAACGGATATTAGAGTAGGAGAAGATTTGTTATTTGTATTTAGATATATAAAATATTGTAAAACGATTATATCTGATCCAAAAAAAATGTATCATTATTTGATCCATTCTGGAAGTGCTTTACATAGCGAAATACAGTCGGTTGAAGACAAAAGATTTGATATTGTTAAAGTGTGGGAAACAATAATAGGCGAGAGCATTGATTTAGATTTAAGTGTTAAGGAGATGATAATATCTATTTATGTAAGAGAACTGAGTGAAGCTTATTGCAACGTTTATAGATTTAATAATGAAAATATAAATTTATATTATAAATCTAATGCACATAAATATATGAAAAAATTTTTAATAGGAAAGACATTTAATCCTAAAACAAAGATTGTTACTATATTGAAATTTTTATGCCCTAAAATAATAATGAAATTAAAATAGGAGAATATTCAATATGCATAAAAAAACAGAGGAAAATAGGTATTATATACATATTAATACCGATCAAGTTAATCATGCGGGTAGTAAAGCAGTTGCTGATTGTGAACAAATCATGAAAAGCTTGCATTATAAAGAAATAAAAATTTATAGTTCAAAATTTAAAAATAATAAATTGAATAAGGTGAATCATTTAATTCAAATATTGGGCTTATATGCTATACCAAGAAAATCGACAGTTGTTGTTGAACACCCAATATATATCAAATGTAATTATTTAAACCATTTAAAAAATATTAATAAAAAAAAGAACGTTAAATTAGTTTTTATTGTGCATGATTTGGAAATGATTAGAAATATGTTGAAAGATTCGGAATATTATGCGGCTAAAGATCGAGAGATGTTCGATATCGCTGATAAAGTAATTGTGCATAATAAAAGAATGGAAGATTATATTTTGAAACATAAGTTGGCATCAAAGGATAAACTGATTTCCCTGGAAATGTTTGATTATCTTGTGTCACAACCATTAGAGAAAAAAGAAAATTCAGAAATGAACTCTTTGATAATTGCGGGTAATTTATCAAAGGTTAAAAGTGAATATATATATAAATTGGCAAAAACTATAAAGCATATTCAATTAAATTTGTACGGGGTTTTTTTTGAAAATGTGCAAATAAATTCTAATGTACATTACTTAGGATCGTTTATACCAGATGAATTACCAGCTAAATTGCATGGCAAGTACGGAGTGGTTTGGGATGGAAGTGAAATAGATAATTGCGTTGGCAATACCGGAAATTACATCAAATATAATAATCCACATAAAGTTTCTTTGTATGTGGCAAGTGGAATCCCGATAATAATATGGGAAGAGGCTGCAATGGCTGAAATAATAAAAAAATATAATATCGGAATTTGTGTGGAGTCATTAGAAAATATCGAGAAAACATTAAGTGAAATTTCAGAAGAACAATATCTAATTATGAAGAAAAATGTAAAGATGTTATCAGAAAAAGTTAAAGAAGGATGGTTCTTGAAGCAAGCTTTAAAGAAAGTTTGAGTAAGGTGCAGAAATGAAAAAAGTATTAGTTTTAGCTAAATCCATGGAAATGGGAGGAACAGAAATTGCTCTTTTGAATTTACTTAAATTGCTAGTTAAAGAGGATATTGAAATTAAATTATTATTAATAGAAAAAAAAGGCGTATTGCTTTCTGAAGTCCCACAAAAAATACAAATAGAAGAGATCGATTTTGATGATAATGTTATATTTGAAAGAATGATCAATAAAGATATATCAGATAAAACATACACATTATTTCAAAAGGCAATAGGAAAAATAGTTAGAATAAAATACAGGAGCAAAGTTGATTTAGATAAATTTCTTATTGGCAAAGTAAAAACAACTAAGGAATATTATGATTTATTGTTGGATTTTCATGGATATGGATATTTTTTGACTGCGTATGGAGCATTGGGAGTTGAAGCAAAAAAAAAGGCATTATGGTTTCATGATGAAAATCTGTGGTGGACTAAAAATGTTCAATACTATTTTAAGTACTATGATAAATTATTTTGTGTTTCTAATGCTGTAAAAAACACTTTGAAAAAAATGTATCCAAATTATAGTGAAAAAATAAGTGTTGTGCTTAATTGTATTGATACTGAAGAAATTATAAAAAAATCAAATGAGGATATTGATTTAAATGATTTTACAGGAGTTAATAAGATTCTTACTATTGGAAGACTAGAGGAACAGAAGGGAATTGATATTGCAATTCAAATAGCTGAAATATTGCAAAAAAGAAAAATATGTTTTCAGTGGTATATTATAGGAGATGGAAGCTGTAAAAGCCAATTGATGCAGCAAGCTGAAGAAGCAAATGTGTTAGAAAAATTTCATTTTTTAGGTATGAAAACAAATCCTTATCCGTACATAAAGAAATGTGATTTATATGTACAACCATCACGACATGAGGGGTATGGACTGTCAATTCTAGAGGCTCGAGTGTTAAATAAAGCTATTGTTGCAACTGATTTAGCACCAATTCGAGAACAAATAATAAATGAATACAATGGAATTTTGGTTGACATTGTACCAGAATTATTTTCAGATAAGATTGAAATGTTATTGAAAAATCAGAAACTAATAGAACGCATAGAAGATAATTTAAAAAAAGAAGACGTTAATTTTAAGACAGAAGTACAGATAGTATTGTCATTATTATAAGTGAAAAAAGGAAAAAGATGAAGAAAATTGGTTTGAAAAGAATAGGTTTGAAAAGAATAGGATATGATATTTGTGAATATATATTAGCGTGTTGTTTGATAATTAATTGTCGTGCTATTTGGCTTACAATACCAGGAAGTGGAGATAAAATAAATAGTATTGTTAATCTAATGATAGTTTTTGCAGTATGTGGTTGCATGCTGTTTAAGGGAAAATATAAAATTAAAAATATTAAATGCGGGATAAAAATAAGTATAGCATTATTGCTTTACCTACTCTTTTTTATATTAGTAAACGGTTATAATAGAAAAATATTTTTAGTTTGGATGATTATATGTATATGTCTAAATATATATATTTTTGTATGCAACGATAAAGAAAATTATCCGAGTATTTTTGAAAAATATATTAATATTATGGTGGTAATTGGCATTATATCAATTGTGATTTGGCTAATGGGATCCGTTTTTCATGTAATCAGCCCTAATATGGCAATATCGACAACTTGGACATCGACAGGAAAACCGATAACTGTTCCGGGGTATTGGGGAATCCAGTTTGAACGACAAATATCAGATATTTTTTCATTTTTAGGAGTTTCTGTGAGAAATTCATCTTTTTTTGCAGAAGCACCTATGGCATCATTTAATTTTTCAATAGCACTTCTATTGGAGTTATTAGTTATTGAGAGAAAAAAACATAAATATAAAATAATTACTTTGATATTAGCAATTCTTACAACGTTTGCTTCGACAGGATATTTAATCGTGATTGGTATTTTGGGATATGGATATTTTAAATATAAACCTAAGAAAATGGGAATGAAAATTATAAAAATATTCATTATTCCAATTGTTGTAGGGGTATTTGGCATTTTTATAATTATTCTTGTATTACAAAAGCTTGGAACATCATCTGGAAATATAAGGGTTGAAGACTTTGTTATTGGATATAATATTTGGAGAAAATATGCAATTTGGGGTTGCGGTTATGAAAACAATGATTTAATTAAAACGTATTTTAGTATTAGTCGAACTAATATGGGATTTAGTAATTCTTTAACACAAATTCTTGTTCAATGTGGATTATATATATTTGTATTATATATTTATTGCTTTATGAAAGGCATTATTCAAGGAATCAAAAATAAAAATGTAAATATGGTTGTATTTATTATTGTATTTTTTGCATTATTTGCATTTACATTAGTTTCATACCAATATATTGTTGTTGTTATTTTATTATTTATGTTAAGTCAAAAAGATTACATAAAAATAAAATGATATATAATAGAAAAAGCGATAGGTGAAAAAATGAGAAAAGTTCATTCAATAAAATATAATTTTATTATGAATTGTATCCTAAAAGTATCGGCGTTTATTTTTCCATTGATTACGTTTCCATATGTATCACGTGTTTTGGGAGCAGCAGGAAATGGACAAGTTTCTTTTGCAAGTTCGCTGGTGAGTTACTTTTCTATGATTGCTACATTAGGAATTCCAACGTATGGAGTTCGTATCTGTGCGCAATGTAGAGATGATAAAGAAAAATTAAGTAAAACCGTTCAAGAATTACTATTTATCAGTATTTTTATGACATTATTGGCATATTCAGTTTTATTAATAGCAACATTTAATGTACCTAAGTTATTAGAAAGAAGAACCATTATTTGTATATCATCTATTTCTATTGGATTAACAGCTGTAGGAATGGAATGGTTTTATCAGGCCATTGAAGAATATGGATATATTACATATAGAAATTTGTTGTTTAAAATAATTTCTGTAGTATTAATGTTTTTATGTGTAAGAGATAAAGAAGATTATATCCTTTTTGCAAGTGTAAATGTTGTTGGAACAGTTGGATCAAACATATTAAATTTAATAAGAATTAGAAAATATATTTATTTAAAAAGATTCTCACATTATAATATAAGACGACATTTAAAACCGATTATTGTTTTCTTTTTATTTTCTGTGGCTACGATGATTTATACAAGTTTGGATACAGTTATGTTAGGATTCATGTCTAATGATATTCAAGTAGGATATTATAATGCAGCTACGAAAATGAAAAATATATTAGTTAGTTTGGTAACATCTTTAGGTGTTGTTTTATTACCAAGGGCTTCATATTATATTGAAAATAATTTTGAAAACGATTTTATAAGAGTAATAAAAAAAGCTTTTCAATTTGTAATTGCTTCTGCTATCCCAATAAGCATATTTTTTATGATTGAAGCTAAGGATACAATATTGTTTTTAGCTGGAAAGGAGTATAGAAACGCAATTCCAAGTATGATTATAATAATACCAACAGTTTTTTTTATTGGGTTAAGTAACATTATTGGAATGCAAATATTTATTCCAATTGGTCTTGAAAAGCTTACAGTATTTTCAACTTTCGTGGGCGCATTGATTGATTTACTATTAAATTCAATATTAATACCTATATATGGTGCAGCAGGTGCTGCAATAGGAACTGTTATAGCAGAATTTGGTGTATTAGTAGTACAAATATTTCAAGCAATTTATATGAAAAAGATTCGATATATAAAAATTGATTGGAAAGATACTATAAAAGTGTTGACTTTAAGTATAATAGCCAGTGTAGTATTAAAAGTGTTTCATTCAACATTTAAAATTGATAGTTACTTTTTTAGTCTCTTATGTTCATGTGGAATTTATTTTGGAATTTACATAATTGGGTGTGTAGTACTACGAGAGAATATTGTTAATGAATATATGATTAAATATATGAAAGTGAAACGTAAATGAAAGAAGGAAGAATTGTTGAATTTGATATATTAAAAGGTATAGGAATAATAAGTGTAATTGCGGGGCATGTCGCCCAGAATTATGATATTCCGCGGATCATGCAAATTCAGTAGTAATAATTTTGTGTATTTGTGTATTTGTTATAAAAATCTATGAACAAGTTTTGATAGATTATTTAAAGAAAAAGAGAAGTTAACTATGGGAGAGTTTAAAATGAAATACAATTATCTAGTAGTAGGTTCCGGATTATACGGAGCAATCTTCGCGCACGAAGCAAAAAAAGCAGGAAAGACAGTTCTTGTAGTAGACAAGCGACCGAATATTGCTGGAAATGTTTTCACAGAGAAAACAGAAGGTATTAACGTACATAAATATGGAGCACATATTTTCCATACTAACAACAAGAAAGTATGGAATTATATCACTCAGTTTGCAGAGTTCAACAGGTTTACAAACAGCCCGGTCGCTAATTATAAAGGGGAACTTTACAGTCTTCCTTTTAATATGTATACATTTAATAAAATGTGGGGTGTGGTAACTCCAGAAGAGGCTGCGGCGAAGATTGAGGAACAGAGAAAAGAGGCTGGAATTACAGAACCGAAGAATCTGGAAGAACAGGCAATTTCGCTGGTTGGACGTGATATTTATGAAAAACTGATCAAGGGCTATACAGAGAAACAGTGGGGACGTGACTGCAAGGATCTTCCTTCTTTTATCATCAAACGTCTTCCTGTTCGACTGACATTTGATAACAATTATTTTAATGCTTTATATCAGGGAATACCAGTTGGCGGTTACACGAAGATGGTAGCAAATCTTCTGGAGGGTATTGAGGTCCGTCTGAATACAGATTATCTGGAAAACAAAGGTGAATTAGATGCGATAGCTGAAAAGATAGTTTACACAGGTCCGATCGATGCATATTTTGATTATATGCTTGGGACTTTGGAATATCGTTCTGTGCGTTTTGAAACAGAAACATTGGACAAACCGAATTTCCAAGGAAATGCAGCTGTAAATTATACAGATCGTGAGACGCCGTGGACAAGAATCATTGAGCATAAATGGTTTGAGTTCGGAAAGAATGAGGAAGGAAATGATCTTCCGAAGACGGTGATTAGCCGGGAATTCAGTTCGGAATGGAAACCTGGGGATGAGCCTTATTATCCGGTTAATGATGAAAAGAATGGTGCTCTCTATGAGGAGTACAAAAAGCTTGCAGAAGCTGAGCAAAATGTAATTTTTGGCGGACGTCTTGGCGAATATAAATACTATGATATGGATCAGGTTATTGCAGTTGCATTGGAAGCAACTAGAAAAGAATTAAAATGATGTTGTTGATTAAATTAAAATATTATATGGAACTGGACTATTAAAAGCTTGGTCTCGGAAGTGACGGTTTAAAACTAAATGAATTGAATTGGGTACTGGAGATAATTTATTAAAATGAAAATTTTTTGTAATATGTCAAATAGAAACGTCAATGTTGATATGATTAGAATCGTTGCCTGTATTGCAGTTGTAGGTTTACATGCATTTCCTAAAGATATATCGAAAACCACAGGCTTAATATATTATTTTTTTGGCTTTGCGGTTCCATTTTTTTTCATGTCAAGTGGATATTTTTTGTTAAATCGTGGTAAAATAGGAATTCAATATTCGAAAAAAAAGTGTTTAGGAATTATAAAATTGACAATTTGTTGGAATACAGTCATTATTATTGCAAAGATTTTAAAACATTTTATAATGAAAGAAAAGTTTCAAATTAGTATATGGATATTGATAAAAGAATACATGGGGTGTTTTTTACAAAAAGGAACACTTTGGCAATTTTGGTACCTTGGCGCATTATTAATTTTATATTTAATACTTCCGTTTTTATCTAGAATGGATCGACATATAAAAAGAATATTTTTTATTGTTATGGGAATTGTGTCGATTGTATTTGAAATAAATTCGTTATTTTTAGGAAAGCCATTGCAAAAGTATGTTATTCAAACATTCCGTCTGTGGACCTGGTTGTTTTATTTTATGTTAGGGGGAGAAATAATAAGGATTGTACAGTGGTTTAAAAAACGTATTAATATTATATTACATTTTGCGATAACTGTGGTAGTTACAATATTTGTTATTGAGTACCAAAATTATATAGGAACCAATGTAATTACAGAAGGAATAACCAAACTGCATGCAGAATATTTTTATGATAGTTTTCTTGAAATGCTTTGGACTGTGGTACTGTTTACGCTGCTGTTAAGAATTAATATTCACTATAAAATAAGAAATATTATATGTAATGGAGCTGGTTTGACATTAGGTGTGTATATTATTCATCCATTAATTCTTAAAAGCCTTGACTTTTTTATTAAGAATCCATCGTTAATTAGAGTGATTTTATATTGGATTACTACTGTAGTTTGTACAATGTTAATTACATGGCTTATAAATAAGACAAATTTAAATAAATATTTATTAAAAATATAAAGAAAATGGAGAAAAACAATATGCAAACAACATTACTTATCATGGCTGCTGGTATTGGTTCCCGTTTTGGCGGTGGTATCAAACAGCTGGAGCCGGTTGATGAACAGGGTCATATTATTATGGATTATTCGATTCATGATGCGATCGAAGCAGGTTTTAACAAGGTGGTTTTTATTATCCGAAAGGATATTGAAAATGAATTTAAGGATGTGATCGGGAATCGGATCGAGGCGGTTTGCAAGGCGCATTCAGTAACTGTGGACTATGCTTTCCAGGATATTAACGATATTCCGGGAGAACTTCCGGAAGGCCGTACAAAGCCGTGGGGAACTGGTCAGGCTGTGCTTGCAGCGAAAAATATAATAAAAACCCCGTTCATTGTGATCAATGCGGACGATTACTATGGCAAGGAGGGCTTTAAGGCTGTCCATGAGTATCTGGTGAATGGTGGCAAATCCTGCATGGCAGGATTTGTCTTGAAGAACACGCTGTCCGATAACGGTGGTGTGACCCGTGGTATCTGCAAGATGGATGAGGGAAATAACTTGACAGAGGTTGTGGAAACAAAGAACATTGTAAAGACAGCAACCGGAGCAGAAGCAGACGGTGTAGCTGTCGATGTGAATTCTCTGGTATCTATGAATATGTGGGGATTGACTCCTGATTTTCTGGATGTGCTGGAAGAGGGCTTCAAAGAGTTCTTCGAGAAAGAAGTACCGGGTAATCCTCAGAAAGCCGAGTATCTGATTCCAATCTTTATCGGTGAACTTCTGGCAGAGGATAAGATGTCTGTTAAGGTGCTGCGGACTAATGATACATGGTATGGCATGACCTATAAAGAGGATGTTGCGGTTGTAAAAGAGAGTTTTCGTGGTATGCTGGAGCGTGGTGTTTATAAAGAAGAACTGTTCTGTGATATAAAGTAATATTGGTATTGTAAAATAGCAAAATGCTCAGATCCCTCACAAAGGATCTGAGCATTTTCAATACGAACTATTTCTTCTGTAATTTCAGCACGTCCTCAAGAGAAAGGCCTGAAAATCTGGAGATGTCTTCAGGGGAGAATCTTGGATCCTGAAGCATACGCTGTGCTGTCAGCATAGCTTGTTCCTGATGGCCTTCGGCACGTGCATCATCGCACATTTCCTGAACAGCCTGACACATATTAACCCTCCCTTCTGTTTCTGTGAAACGTAAGTTGATACCTGTTATGGAGTCAATGACCCGGGCTGCTTTGAGCTCGAGTGACCGGAAGCCGGGACTCTGTGATGTAAGCTCCTGGAGCTTCCGTTTATCTTTGGAATATTTGATGAAGAGCATGACTTCTTTGAGATTGCTCTGGAGTTTGTCAAGTTCTTCATCCTTTATCTCGGCAGGTGAGAAGAGATTGATCCGGTAATCCGGGACCATGGAAAGAATTTCGGGGTCCTGGACAGAGAGCATTTCGTGGAGGCTCCTGGGAGCGTTCCAGGTGTCGGAACCGAAGTACACGACCGTGGTTATGACCGGGATGAGCCGGTCATCCTTGTAAAAGCCGGTGAGATATTCTCCGGATGTAGAAGGCCATTGCTTTGCTTCTCTGTGTGATCTGGCGGAATTTTCTACCTGCCCTGCGTATTCTAATGCATCGTAGACCATGTTTTTGACCGGCATTGCGTAGTGTGTTTCCGATTGATTTTCAATCCCCAGGAGAAGATAAATCCTTGAATCATCGTGCATAACATTAAGAGATTTGAATTCGTCC
>UMFM01041151.1_pt1 | contig 15506 bp, 9 predicted proteins | sample 1965011 | NCBI WGS metagenome assembly UMFM01 (sample SAMEA4836046, study PRJEB28245) | human gut metagenome | biome: gut microbiome; material: fecal sample | place: Denmark | collected 2008 | reverse complement strand
AACTTTCGAGGCAAGAGGTTATACAGTATGGGATTGTACTTCCCCGGCCTTCTTAAAAGAAGACGCGATCGGTGTTACCCTTTGCATTCCTACTTCTTTCTGTTCCTATAAGGGCGAGGCACTGGATAAGAAGACACCACTTCTTCGTTCTATGCAGGCAGTAAACGAGCAGGCACTGCGTATCCTTCGTCTTTTCGGAAATACCACTGCAAAGCGCGTAGTTCCTTCTGTAGGACCTGAGCAGGAGTATTTCATTGTAGACCGCGCAAAATATTTACAGCGTAAAGACCTGATCTACACCGGCCGTACTCTTTTCGGGGCAATGCCTCCAAAGGGACAGGAAATGGATGACCATTACTTCGGTGTTATCCGTGAGCGTATCGGTTCCTACATGAACGACTTAAATAAGGAACTTTGGAAATTAGGTGTTCCTGCAAAAACACAGCATAACGAAGTAGCTCCTGCACAGCATGAGCTGGCACCGATCTATGAAGGTGTAAATCAGTCTGTAGACCATAACCAGATCGTTATGGAGACCATGAAGAAAGTGGCAGAGCGCCACGGGTTGGCATGCCTTCTTCACGAGAAGCCATTTGCAGGTGTCAATGGTTCCGGTAAACATAACAACTGGTCCCTGACAGCAGATGACGGTACCAACCTGATGAACCCGGGAGATACACCTCATGAGAACATCCAGTTCCTGTTAGTTCTGGCATGCATCATCAAGGCAGTAGATATCCACGCAGACCTGTTAAGAGAATCTGCTTCCAATGTAGGAAATGATCACAGACTGGGAGCAAACGAGGCACCGCCAGCAATCATCTCCATCTTCTTAGGCGAGCAGCTGGAAGATGTTATCGATCAGCTTTGTGATACTGGTGAGGCAACTCACTCCAAGCAGGGCGGAACCTTAAAAACAGGTGTTGATATCCTTCCTGACTTTGATAAAGACGCAACCGACAGAAACAGAACCTCCCCATTTGCATTTACAGGAAACAAGTTCGAGTTCCGTATGGTAGGTTCTTCCGACTCTATTGCATCTGCAAATACAGTATTAAATACCATTATCGCTGAAGCCTTCAAGGAAGCAGCTGACAAGCTGGAGAAGGCAGATAACTTTGATATGGCTGTACATGACATGATCAAGGAAACCCTGGCAGCTCACAAGAGAGTTGTATTCAATGGAAATGGTTATTCCGATGAGTGGGTAGCAGAAGCTGAGAGAAGAGGACTTCCAAACATCAAGTCTATGGTAGATGCTATTCCGGCACTGATCACAGACAAGGCTGTAAAGCTGTTTGAAGAATTCGGCGTATTTACAAAGACCGAGCTGGAGTCCAGAGTAGAAGTTGAGTATGAAGGCTATGCAAAGGCTATCAACATCGAAGCAAAGACCATGATCGATATGGCTGGAAAGCAGATCATCCCGGCTGTTATCAAATACACAACTGCTCTTGCAGCTTCCATCTCCGCAGTAAAGAGTGCTTGCCCTGAAGCAGATGTAAGCACCCAGACAGAGCTTCTGTTAGAAACCTCTGATCTTCTGGCAGAAACCAAACTGGCTCTTGCAAAACTGACCGAAATTACTGAAAAGAGCGCAGCAATGGATGGCGGCAAGGACCAGGCAGTTGCTTACCATGAGGAAGTCGTTCCTGCAATGGCAGCATTAAGAACCCCGGTAGACAAACTGGAAATGCTGGTAGACAAAGACTTATGGCCAATGCCGAGCTACGGCGATCTGATCTTTGAGGTTTAATAAATCTTATAAAATAGAAGGTTCCGCCTGCGTCAGCAGGCAGATAAGCGCGAGAGTGCGGTGAACCTGAGTATTGGACGCAATTACATAAATAAAATGCCCTTCTGGTGATATATAACGTATCCCGGAAGGGTGTTTTTTTCGCGGTATGAGTGGCATTGTTTAACTTGCATTTTAAACCCAGTGTGCTATAATGTTCATATATTTTTGAAAAATAATAAAAATGAACATAAATATAAACATAAGCATAAGCAGGAAAAGGAGTTAAAGATCATATGAACCGACAGGCGCTGGTATGCAGAAATATACTGGAAAAACCGGATATTACACAGCGGGAAATGGCGAAAAACATGGACATATCCCTGGGTACAGTCAATGGGCTGGTGAAGGAATGTCTGGCAGAGGGATATATTGCAGAGGAAGAAAATGGGAAAGAAAAATATCTCATCCTTCTGGAAAAGGGAAAAGAACTGTTAAAGCCTTATAAAGTAGATGGGGCGCTGATCATTGCAGCCGGTTTCGGTTCCCGTTTTGTGCCTCTTACCTTCGAGACTCCAAAGGGTCTTTTAGAGGTCTTTGGAGAGCGCATGATCGAGCGTCAGATCAAACAGCTCCATGAAGTGGGGATCCACGACATTACCATTGCAGTAGGCTATTTAAAAGAAAAATTTGAATACCTGATCGATAAATACGATGTGAAATTATTATACAATCCGGAATACTCCTGCAAAAACACGCTGGCTACTGTATACAGAGCCAGAAAGTTCTTAAAAGGCCGGAACGTATACATTCTTTCATCAGATAACTGGATGCGGGAAAATATGTACCATTCCTATGAGTGCGGTGCCTGGTACAGCGCAGCCCACGAAGAAGGAGAGACCAAGGAATGGTGCCTTACCTTTAATAAAAAGGGCCGTATCAGCGATGTAAATGTAGGCGGAAAAGATGCGTGGTTTATGTACGGTCCCGTATATCTTTCCAGGGAGTTTTCCGCTAAATTCCTTCCTGTATTAGGGGCTTATTATCAGATCCCCGGAACAGAGCAGTTTTACTGGGAGCAGCCTTATGTGGACATGTTAAAGGGAGAGGCAAAACGCCGTCTGGAAAAAGAGGACAAGGAGCTGTTGAAACAGACAGAAGAAGCCTGCGGCATACCTGCGTCCAAATGGAACGAGATCGAGATGAATATCAACCGCCAGCCGGATAACCAGGTATACGAATTTGAAAATCTGGAAGAGCTGCGCCTCTTTGATACCCATTATCAGAACCACTCCGATAATGCGGCCATGGAGCTGGTAGCAGAGGTATTCCATGTGCCGGAGTTTCAGATCACAGACATCAAATGCTTAAAATCCGGCATGACCAATAAATCCTTCCTGTTCCGCACCGGAGATCATCACTGTATCTGCCGTATCCCCGGACCTGGCACAGAGCTTCTTATTAACAGAGAGCAGGAAAAAGAAGTTTATGATGCCGTCCGTCCTCTGGGCATTACAGAACATGTGTTGTATCTGAACCCGAAGACCGGTTATAAGATCTCTGAATACTATGAAAATACCCACAATGCCAGCGCAGACAACTGGGACGATATGAAGACCTGTATGGATATGGTGCGAAAGCTTCATGAAGCAGGTTTAAAAGTAGGCCACAGCTTTAATATCAGGGAGCGGATCAGCTTTTACGAGAAACTTTGCCTGGAACATGGCGGCATTCCTTTTGAAGACTACAGTCAGGTTCGTGAATGGGTAAATCAGTTGTTAGATGCCTTAGATAAAATGGATCTTCCACAATGTTTATGCCATATTGACGCAAATGTGGATAACTTTTTAATTTTCCCGGATCACAGTGCAAAACTTCTTGACTGGGAGTACGCAGGCATGTGCGACCCGTTAATGGACGTATCCATGTGTGCGATTTATTCCTATTATGAGGAAGAGCAGACCGAAAAATTACTGGAACTGTATTTACAGCGCAGACCAGATGACAAAGAGCGGTTCATCACCTATGCAGACGCAGCCTTAGGGGGCTTCCTCTGGTGCCTGTGGGCTGTATACAAGGCAAGTCTGGGAGATGAGTTTGGAGAGTACACCATTATTATGTACCGGTATGCGAAGCGGTACTATAAGAAGCTGATGAAGGAGTTACCACAGTTCTTTTAGAAACGCCCCATGATATGGGAACATACACAAATGCATTTCAAAACAGGTTTCAGAAAATTGTAATAAAAATGTTAATCATGGAAAGTTCATTTGTGCTATACTTAATTAAAAGTGAAAAATAATTGTGCGATCAATGAAAAAGAGACGATACAACAGAACAGGAGGAGAAAATGGGACGTAAAAAATATTTCGCAGCCCTTGCAGCAGCTGGTATGATCGGCGCTATGGCGTTGGGATCTGCGTTTAATTCATACGCCGCAGATGGATGGACCAAGTCAAATGACCATTGGACCTACATCTACCAGGGCAAGACCTATACAGGTTGGCTGGAAACCAGTGATGGCAAATATTATATGGACCTTTCCGATGGACATATGACTACCGGATTTAAACAGATCGATGGAAAATGGTACTTCTTCCGTCCAAACGGTCTGATGGCTCAAAGCCGCTGGATCAATCCGGAATATGGCAAATGGTACTACTTCTTAGGTGACGGTACCATGGTTACCGGCTGGTTAAAGATCGGAAACGATTATTACTTTATGCGTGGTGACGGATCTATGGGAACCGGCTGGCGTCAGATGGACGGTGCCTGGTACTACTTCCAGAGCAGCGGCAAATGTGTAGTTAATTCCTGGGCACAGATCAAGGACAACTGGTATCTGTTTGGAACAGACGGAAAGATGATGACCGGCTGGGCAAAAGTTGACACCGACTACTATTATCTGAATACAGATGGGCGTATGCTTACAGGCTGGCTCACTGACAGCGAAGGCAATAAGTATTATATGAATCAGAGCAATGGCAAGATGAGTGTAGGCTGGAAGCAGATCGATAATGCCTGGTATTATTTCAATACCAATGGTCACATGATGACAGGCTGGATCCAGGTAGATAATAAGATCTACTACATGAATCCGACAAACGGCGGAAAGATGACAACAGGAACCTCCCTGGATATCAACGGAACTACCTACAACTTTGATGGAAGTGGTGTATGCCAGAATGCAAGCGGCGTATCTGCTCAGACACCATCTAGCAGCAGTACTTCTGCTTCCGGTGGTGTAACCGGTGAAAATGGCGGACCTGGTGTATCAAGAAATTCCAGCTCCAACAATGGTCCTTCCGGTGGTAACACTTCAAATAATACATCAAACAGTCCTTCCAATACCACATCCAGTTCTGACACCTTAACGGCAGGACGCACAGACGGACCAGGCTGATAGAAAACTTTTAAATTGCAGACTACATAATGGGGATGTCAGGAAAAAGACATCCCCTTTTTCAGGAGAACAGGCATGAATAACGCAGATAAGATCATAAAACGATGCCGGGCGCTGGCACTGGCAGGTATGATTGGGATCACCAGTCTTGGAAGTTCTCTTCCAGCCTTTGCTGCAGGTCCGGGGGATGACTCATCCCGGGTATCAGAGATTTCCACAGGAGGTCCTGGAGATCCGGGAAATACTAATTCTTCCAATTCTACAACAAACACAGGAAATTCAAATAATTCAAATAGTAACAATAATACTAATAACAGCAATAATACAAACAATACAAACAATTCCAATACATCATCCAACAATACTACCACAAATACCAATGCCTGGAAAAAGGTAAACGGTACGTACCAGATGTCAGATGGAAGCGCGATCCAGAATGTGCTCCATCGTGGTATTGATGTTTCCAGATGGCAGGGAGAGATCAACTGGAGCCAGGTGGCAAAGGATGATATTTCATTTGTTATGCTGGGAACCCGTTCCAAGGGAGCAGTAGATCCCTATTTCCACAAGAATATCCAGAACGCAACTGCCAATGGTGTTAAAGTAGGCGTTTATATTTATTCTCTGGCAACTACCACAGACATGGCAGTCCAGGAGGCAGATTTTGTATTAAACCTGATCACCGACTATCCGATCTCCTATCCGGTAGCATTTGATATGGAAGACTCTACTCAGGGAAATCTGTCAAAATCAGAGCTGGCGGCTATTGCAAACGCTTTCTGCAAGCGGATTTCTGCAGCCGGTTATTACCCGATCATCTATGCAAATGAGAACTGGCTGAACAATAAACTGGATATGAGCCAGATGAATTATCCAGTATGGGTGGCAAGATATTCTGCCCGATATACCTGGCAAAATCCGGTGATGTGGCAGGCTACAAGCAGCGGTTCTGTAAAAGGTATCAATGGCAACGTGGATATTGACTTCCAGTTTAAGGACTTTACCTCTGTGATCCCGGCAAACACCTGGCGCACCATTAACGGAAAGCGTTATTATTACGCAAATTACGAAAAACAGAAAAATGCATGGGCACAGGATGTAAATGACTGGTACTACATGGATAAAGACGGACTTGCATCTACCGGCTGGATCACAGTAGCAGATGCCCGTTATTATCTGGATACTACTACCGGAAAAATGCAGACTGGCTGGCAGTCAGAAAACGGAAAATGGTACTACCTTGGAAGCAGCGGTGCTGTAAAGAAAGGCTGGATCAGTGATAATGGTACCTGGTACTATACTGGCAATGACGGTGCTATGCAGACAGGCTGGATCGAAGTTAGCGGCAAACGCTACTATCTGGAAAATTCTGGGAAAATGGTTACTGGCTGGACGAACCAGAACGGCAAATGGTATTACCTTGGCAGTTCCGGAGATCTGTTAAAAGGCTGGATCAATGATGGTGGCACCTGGTATTATTCCAACAACGAAGGTGTGATGCAGACTGGATGGCTGACAGATGCAGGTGGAAAATATTATCTGAGAGGCTCCGGTGCCATGGCAATTGGCTGGAGACAGTTAGATGGTGCATGGTATTACTTTAACAGTGATGGCAGGATGGCAACAGGAATGATCGAGGTAGGCGGGCTTCGTTATTATATGGATCCTTCCGACGGTCGTATGGTATCTGGCAGAGCAGTAGAAATAAATGGCGTCACCTATCAGGCAGCCGCAGATGGACATTTAAGCCAGCAGGGTCAGGAAACAACAGGGGACCAGAGCAGCCAGAATTCCGGAAATAATGCTTCAGGCAGCAATACAGGAAATAATAACACAGGAAACAACGTTCAGATCACTCCTGCAAACTCTACCACAGGTTCCTCTGACAACAGTACTTCCAACTCCTCTTCTGATGATCAGAAAGTAACAGGCGTAAATGGAGGCCCGGGAGTAAAGAAGGACTCTGCAAATAATGGAAACAATGATAAGGTAGTAACAGGTCAGGCACCAGGCTGATGAAATAACTATTTAAATCCGCTTTTGGCAGAATGGGAAATCTGCTTCAAAGGCGGATTTTTTTGCGTATTCCCGCATAAAATAAACAGATACCATTCATCAGGTGAACCGTGCATAACAGGTATATAAAATATTTCGTCTTTCTTCTGTTTACAGCAGATCTGGTCTTATCCGCTATTTTCCTGAAAAATGATCACAGGGATATAGAAAAAATATTTTCACTTCCTGCACTTTCAAAAGTTGCCGGCCAGCCCGGGTATATAGCCCTCACTTTTGATGATGGTCCGGACCGGAAATGTACCCCGCTTCTTTTAGACGGACTGAAAGAACGGGGAGTCCATGCTACCTTTTTTCTTATGGGAAGCAATATAGAAGGAAAAGAAGATATTGTAAAGCGTATGAGCGAAGAAGGACATCTTATTGGCAATCACAGTTATGAACATATCCAGCTGACAAAAGCGGGAGCGGAGGCAGTCTGTGAAGCAGTAGAACATACCCAGGAACAGATCGAAGCCATTACCGGAAAGCGCCCGGAATATATACGTCCGCCCTATGGTGACTGGAACGAAGAACTGGAAGAAGAGATTGGAATGAGCCCGGTCCTCTGGTCTGTAGACTCTTTAGACTGGAAACTAAAAGATAAAGGAAAGATCGTCCGGCGGGTCTTGAAAGATGTAAAAGATGGGGATATTATATTAATGCATGATATATTTCCTTCCTCTGTAGAGGCAGCCCTGGAGCTGATCGATATACTGCAGAAGGAAGGTTATGTTTTTGTAACGGCTGATGAATTGTTGATCGAATGAGATCAAAAGAAAAATGGAGAAATTAAATGGATCTATTTGATTATATGAGAGAAAATACGATGGAGAAGGAGTCTCCTCTGGCTTCCAGACTTCGTCCGCGCACACTGGATGAGGTAGTGGGGCAGCAGCATATCATTGGAAAAGATAAGCTGCTCTACCGGGCGATCAAGGCGGATAAACTGGGATCTGTGATCTTCTATGGACCTCCGGGAACAGGAAAGACCACCCTTGCCAAGGTGATCGCAAACACCACTCAGGCAGATTTTAAGCAGATCAATGCCACTGTGGCGGGTAAAAAAGACATGGAAGAAGTGGTCACAGAGGCAAAAAACAATATGGGAATGTATGGACGGCGGACCATTCTTTTTGTAGATGAGATCCACCGTTTTAATAAGGGCCAGCAGGATTATCTTCTTCCTTTTGTAGAAGACGGTACACTGACACTGATCGGTGCTACTACGGAAAATCCTTATTTTGAGGTAAACGGGGCGCTTCTTTCCAGATCCCGTATTTTTGAGTTAAAGCCACTGGAGAAAGATGACATTAAACAGCTGATCTACCGGGCGGTAACCGACTCAGAACGTGGAATGGGAACTTACCGGGTAAAGATCGAGGAAGATGCCGCAGATTTTCTGGCAGATACAGCCAATGGGGACGCCAGAGCAGCCTTAAATGCAGTAGAACTGGGAGTTCTCACTACAGAACGCAGCGAAGACGGATTGATACATATTGACCTTGCTGCTGCCCAGGAATGTATCCAGAAACGGGCCGTGCGTTATGACAAAGATGGGGACAACCATTACGATACCATCTCTGCTTTTATTAAAAGTATGCGGGGATCTGACCCGGATGCGGCCGTGTATTATCTGGCACGTATGCTGTATGCAGGAGAAGATATTAAATTTATTGCCCGCCGTATTATGATCTGTGCTTCTGAAGACGTTGGAAATGCAGACCCACAGGCGTTAAATGTAGCAGTAAGCGCAGCTCTTGCAGCAGAGCGAATTGGACTTCCGGAAGCTCAGATCATCCTTTCCCAGGCAGCTTCCTATGTGGCATGTGCCCCTAAAAGCAATGCAGCCTATGTTGCCATACAGAATGCCATGGAAAATGTAAAGACCACCCGTACCATGCCGGTGCCGGTACATCTTCAGGACCGTCATTACAAAGGTGCAGCGAAATTAGGACATGGTGAAGGCTATAAATATGCCCATGATTACCCGAAACATTATGTTAAGCAGCAGTATCTTCCAGATGGAATGGAGGGTACAGTATTCTATGAACCATCAGATAATGGCTATGAAAAGCAGATAAAAGCCCATATGAAATGGTTGAAAGATTAACAATGGCAATGTATAATAAAAAATGATAAAAATAATTTTACGTGGATCCCAAGGCAGAAATTCTCACTCTGCCTGTCGGATCTGTCTATAAAAGGAACTTCCCAAAATCTGGAAAAATCCCGTATTTTACAAAGACAGGCAAACTGAATAATTCAGATAACAGATGCATAATAGATAGGAGAGTAGTATGCGCGAAAAATTAGAGACAAGGTCCCTTGCCGAACTGAAAGAGATGGCAAAAAATGTGGGACTGAAAGGGATCAGCGGCCTTCGTAAGGCAGAGCTTATTGACCTTTTATGTGCCCAGGAAGAGAAAAGTCAGAAAAACACAGCAGAAACAGTAACAGTGAAACCTCACAGCAGCCGTGTAAATGCTGAGAAAACAGTGCGGGAGAAACCAGTCCAGGAAACCCGCAGTCAGGAGACCCGCCCACAGGAGAACCGGGTGCAGGAAAGTCGTGTGCAGGAAAATCGCAGCCAGGAAAACCGTGTGCAGGAGACCCGCCCACAGGAAAACAGATATCAGGAAAAGCGTTCCCAGGACAACCGGAATAATCAGAGAAATAACCGTACATACGAAAGATTTAACCAGACCCGTCCGCAGATCCGTACATATGGGAACAACAATTATAACAATAACAACAATAGTTACAGCACTCCGGCAGCTGCCCCTGTTCAGCAGGCGGCTCCCGTCAGCCAGACTTACTCTACCCAGAACCAGACTTATGTCCAGAATGTGGACAACCAGGAGCGTGTGGCAAGACCGGAATACAGAAATGACGCCATGGGACTTTCCACACAGGATATGGCAGAATTAGACAGCGGCATTGAGGCAAACGGTATCTTAGAGGTTATGCCGGACGGTTTCGGCTTTATCCGTTGTGAAAACTTCCTTCCAGGTGAAAATGATGTCTATGTTGCACCGTCCCAGATCCGCCGTTTCAACTTAAAGACCGGTGATATCATTGTGGGAAACAGAAGAGTAAAAGCAGCTACAGAAAAATTCGCTGCACTTCTCTATATTAAAACAGTGAACGGCTATCCATTAAGTGCTACTGAGACAAGACCAAACTTTGAGGATCTGACCCCGATCTTCCCAAATCAGCGTCTCCACATGGAAAATCCAAGAGAGAAAACTTCTGTTGCCATGCGGGTATTAGACCTGCTGGCACCCATCGGTAAAGGACAGCGTGGTATGATCGTTTCCCCGCCAAAAGCTGGTAAGACCACTCTCTTAAAACAGGTGGCAAAAGCCATTACCACCAATCATCCGGACATGCATCTGATGATCCTTTTGATCGATGAGCGTCCTGAGGAAGTAACTGACATCAAAGAAGCCATTGTAGGGCCAAATGTAGAAGTTATCTATTCCACCTTTGATGAGCTTCCGGAGCGCCACAAACGTGTATCTGAAATGGTTGTTGAACGTGCAAAACGTCTGGTAGAACATGGAAGAGATGTTATCATCCTTTTAGACAGTATCACCCGTCTGGCAAGAGCTTACAATCTGACCGTTGCCCCAAGCGGCCGTACCCTTTCCGGTGGTCTTGATCCGGCAGCACTGCATATGCCAAAGCGTTTCTTCGGTGCTGCAAGAAATATGCGTGAAAAGGGCAGTCTGACCATTCTTGCAACAGCATTGGTAGATACAGGAAGCCGTATGGATGATGTGGTTTACGAGGAATTTAAGGGTACCGGCAACATGGAACTGGTGCTGGACCGTAAACTGTCTGAAAAACGTATCTTCCCGGCTATTGACATTTTAAAATCCGGTACCAGAAGAGATGATCTGCTCCTTACAAAAGAAGAGGCAGAGGCAGTAGATATTATCCGCAAAGCCACCAATTCCTTAAAGCCGGATGAGGCAGTAGAGAAGATCTTAGATCTCTTTTCAAAGACCAGAAATAACCGTGAATTTGTAGAGATGGTAAAGAAGATTCGCTTCTTCTAAGACTTCCTTTTTCTGATATGATATAGTATAATTAAAAGCATGAATCAGGGGGCTGTCAAAAGACCTTTTGACTCCAAAATTTAATTTAGGAGGGAGTATGTTATAATGAAAGATTACATGAAGATATACCAGGAATGGTTATCAAATCCTTACTTTGATGAGGCTACAAAGGAAGAACTGCGCGCCATTGAGGGCAATGAAAACGAGATCAAAGAGCGTTTCTATATGGACCTTGAGTTCGGAACCGCTGGTTTAAGAGGTATCATCGGCGCAGGTATCAACCGTATGAATATTTACGTTGTAAGACGTGCTACCCAGGGACTTGCAAATTATATTATCAAGCAGGGAGCAGCTAACAAGGGCGTAGCAATTGCATACGACTCCCGTCATATGTCCCCGGAATTTGCTATGGAAGCAGCTATGACTTTAGCAGCAAATGGCATCAAGGCATATAAGTTTGAGTCTCTTCGTCCAACACCAGAGCTGTCCTTTGCAGTACGTGAGTTGGGCTGCGTAGCAGGTATCAATATCACTGCAAGCCACAACCCGCCGGAATACAATGGTTACAAGGTATACTGGGAAGATGGCGCACAGTTTACACCTCCTCATGATAAAGGTGTTACAGAAGAAGTTCTGGCAATCGAAGATCTGTCTACAGTAAAGACTACAGATGAGGCTTCTGCAACAGCAGCAGGTCTGTATCAGGTAATTGGACAGGAGATTGATGATAAATACATCGCTCAGGTAAAGGCTCAGGTAGTAAACCAGAAGGCCATTGATGAGATGCAGGATCAGATCACTATCGTATACACACCTCTTCACGGAACAGGAAATATCCCTGCAAGAAGAGTTATGAAAGAGATCGGATTTACCCATGTATACGTAGTTCCGGAGCAGGAACTGCCAAATGGCGATTTCCCAACTGTAAGCTATCCAAACCCGGAAGCAAAAGAAGCATTTGAACTGGGCTTAAAGCTGGCAAAAGAGAAAGATGCAGACCTGGTACTGGCAACTGACCCGGATGCAGACCGTCTTGGTGTATATGTAAAAGATACCAAGTCCGGCGAATATATTCCACTGACTGGAAATATGTCCGGATCCCTTCTGTGTGAGTACGTACTCAGCCAGAAGCAGGCAGCTGGAAAGATCCCGGCAGACGGACAGGTTGTTAAATCCATCGTTTCCACCAACCTGATCGATGCAGTAGCAAAATCATACGGCGCAGAACTGATCGAGGTTCTGACCGGATTTAAGTGGATCGGAAAGCAGATCTTAAAGAATGAGACTACCGGACATGGTACATACCTTTTCGGAATGGAAGAGAGCTATGGATGCCTGATCGGAACCTATGCCCGTGATAAGGACGCTATTTCCGCAACAGCCGCTCTCTGCGAGGCAGCTGCATACTACAAGCAGAAAGGCATGACCTTATGGGATGCAATGATCGCTATGTATGAGAAATACGGCTACTATAAAGATGCTGTAAAGGCAATCGGTTTATCCGGTATTGAAGGACTTGCAAAGATCCAGTCCATTATGGAGACACTGAGAAATAATACTCCAACCGAAGTTGGCGGCTACAAAGTAACCTCCGCAAGAGACTACAAGTTAGACACCATCAAAAATATGGCAACCGGCGAAGTAAAGCCTACCGGACTTCCTTCTTCCAACGTTCTCTACTATGACCTGGAAGACGGCGCATGGATCTGCGTAAGACCATCCGGCACCGAACCAAAGATCAAATTCTACTTCGGCGTAAAGGGAACTTCCCTGAAAGACGCAGAAGAGAAAGAGAATGCACTTGGCGCAGCTGTAATGGCTATGGTTGATAAGATGATGTAATGAGTCCAAAAGAAATCTTCGAATGCGTCACAGGCGCATTCTCGATATGCATGGCAAAACAAGCGGCTGCGAAGCAGACATTTGTTTTTCTTGGACCATTAACGAATGAACCGTCTGCGTAAGCAGACAGTAGAGCGCGTCAGCGCGGGGTTCATGAGTGGATACCTGGCAAACGTAAACACCCCTGGGAAAGAAAATTTCAATCCCAGGGGTATTTTTGTGTTTGCTCTGCCAAGACATCTCCCCGCCATCGGCGGGAAGATAATACCCAGCATATATCCCCGCATCAGCGGGGACATAAACGCTTACTATTTATTTCTCTTCTCAGTCGCTTCCCTCAATTCCTTCAAAGCCGCTGCAAACTTCATAGAAGATGCAGATGGATTTCCACGTAAAATACTTCTGCGGTAGAAATTCATATGTTTCATCATATCCTGACGTTTCTTTGTTAATTCCGTCATACGGCTGTTCATTGCTGCGATACGTTCATTACGGTTGGCAGTCATAGCAGCTTTTACATTCTTGGCAGCTTCGATCTTTGCAGCCGCCTCTTCACGGTACTGAGCTGCTTTCTCATCTGCATGTTCCTTTAACTGAGCCGCTTTTAATGCAGCCTCAAGCCGCAGTTTTGCCGTACGCTCCGTTGTCTCATATTTTAACTGGGCTGCACGTTCTGCAGTTTCATTTCGCAGCTGCGCAGCTTTACCGGCTGCTTCCACACGCAAAGTTTCCAGCTTCACAGCCGTATCTTCCTTTGCTTCTTCCAGTTTCTGTTCTGTTTCTGCCTTCAATAATGCCAGCTGAACCTGAACATCGTCCAGTTCTGCCTTCATCTTTGTCATGGCATCAAGCACCTTGGCAAGATCCAGAGCAGTACGTACAGACTCTGCTGTATCAATAATGAAAACAACAGTGATTACGGATAAACAGGGAATACCGATCATAGTTGGAACATGAAGCACCCACCGTTCAATAGGCTTGTGGATCACCTCTGTGAGGAAGATCGTCAAAAAGCCCCATGCAACAGAAGAAGTCAGGCAGATATATCCGTTTAAATTAAAACGCTGGTTGCTGTAATCCCAGTATTTCATTTTAAACAGCCGCTCCATTCCCCAACCCGTCACATATTCCAGGATCGTAGCACCGATTACACCGGAGATGTAAACCATGACCAGACTGCTCTTAAATGGAAGAGATACCCATAACATCATCACAGCTCCCGTACCATAAAGAGGCAGCATGGGAAGTCGCAGAAAGCCGCGGTTTACAAAACGGTGCTGTTTCAAAGATACATAGGTAGACTCAAAGATCCATCCGAAAAAGCAATATATATAGAAGAAACTCAGCCATTGATACCAGGTGTATTCGTACATAGGTTGTCCATCCTTTGTTTTAATGATATGATACCAGGGTCAAAAGGCCGGAAATCCGACGCAAGCTTGCTTGCAGGAGAATTTTTGAACTTGGGACCCGCCAAAAACATGAGTAAGGAGCCATTTTTTGAAGAAAAATGAGCGGATTACGAATCAACATCATGATATGAGTATACCATATTTCTTTTACCTGTACTACCACTTCACTACCCGGTCGATCAATTTTTGCTGCTCTTCTGAAGACCGGGTCAGATAGATCCGCGTAGTCTCAATACTTTCATGTCCCATCAGATCTGCCAGCAGGGAAATATCATTAAACTTCTCCAGAAAATTCTTTGCAAACCGGTGCCTGAAAGAGTGAGGATAAACCTGTTCAGAAGGGATCTTATACCGTTTTGCCAGTACCTTTAACTGGGAACGGATACCTCTGGCAGTGATCACCTGTCCATTTCTCCCTGTAAAAATATAACCGGAAACGATGTCACGCCTTTTCAGCCATATTTCCGCTTCCTCACAAAGAGCAGCAGGAAAATAAATACGCCTCATTTTACCGCCTTTTGAGTACAGATCCATCATCCCCAGTTTTACATGCTCCGCCTTTATTTTCAAAAGTTCGCTGACCCGCATTCCCGTTGCTCCTAAAAAACGTACTACAAAATACCAGAACCAGTTTTCATCCTTCTTCAGCTTCTTTTTTAGTATCTCATAGTTTCTTTTAGATATTACATTGTCAATAAAAGTCTTCTGCTGGTATTTTACGGCAGGAAGTTTAAAGGATGAAATTTCCATATATTGTAAATATTGGTTCATGCCATGGATATGTACATTTACAGTAGCAGGACGGTAATGTTCTAAAAGCCATGCTTTATGAGCCTGAAGGTTTTCAGGGTCAATGGTATCAGAATGGGAGAAAAAGTGGCGGACAGCCAGAAGATAAATACGGATCGTATTATCAGAAGCTCCTTTGCGGAGCAGGAAATCCTTAAAAGGGGTCAGTTCCAGGTCGTTGGATAGTGTATTTTCAGATCCGTTTTCTT
>UMFM01032715.1_pt1 | contig 15739 bp, 9 predicted proteins | sample 1965011 | NCBI WGS metagenome assembly UMFM01 (sample SAMEA4836046, study PRJEB28245) | human gut metagenome | biome: gut microbiome; material: fecal sample | place: Denmark | collected 2008 | reverse complement strand
GGACGGACGGTATGAGCTTATCAGCGGTCACAGGCGAAAAAAGGCGTGTGAGCTTGCGGGGCTTGAAACGCTGAAATGTGAGGTTAAGGAGCTGACCCGTGACGAAGCGGTTATTGTCATGGTGGAAAGCAACCTGCAACGCTCTGTTATTCTGCCGAGCGAGAAAGCCTTTGCCTATAAGATGCGGCTTGAAGCTATGAAGCGGCAGGCAGGTAGACCGCCGAAAGAAAATTCGTCCCCAATGGGGACACATTTACGGAGTGATGCTGAACTTGCCGAAAAGGTTGGAGAGAGCCGCAATCAAATCCAGAGGTATATCCGCTTAACCGAGCTTGTACCTGAAATTTTGCAGATGGTTGACGACAGGCAGATTGCTTTCCGTCCTGCGGTGGAGATTTCCTATCTCTCCGAGGAACAGCAGTACACTCTACTTGAAGCCATGAGCTACAACGATGCTACCCCGTCACTTGCACAGGCTATCAAAATGAAGAAGTTTATGCAGGAGGGAAAGCTGACGGACGAGGTTATCAGCTCCATCATGGAGGAGGAAAAGCCAAACCAGAGGGAAAAGCCCGCTTTCCGTGATGAACGGATAACCAAGCTCATCCCGAAGTCAATCCCCAGAGGACAGGAAACGGATTTTGTTGTAAAGGCGTTGGAGTTTTACAACCGCCATTTACAGCGGAATAAGGCTCACGAAAGGTAAGCCACACGCCGGGGGAGAAGTCTGTCCTCTGGGGGATAGCCATTTTTTTCGGCTTCCCCCTCTCCACACCTCTCCCCCCTTGATACTGCCAGTAACTATCCGAGAAAAGAAACACTTTAAGCTGTCCGTAAGGGGCAGCTTTTTTCAGACAGTAAGGCAAAGTAACACAAAACAATAACAGGAGGTAACGATGAAAATTCGTAAATTATTCAAGAAAGCCGCTGCCCTTGCGTTGGCGGCGGTCACGGCATTGTCCGTAATGCCTGCACAGGTGGCGTTTGCAGCAGGCGATATTGGTACGATTTCCTTTACCCACACCTATGACAGCAATGGGAACGCCATGAGGTACAATTCCAGTGCTGTCATTAACGGTTATACTTCGGGCGGCACGGGAAATTACAAATACCGTATGTATGTAGACGGGGAAACGGCGTTCTGTATCCAGCCCGGTGTCCCCTTGAAAACAGGCAACACTCTGGCAAAGGCATCTTCCGACACATGGAACGCCCTTTCCTCTAACCAGAAAAAAGCGGTAGGTCTTGCCCTGCTCTATGGGTATCAGGGGAACAGCGGCGGCTTGTCTGGCACGGACGATGAGAAGTGGCTTGCCACACAGACCCTTGTATGGGAGTTTGTCACAGGCTGCCGTGAAGCCACAGGCTCCTATAAGCAGACAAGCACGACTGTTTACAGCCTGCACTTTGGCTCCAACTATGCGAACAGCGGTGCAAGGGCGGCTTATGACCAGATTGTTTCCCTGCTGACAGAGCATAACACCATCCCAAGTTTTATGTCGGGCAGTAAGAACGGCATCACAAAGGAGCTTGCCTATAAAGACGGGAAATACAGCATCACATTGACTGATGCAAACGGCGTACTGTCCAATTATTCTTTTACAAGCTCCGACAGCAATGTGACCGTATCCAAGTCTGGAAACAAGCTGACCATCACATCGGAAAAGGCGGTCAGCGGCTCTGTCCGTATCACGGCAACGAGGAATAACGTGCCGACAGTCAGCAGCAGCGCAAAGATGATTGCCTATGGCGACCCGAACCTGCAGGATGTTGTGACGGGCGTGGAAAATGCCGACACCGTGGCGGCATATCTCAACATTGAAACGCCGACAGGCACGGTTGCCCTTAAAAAGACTTCCGAGGACGGCGTGGTTGAAGGCATCCAGTTCACTATCAAAGGCGATAACTTCAATAAGACCGTGAAAACCGATGCCAACGGCAATCTGACTGTGGAGGGCTTATTCCCTGGCACTTATACGGTCACGGAGCAGAGTATTGACCGCTATGAGCCGCAGCAGACCCAGACTGTGACGATTATCGGGGGGAAAACCTCGACTGTCACATTTAGCAACACCTTGAAGCGTGGCAGCCTTGAGGTTGTGAAAACGTCCGAGGACAATCTGGTGGAGGGCGTGAAGTTCCACCTTTACGGCACATCTTTAAGCGGTCTGGCGGTGGATGAGTATGCCGTGACCGATGCAAAGGGCGTGGCAAAGTTTGAGAATGTCCTTATCAGCGGCGATACCCCGTATGTGCTTGAGGAAGTGGATACGGCAGTCCGCTATGTCGTTCCCGATTCCCAGACCGCCCCGATTGAATGGAACAAGGTCACAAACCGAAGTTTTACCAACATCCTTAAAAAGTTCAACGTGACCGTGACTAAGACCGATGTGGAAACAGGCAGCACACCGCAGGGCGATGCTTCCCTTGCAGGTGCAGTTTACGGCATCTACAAAGGCGAGGAACTGATTGACACTTATACCACCGATGAAAACGGTCAGTTCACGACCAAGTATTATGTATGCGGGAATGACTGGTCTGTGCGTGAAATCAGCCCATCCGAGGGCTACCTGCTTGATGAAACCATCCACCATGTAGGGGCGGAGCCAGAGCTTTATACGATTGAGTATAATTCTGCAAAGAATGATGTGAATGAGCAGGTCATCAAAGGAAATATCGCTGTCATCAAGCATACGGACAACGGCGACACCCAGATTGAAACGCCCGAAGATGGTGCGGTGTTTGAGGTATTCTTAAAATCCGCAGGCAGCTATGAGAACGCAAAGGAAACCGAGCGTGACATTCTGACCTGTGATGAGAACGGATTTGCCCAGACAAAGGATATGCCGTATGGCGTCTATACCGTGAAGCAGACTTCTGGATGGGAGGGGCGTGAGCTGATGAAAGCGTTTGATGTGTTCATCAATTCTGACGGTCAGACCTACCGCTATCTCATCAACAACGCCAACTTTGAGAGCTATATCAAAGTTGTGAAGAAAGATGCGGAAACAGGCAAGACCATCCCGTATGCAGGGGCAGGCTTCCAGATTTACGACCCAGACGGAAACCTTGTGACCATGACTTTCACTTATCCCGAAGTGACGACCATTGATACCTTTTATACCACTGCAGAGGGCGAGCTTATCACGCCGCAGACCCTTGAATACGGTAAGGGCTACTCTCTGGTTGAGGTACAGGCTCCGTATGGCTATGTGTTAAACTCCGAGCCTGTTCCTTTTGATGTGGTGCAGGAAAACTCCGAGGAGGAAAGCGGCATCACAGTCATCGAAGTGGTACGCTCCAATATGGCGCAGAAAGGCACGATTACCGTAGAGAAGTCTGGCGAGGTATTCTCTACCGTAGCAGGCGACAAGGGACTGTATCAGCCGATTTTCTCCGTCAGCGGTCTTGAGGGGGCTGTGTATGAGATTACCGCAGCCGAGGATATTGTGACTCTGGACGGAACAGTAAGAGCTGAAAAGGGCGAAGTGGTTGCCACCATTACCACAGGCGCAGACGGTACAGCCACTTCTAAAGAGCTGTATCTGGGCAAGTACGAAGTTAAGGAAGTCACAGCCCCGTATGGCATGGTCTTGAATGATGAAGTCCACTCCGTGGAGCTTGTCTATGCGGGACAGGAAATCGAAGTGACGGAAACCGCCACAGGCTTTTACAATGAGCGTCAGCGTGTGGAAATCGACCTTGTAAAGAGCCTTGAAACAGACGAAGCTTATGGCGTTGGCATGAATGGGGAAATCTATGATGTAACCTTTGGTCTGTATGCAGCGGAGGAAATCAAAGCGGCAGACGGTACGGCAATCCCTGCCGATGGGCTGATTGAGGTCATTTTCCTTGACGGGGACGGTCATGGAACGGCAATCAGCGACCTGCCGATTGGAAACTACTATGTGCAGGAAATCAACACTAATGCCGCTTATATTGCCAGTGAAACGAAATATCCTGTGAACTTTGAATATGCGGGACAGGATACCGCCCTTGTAACCATCACAGCCAATGAGGGCGAAGCCATTGGAAATGACCTTATCTATGGCTCTGTAAACGGCATGAAGTATGATGAGGACGGCAATGCCCTCGGCGGTGCGCTCATCGGTATCTTTAAGACAGGCACAACGGAATTTACAAAGGAAACAGCCATTGCAACTACCACATCGGCAGATGACGGTAGTTTTTCTTTTGCCAAAGTTCCGTATGGCACATGGGTCATCCGTGAAATCGAAAGCCCGAAAGGTTTTGTACTCTCCGAGGAAGAAATCAGCGTGACCATCGGTGCGGTGGATGAAGTCGTGGAAATCGAGCTTGTCAATGACTTCATCACGGGCAATATCGAACTGACAAAGGTGGATGAGGATTATCCCGACAACAAGCTCACGGGCGCAGTCTTTGAGGTTTATGCCGATACCAACGGAAACGGCGAATTTGACAAGGACGATGAGCTGCTCGGAGAGATGGGCGAGATTGAAAAGGGCGTTTACCAGATGAGCGACCTCAGATACGGAAAATACTTTGTCCGTGAAAAGACAGCCCCGACAGGCTTCGTGCTTGATGAGAGCGTCTATCCCGTATCCATCGAGGAAAACGGAAAGACCTATATCGTGGAAAATGAAGCGGGCGTAGGATTTATGAACGCCGCACAGAAAGGCTCCCTCAAAATCGTCAAGACTTCCTCTGATGGTAAGGTGGAGGGCTTTTCTTTCCGAGTTATCGGGAATAACGGCTATGATAAGACCTTTACTACCGACAAGAACGGCGAAATTCTCATTGAGGGTCTGCGTATTGGCGAATATACCGTATCCGAGGTCAGCGATAAGGCTTCCTCTGGCTATATCCTGCCTGCCGACCAGAAAGTGACCATTAAAACAGACGAAACGGCAACTGTTACCATGCACAATGAGCTGCGTGACACCCCGAAAACAGGCGATGACTTCAATCCTGCCCTCTGGGGAGGACTTGCGGCGGCGTGTGTCATCGGTGCAGGCGTACTCGGATTTGTGGGCTTTAAGAGCAGAAAGAAAAAGGAGGATTAAGGAATGAATGTGAAAACAATCATTGCCATTGCGCTTGCTGTATTCATGGTTGGCGCAGCCGTATGGCTCAATATCCGTAACAGGAAAAAATAAGTGACCCATGAGAAGCAGGAACGGGGGCGGCAGGTAAGCCGCCCTCTTTCCGTTTATGGAGGTATGCAATGAAAAATCTCAAGACCATTGAAAATAAGGTAAAGATGATTTTGAAAAAGAATGAGGATGCCAGAAATGATGATATGGTGCTGTACCTTGCCCTATGCAACCTTTGTCTGAAAGACGCAGGGGCGATACCCCTTGCGGAGATAATGACACAGCACAAATCCCTCGGTCTGCCGAGCTTTGAGAGCGTCAGCAGGACACGCCGCAAGTTACAGGCACGGCATCCAGAGCTTGCAGGGAGCCGCCCCGTACAGAAACTGCGGGCGACTGGCGAAAAGGCATATCGGAAGTATGCCAAAGAATAGTGAGGTGGATAGATGAGTGAGGAAATACGCTCCAATCAAGGCTATGAAATCATAGAGAGCTGTACTATCGGGAGTACAGAGCTTGTTATCGGGCATAACCCGAAAGCCCCTAACCCTTATGTGTGTTGGTACTGTAAGGGCGGCGATAATTATTATTGGGGCTGCTACTGTAATGAGCTGTCAGAGGCGAGGGAAAGTCTGAGCGAACGGTACAATAAGGAACGCAGTATGCCCTATAACAATCCCCCTGCCCCGAAGCAGAAAAGCGGTGATGACCGTGAGCGATAGCAAAAAGAAATATGACTGTACGACCTGCCCTTATCCCCGATATAAGTGCGGTCATGTGATTTTCTGCGATGTGTGTATGCAGAAGATTTTAGATGAGCAGAAAGCGAAAAAGGAAAGAAAGGAGCAGCCGAATGAGTGAGGAAAAAAGAGTTTTTTGTGATTATACCGTGGAGCAGAGTATTTTTGTCGGCAATAAGGAAGTGCTGTTAGGCGTTGATAAAAAGAATACGCAGGAACACCGCTTCATGGTCTGCTATTGTTCCTATGATAACCCGTTAGGCGTTCCGTGGCCAACGGAAGCCGTCGGCACGGACGACTATCTGGAAGCCATGCAGGTATTCCTTGACCGAGTGCAGGCACAGGTAGAGCTTGTACGGGGCGAGCAGGAAAAATATAAGTTTGATATGACCCCGTTTACCATAGACGATTGTATCCCCGATGACAGAAAGCAGAACATTGTCGGCAAGGTTGTCGTTATCAATGCCGAGCCGAAGCGGTATGAATATCAGCACTCTGCTTATCAGCTTGTGCTGGCTGACGGCGGTAACGGGGCGACAGGCGGCAGAGGGCAGGCGGTGTTTGGAACCTGCCTTGCCACAGGGGAAAGAGCCAGATGGGAAAGATACGATGTGATGGGGGAAATCCGCCCAGAGCGTATACCCGAATGGGCGGAGGAAGCCCTTGCGAAAATCCAGACGCAGGAAAAGGCAAAGAAGCCCCATCATCGGGAGGAACGCTGATGGAGATACGACCTTTAACACCCGAAGAACAGAAATACACCTATTCCGCAAGCACACAGCTTGAGGGGCAGACAGGATGTATCGGGCATCTCCGTGGCGATTTTGCCTACTCTGGATATGGCTTTCACACCACATGGTTTGAACACAGGGCGCAATGGAAAACGGAGGAATTTAAGGCGGAGCTTGACGATGTAATAAACGCCCTGCGTGAAGATAAAGGGCTTTTGCATAACCGTTATGATATGAGCGCCTTTGCAAAGCGTTCCCCAGAGAGTGCTTTCAAGGGGAACTACTGTACCGAGTTCTGCTTCCGTGTGGACACGGACAAATATGCCTATCTGCTCCGCTGTAATCCCACAAGGGGCGATTATAACTTTTACTGCTACTGTTATGTTCGGGAAGGGCTTGACAGGCACATCGACAGAGCCAAACAGGGTATCCGTTTTATCGACCCGCATTACCAAGAAAAGTTCCGTATCCCAGACGGCGGCAAAATCGTGATTAACTATGAATGGGGAGAAAAGGTGGAACGTTCCTGCCGCTTCATTGACGAGTATCATGCGGAAATCGGCAATAACCTTTATCATATCTGCCAGTTTGCCGAACTGATGGAGCGAAACGGACACACTTATGAGCCAAAGCAGGAAGAACAGCCGCCCCAGAAAGCCCCGAAGAAAAAAGACCATGAACGATAAGGAGGATTTAGGATATGACGGTCAACCAGAAAGCCGTTAAGGTTTTAAACAAGATTTTTGAAGCAGGCTTTACCGATGAGAAAGCTATTGCCGCTATGACAATGGACGACATTCTTTCCATGCAGGGCATCACGGTGGCGGAAATCGGCATCATCAACGACCTGCAAAAGAGCATTAAGGCAAACAAGGTCATTACGTTTCTGGGCGGAGGTGCAGAATGAACGGCGGACAGCAGATTTGTTTTACAGACAGTAAGGGCAAGGCACTTTTTTCTATCCCCGATGGCGGAATTATCCGCCTGTTTTACGGGAATGGGGAGGACGGCTTTGCCCTCTGCCGTTATCTGGACGAAACCCATGCAAGGATTGACGGCGTGGATTATCTGATACGGGAATTTGCACAGAGAATGGAGCGAAACGGAATCAGCTATGCCGCCGCATAAGAACAGAAAATGAAATGAGAATGATAAGGAGGTGTGAGCCTATTGGCTGCAAAGTATCAGCTAATCACAGAGCTGTATCGGCGTACTGGCGTGGCGGTAACAAAAAATCCGCAGGCGTGGCAGGGCTTTTTAGCTTCTGCCTGCCGCAATTATAAATGCCGCTTTGACGAGCAGCTTCTGATATACGCCCAGCGTCCCGATGCGATTGCCGTTGCCAGACTGGAAACGTGGAATAAGCAGTTTAAGCGTTGGGTCAATAAGGACAGCAGGGGGATTGCGGTGTTTGACACGAAAGGACGCAGGAATACCCTCAAATATTACTTTGATGTGTCCGACACCCATGAGGGCTACTATGGCAGCCGCCCCGTTCCGATATGGCAGATGGATAAGCGGTACGAGCAGTCTGTCATGGAACGGTTATCCGACAGATTTGGCGGAACGGAAAGCGGCGACCTTGCTTCCGTTTTAATGGAAACCGCAGAGAACGCCGTGGAAGATAATCTGCCCGATTACCTCACGCAGTTGAAAGACTGCGTAAAAGACAGCTTTTTAGAAGAACTGGACGACTTAAATATCGAGGTCATCTACAAGCGTCTGGCGATAAACAGCGTTGCTTTTATGCTGCTCACCCGCTGCGGTCTGGACACAGGCGAGCTATTTGACGCAGAGGATTTTCGGGACATTGTAAATTTCAATACGCCCGAAACGCTGAACGCTATCGGCATCGCCACAAGTGATATTTCTGAAATGGCTCTGCGTGAAATATCGGCGGCTGTCCGAAATGTGCAAATCGAAGCAAGGCAGCAAAACCGCACATTTGCAAGGAATTTCACAAGCCAGTATGATAAGGACAGGAAACAACCCGAAAGGAGCGAAAACTATGAGCGAAATCACATACACCAAACAGGGGGATTATCTTATTCCCGACCTAACATTACCGACAGAGCCAGAGCTTCCGCTTGGCAGATACGCTTTGATGCACAGGGATTATCTGGAGAAGCACAAGAGAGTGACCTATCTCAACCTGCTGACATCGGGCAGGCTGAACGAACACCTGTACCAGACCGAGAGGACAGCTCTTTCGAGGTTGGAGCTTCTGACGAAACAGCTCGCAGCCGAGCAGGGAGTGACGGAGGAACTGAAAGAAAAAGCCCCGATGCAGTGGGTAGGGCTGATGAACAACATCCGCAGCCAAGCGGAGGAAGTCATCTTGAACGAACTGATTTACAACTAACAGAGCCAGAGCCTGCCGAAGAAAAAGGCAGCGTTGCCACCGAGGAAGAAGTGACAGCCAATCTTCCTACCGTAGAAGAACAGATTGAAAGAATCGCTGAAGCAGAGGACGAAAAATCCTCTGCTTTTTCCGTTTCACAGGAGGATATTGACGCTGTTCTTGTCACAAACGGTATTTATGAAAACAGCAAATACCGTATTTACCGCCAGTTTCAGAAAAATGAGGGAAGTAAAAACAACATTGCTGTGCTGAAAAAGGAATATGGCATGGGCGGTGGCGGCTTTACCTTTTCGGACGGTGTGAAAGGGCATATCAACTATGACAGTAAGGGCATCTCTATTGACCGAAAGGATAGCGATGCCGAGCAGAGGTTTGTTCTGAAATGGTCACAGGTGGAAAAGCGGCTGCGTGAGCTGATAAAAGACAATCGTTACCTTAATCCGAAAGAGAAAGACCACTATGCCGATTATCTGGAAAGCGTGTCTGCCCCACAGTATGAAATCGACACCCAGAGGAAACTTTCACGCCAGAGGTTTATCGAAGCCCACAGGGAGATGCCGCCCGCCGACAAGCGGGACACCCTCTCCCTGCGGCTTTCTGATTTTATCCGTGATTTGGGCGGCTATGAGAAAGAGCTGCTTTCTGATGTGGAGCGTACCGACCTTGCCGATGTGACCTCTGAACAGATGGAGCAGCATCTTTCCGACCCCGCCACTGTGCAGCAGCTCCTTGACTTTCTTTCTCTGGTGCAGGGTAAGACCGCAGATGTTTACAGCCGCAGCAATGCCTACCGCTTTTCGCAGGAATTAAAAGAGCTGCATCCCATGTGCTACCTCTACCATGAGGGCGATGCGGTCTATATTGGTGCGGATAAATATGAGGTCACAACCCTTGAGGGCGACAATGTTTATCTGCAAAATGCCCAGTTCCCTATTCTGGGACAGCATTACAGCCGAGCCGATTTTGAAGAAAAGCTCCGTGAAAATCCTGCCAACGACCATCTGAAAGTAGTCGTGACCGAGAGCCAGAAAGCAGAAACACTTTCCGAGGAAAAGCCAGACGGGATTACATTTACTATTGGCTTTTCCGAACACCCCGCCTTTTATGACAGGGAGCTGAATGACCGCTTTACGGATTTAAGCTTTGCCCTGGGGAACAGGCTGCTCGGTGTTCTGGATGAAAAGCAGCATCGGGAACGGGAGGACGAGAGCAAAAAAGTCGGTTGGTACAAAAAGACGGACTTTGCGATTTCTGCGGTTATCGGCGGCGAGGAATTTCATTATGACGGGCGTTTTGACATTGGGGATGGCGAGGGCGATTTGATTGCCCATATCAAGAATTTTTATGATTATTCCCTCTCCCCGAACTGCCCGTTTATCCCAGAATGGAAAAAGCAGGGCGAGGATTACTACCGAGAGAAGATGGAAAGCCTGCGGTGGGGACGGGATGTGTTCATTCCTTTTCTTATGCAGCACACCGAGCTGACACCAGAGGATGAAAAGCTCTTTGCAAAGATAATGTCCCTTGAAAACGAGTGGTTTGCCCGTGCAGAGAAAACAAAAACGCCTGTTTCGGACAGGGAGATAGATATTCTGCGGGATGTTCTTTCCCAGATGAGAATGGACGATATAGGGCTTGTCTATGAAGATAACGTGATTGTGGCACGGGACGGCAATAACAGATGGCAGGGCATAGAGTTTTACCACTTCTTAATTGACGAAGCCATGAACTTTGATGAAAACGGCGAATTGGTTGGAATGGTCATGGATGCGGAAACTCTTGCAGACTTTAAGGAACTTGCCGAATATCATGGAGTACCTGTTGCTGACAGTCATGGAATACCTCATTATACCGTAGAGCAGACTTCCGATGCTTTTGCCGACCCGTTCATCATAAGGGACAATGCCGTTCCAGAGGGACGGGACGGACAGTATTATGATGTCGGCGGCATTTATCAGACGTTTGAAACCGAGGAAGAAGCACAGGAATATGCCGATGCCTTAAACAAAGCGGAGCAGGAAACAGGAAAAGAACAGCCTGCCAAGCCGACAGCGGCACAGGATAATTCTGACCTTATCGACAGGGAAATCACGATTGACAACCGCCGCTATCTTATTGAGAGTGTTGGCGAAATCAGCGGCGATGTGTCGCTGCGTGACATCACATTCCAGAATAGTGTAGGCTTCCCGATAAACCGTGTGGAGAAAATCGGCTATATCCGCAGGCTTTTGGAGCAGGTACAGCCAGAGTTACCACCCGAAAAGGAAAAAGCAGGCTCCCCTGCCCCGTCCGCTGACCGCCGCAACCACCGCATTACCGATGATGCTCTGGGCGTTGGCGGCGCAAAAGAGAAGTTCCGAAACAACATGGCGGCAATCCGCCTGTTGCATGAGCTTCAGATAGAAAACCGCCTTGCCACACCCGAAGAACAGGAAACTCTTTCCAAGTATGTCGGTTGGGGCGGTCTGTCTATGGCGTTTGATGAGCGCAATGCGGCATGGGCGAATGAGTACAAAGAGCTGAAAGCGGCACTCTCCGAAGAAGAATACCGTGCCGCTATGGAATCCACCCTCACGGCGTTTTATACGCCGCCTGTTGTCATCAAGGCAATGTATGAAGCCCTTGACCGTTTGGGCTTTTCGCAGGGCAATATCTTAGAGCCGTCCTGCGGTACGGGCAATTTCTTAGGATTATTGCCCGATGGCATGGAAAAATCAAAGCTGCATGGCATTGAAATCGACCCGTTATCGGGCAGGATTGCAAAGCAGCTCTACCAGAGAGCCAGTATCTCCATTGAGGGATTTGAGGACACGAAGCTCCCAGATGACCACTTTGATGTGGTACTCGGCAATGTGCCGTTTGGGGAATTTAAAGTCAATGACAGCCGCTACAATTCCCAGAAGTTCCTCATTCACGATTACTTTTTCGCAAAGGCTCTGGATAAAGCCCGTGCCGGTGGCGTTGTCCTGTTCATAACCTCAAAAGGGACAATGGATAAGGCAAGTCCAGAGGTACGGAAGTATATCGCCCAGAGAGCCGAGCTGTTGGGGGCAATCCGCCTGCCAGACAATACCTTTAAGGCAAACGCAGGAACGGAGGTCACAAGCGATATTCTCATTTTGCAGAAGCGTGAGCAGATTATCGACACCGAGCCAGAGTGGGTACACCTTGACACGGACGAAAACGGCATCACGATGAACCGCTATTTTGTGTCCCACCCAGAGATGGTTTTGGGCGAGATGAAAATGGAGAGTACCCGTTTTGGCATGGATAGTGCCTGCAAAGCCTATGAGGATGTGACCCTTGCCGAGCTTCTTTCTGAAGCGGTGCAGCAGATAAGCGGGGAAATCCCAGAGTATGAAAACGAGATTGACCAAATCTCCGATGAACAGGACGAGCCTATCCCTGCCGACCCGAATGTGCGGAACTTCTCTTTTGCCCTTGTGGACGGAAAAATCTATTTCCGAGAGAATAACCAGATGACGCCTGCAAAGGTATCCATGACCGCCGAAAACCGTATCCGAGGGCTTGTGGAAATCCGTGATTGTGTCCGCAGGCTCATCCAGTATCAGACCGATGATTACCCAGAGGAAATGATACAGACCGAGCAGAAGAACCTAAACCGCCTGTATGATGCCTATACAGCGAAGTACGGGCTTATCAACAGCCGAGGGAACTATCTTGCTTTCGCATCGGATGAGAGCTACTTCCTGTTATGCTCCCTTGAAGTGCTTGACGATGACGGGAAATTCAAACGCAAGGCAGATATGTTCACGAAACGGACGATTAAGCCCCACCGTGAAGTGACCTTTGTGGAAACAGCGAGTGAAGCCCTTGCCCTCTCCATCGGGGAGAAAGCCCGTGTTGACCTTGACTATATGGCACAGCTTGTGGGCAGACCGCAGGAGGAAATCATTAAGGATTTGCGGGGCGTTATCTTTAAAGTGCCATTGTCCGAGCCTGCAAAATATGTGACCGCAGATGAATATTTATCGGGCAATGTGCGGGCAAAGCTCATCACGGCGAAAGCCGCAGCACAGGATAACCCAGAGTATGCCGTCAATGTATCTGCTCTGGAGCGTGTCATCCCGAAAGACCTGCCCGCAAGTGAAATCTCTGTCCGTCTGGGTACGACATGGATACCGCAGGAGGACATTCAGCAGTTTATGGTGGAGCTTTTAACTCCATCAAGTTATGCGATGGGCAGGTTAAAGGTACGGTACATGCCAATAAATGGCGACTGGTTTATCGAGAATAAGAGTTCCGATGTGGGAAATGTAAAGGCGGACAGCACTTATGGTACAAAGAGGGCGTCCGCCTACCGTATTATCGAGGACACCCTAAACCTGCGGGACACCCGTATTTTTGACTATCCCACAGATGAAAACGGCAAAAAAACAGCGGTATTAAACCAAAAGGAAACCACCGCAGCACAGGCAAAGCAGGAGGTTATCAAACAGGCGTTTCAGGATTGGATTTGGAAAGACCCAGAACGGAGAAAACGCCTTGTACGCTATTACAACGACACGTTCAACAGCGTCCGTCCCCGTGAGTATGACGGGAGCCATATCAAATTTGGCGGTATCAGCCCAGAGATTACGCTAAGACCACACCAAGTCAATGCCATTGCCCATATCCTTTACGGCGGCAATACGCTCCTTGCCCACAAGGTAGGGGCAGGCAAGACCTTTGAGATGGTTGCCGCCGCACAGGAAAGCAAACGTCTGGGATTATGCCAGAAATCCATGTTTGTTGTGCCGAATCATCTTGTCGGTCAGTGGGCGTCCGAGTACCTGCGGCTCTATCCGAGTGCGAATATCCTTGTGACAACCAAGCAGGATTTTGAAACAAGAAACCGCAAAAAGTTCTGCGGCAGGATTGCCACAGGCGATTATGATGCGGTCATCATCGGGCATTCACAATTTGAGAAAATCCCTATCAGCGAGGAACGCCAGAGGGAGCAGCTCATGCGTCAGCTTGACGATATTGAGCGTGGCATTGATGACGTACAGGCAAACAAAGGCGAACAGTTCACGGTCAAGCAGCTTATGAAAACCCGAAAGGCAATCAAGGAAAAGCTCGACAAGCTGAACGATACGAAGCGGAAAGACAATGTAATCAACTTTGAAGAATTGGGCGTTGACCGTCTGTTTATTGATGAGAGCCATTTTTACAAGAACCTCTACCTCTATACCAAGATGCGGAATGTGGGCGGCATCGCCCAGACCGAAGCCCAGAAAAGCTCCGACCTCTTTATGAAATGCCGTTATCTGGACGAAATCACAGGCAACCGTGGCACGATTTTCGCAACGGGTACGCCTATCAGCAACTCGATGGTTGAGATGTATTCTGTACAGCGGTATTTGCAGTATGACACCCTTGCAGGGAACGGATTGCAGCATTTTGACAGTTGGGCTTCCACCTTTGGCGAAACAGTCACGGCTTTGGAATTAGCTCCAGAGGGTACGAATTACCGAGCCAAGACACGGTTTGCGAAGTTCTATAACCTGCCAGAGCTGATGCAGATGTTCCGTGAGATTGCGGATATTCAGACCGCCGATATGTTAAAGCTCCCCGTGCCAGAAGTCAGATACCACAATATCAAGACGAAGCCGAGTGAGATACAGAAAGAAATGGTGGCGGGGCTTGCCAAGAGAGCAGAGAAAGTCCGTGCAAGACTTGTGAAACCGAACATCGACAATATGCTCAAAATCACGAATGACGGGCGGAAACTGGCACTCGACCAGAGGATGATTGACCCGATGCTGCCCGATGACCCAGACAGTAAGGTAAATACCTGCGTGGACAATGTATACCGTATCTGGGAGGAATACATCGATACAAAAGCGGCACAGCTTGTATTCTGCGACCTTTCCACTCCAAAAAATGACGGCAGTTTTAATGTCTATGACGATATGCGGGAAAAGCTTATCCGCCGTGGCATCCCTGCGGAGCAGGTGCGCTTTATCCATGAAGCGACTACCGATGCACAGAAAAAAGAGCTGTTTGCAAGGGTCAGAAGCGGCGAGGTGCGTATATTGTTCGGCTCTACCCCGAAGATGGGGGCAGGTACGAATGTGCAGGACAGGCTCATTGCCATCCATAATTTAGACTGCCCGTGGCGACCCTCTGACCTTGAACAGCGGCAGGGACGTATCGAAAGGCAGGGAAATATGTTCCCAGAGGTGCAGGTTTACCGCTATGTGACAGAGCAGACCTTTGACGCATACCTCTATCAACTCGTGGAATCGAAGCAGAAATTTATCAGCCAGATAATGACGAGCAAAAGCCCCGTGCGTTCCGCAGAGGATGTGGACGAGGTTGCTTTGTCCTTTGCGGAGGTCAAGATGCTTGCCACAGGCGATGAGCGTTTCAAGGAAAAAATGGATTTGGATATGCAGGTGGCAAAGCTGAAAGTCTTAAAACAGAGCTACCTTTCCGAGCATTACGACCTTGAGGACAGGATACTAAAGGACTATCCGCAGGAAATCAAAGATTATGAGGAACGTATCGTAGGATACGGGAACGATGCGGCGATTGCCGAACAGCACAAGCCGCAGGGGGAAGATAAATTCTGCTCCATGACCTTAAAAGGTGTGACCTACACCAAAAAGGCGGACGCAGGCGAAATGCTCCTTGCCATCTGTAAAGAATATCCGATGTCCGCCCCTGCTGAAATCGGCAGCTATCGGGGCTTTAAAATCGAGGTATTCTATGATACCGTGAACGCCCATTACTGTTTAAATCTCTGCGGGGCAAGAAAATATAAGGTGGATTTAGGCATGGATGCTCTGGGGAATTTAACCCGAATTGAGAATGAGCTTGCCAAGA
>UMFM01008186.1_pt1 | contig 15833 bp, 10 predicted proteins | sample 1965011 | NCBI WGS metagenome assembly UMFM01 (sample SAMEA4836046, study PRJEB28245) | human gut metagenome | biome: gut microbiome; material: fecal sample | place: Denmark | collected 2008 | reverse complement strand
TCTATCCGTGATGTTATACCCCACCCTCAGCGATTACGTCAACCAGCTGCATCAGTCCCGTGCTGTGGCCACCTATGCCGAGGACGTGGACAATCTGACCGATGCCGACTACAGCGCCTATTTCGAGGCGGCAGATGCGTTCAATGCGCAGATCGCCGCCGACCCGGACGCGTTGTATTTCCCGCAGCGCTTTCCCACCTACGAAAGCACGCTGGATGTGACCGGCACCGGCATTATGGGCTACATCACCATTGAAAAGATCGGTGTGGAGCTGCCCATCTACCACGGCACCAGCGATGGCGTGCTGCAGGTGGCGGCAGGCCACTTGGAGGGCACCAGCCTGCCGGTGGGCGGCGGCAGCACCCACGCGGTCATTTCGGCTCACCGCGGCCTGCCCAGCGCCAAGCTGTTCACCAATCTGGACCAGCTGGAAGTGGGCGACACTTTCACCATCACGGTGCTGGACCGGGTGCTGACCTATGAGGTGGACCAGATCTCCATTGTACTGCCCACCGAGACGGACAACCTCAAGGTGGTGGACGGTAAGGATTACGTCACCCTGATGACCTGCACCCCCTACGGCATCAACTCCCACCGCCTTCTGGTGCGCGGACGGCGCATCGAAACGCCGGACAAGCTCAAGCACATCCGTGTAACAGCCGATGCCGTCAAGATCGAACCGATCATCACAGCTCCCATCATGGCACTGCCCCTGCTGCTGGTGCTGCTGCTCTGGCTGCTGTTCTCCAACCGCAAACGCAAATCTACAAGAGGTGAAAAACATGAAACGCACTGATCTCAAAAAGCACGCTGCGGCCCTGCTTTTGGTGCTGTGCCTTCTGGTAACAAGTGCGCTGCCTGCCCTTGCCACCAGCGCAAACATCAAGCTGGTGGACAGCAGCGGCAATCCCACTACCGGCACCATCCACGTTACGCTGTACGACAGCGCCAACGATAAGGCGCTGAGCGGCGGCAAGCTCACTTTGTACCGTGTGGCCGAGGTAAAGCGCCAAAACGGCAACCTGAGCTACGAATACTGCGGCGATTTCTACGGCTGCGGCATTGCGCTGGGTGATTTGACCGACAGCACCCTTGCGGCCCAGCTGCAGGAGTATCTGCCCCAAAGCGCCGAGGGCACCACAAAGACCATTGATGCGGACGGCAACGTGACCTTCCGTGGTCTGGAGCTTGGCCTGTATCTGATCGTGCAGACCGAGGCTTCCAAGGGCTATGAGCCGATCAATCCGTTCCTTGTCTCTCTGCCCATGGCGGAGGATGGCAAGTGGAATTATGCGGTGGATGCCAGCCCCAAGGTGGGTGCTTACACCCCCACCAAGCCGGACACGCCGCCTACGCCCCCTACCCCGCCTACGCCCGATTATCCTGATACGCCTACCCCGCCGGGCCACCCGGATAACCCGGCAATGAGCGGTCTGCCGCAGACCGGTCAGCTGAACTGGCCCGTGCCGGTGCTGGCTGTCAGCGGTGTGGTGCTGTTTGCATTCGGCTGGGCGCTGGATCGCAAATACCGCGCAGTATAATTTTATTCTGATACAACAAAGAGGACCCGATGCATCTGCATCGGGTCCTCTTTTTCGGTTTCTTTTATGCAGTCAGGGTTTACTGCTGCTGTGCCTGCTGCTCGGCGCGCTTGGCTTCCAGCGCCAGAATGGCATCGCGGCGGCTCAGGTTGATACGGCCCTGCTGGTCGATGTCGGTCACCTTGACCACGATGGCATCACCCACAGCCACCACATCCTCCACGCGCTCCACACGCTTAGTGTCCAGCTTGGAGATGTGAACCAGACCTTCCTTGCCCGGTGCGATCTCAACGAAGGCACCAAAGTTCATCAGGCGGGTCACTTTGCCCTTGTAGATGGCACCGATCTCGGGGTCCTCCACAATGGTCTTGATGGTAAAGATGGCGCGCTTTGCGTCCTCCTGATCCACAGCAGAGACGAACACATGGCCGTCCTCCTGCACGTCGATCTTGCAGTTGCAGGTAGCGCAAATGTCCTGAATGACCTTGCCGCCCTTACCGATCACGTCCTTGATCTTATCGGTGGGGATCATCATGCTGAACATCTTGGGTGCGTAGCGGCTCAGCTCATGGCGGGGCTCTGCGATCACCGGCTTGATGATCTCGTCCAAAATATACAGGCGGCCCTTGCGGCATTTCTCGAAAGCCTCAGCAATGATGTCGTAGGTCAGGCCATCGATCTTGATGTCCATCTGGATGGCAGTGATGCCCTTGCGGGTGCCGCCCACCTTGAAGTCCATATCGCCGTGGAAGTCCTCCACGCCCTGAATGTCCAGCATGGTCATCCAGCGGTCGCCCTCGGTGATCAGGCCGCAGGAAATGCCGGCAACGGGTGCCTTGATGGGCACGCCAGCATCCATCAGGGCCAGCGTAGAGCCGCAGATGGATGCCTGAGAGGTGGAACCGTTGGAGGAAAGCACCTCAGACACGCAGCGGATGGTGTAGGGGAACTCTTCCAGAGAGGGCAGCACGGGCACCAGAGCACGCTCTGCCAGTGCGCCATGGCCGATCTCGCGGCGGCCGGGGCTGCGCGGTGCGCGGGCCTCGCCCACAGAGTACGGCGGGAAGTTGTAGTGATGGATATAGCGCTTGGTCTGCTCGTCGGTCAGGTCGTCCATGAGCTGGTTGTCCTTGGTGCCGCCCAGAGTGCAGGTGGTGAGCACCTGCGTCTGGCCGCGGGTGAACATGCCGGAGCCGTGCACGCGGGGCAGGATGCCCACTTCGGCAGCCAGCGGGCGGATCTCGTTGATGCCGCGGCCGTCCACGCGCTTGCCCTCGTCCAGCAGCCAGCGGCGCACCACGAACTTCTGCATCTTGTAGCTGACCAGATCAAGGTCTGCAGCGGTCAGGTCGGGGTACTCCTCGGCGATCTTGTCCATGATGGGCAGCAGAGCGGCATCGCGCACATTCTTGTCGTCGGTGTCCATAGCGGCCTTGAAGTCGTCCAGATACTTGTTCTGGATGGCGTGGAACACGTCCATATCCAGACCCACCACCTGAAAATCGATCTTCTTTTTACCGCGCTCGGCCACGATGCGGTTGATGAACTCAATGGTCTTTTTGATCTCCACGTGAGCGGCCTTGATGGCGTTCAGCATGGTGTCCTCGTCCACCTCGTTGGCACCGGCCTCGATCATGACGATCTTATCCATGGTGGCGGCAACGGTCAGGGCAAGGTCGCTCACCTTGCGCTGTTCCTGCGTGGGGTTCAGCACGATCTCGCCGTCCACCAGACCCACCTGCACGCCGCCGATGGGGCCGTTCCACGGGATGTCGGACACGGCAGTGACCAGAGAAGCACCGATCATACCGGCGATCTCAGGGCTGCAGTCGGGGTCCAGACTCATGACGGTCATGGTGATGCACACGTCGTTGCGCATCTCCTTGGGGAACAGCGGGCGCATGGGGCGGTCCACCACGCGGCTGGTCAGGATGGCGCGCTCACCGGGGCGGCCCTCACGGCGCATAAAGCTGCCGGGGATGCGGCCTGCCGCGTAGAGCTTTTCCTCATACTCGACGTTCAGCGGGAAGAAATCCACGCCTTCGCGGGGTTTGGGGCTCATGACCACATTGCACAGAACGCAGGTCTCGCCGTAGCGGATCATGGCGCTGGCGTTGGACAGGCCGCACATCTTGCCCATCTCGACCTTGAACGGGCGGCCTGCCAGCATGGTTTCGTAGACCTTGAAATTCTCAAAGGTCTCTCTGCGGGAACCAAATTCAATTGCCATTGTTTTTGCCTCCTTGTTTTTTCGGATTTTTCTATCCAAAAAGGCCGTGGCGCGCGCATCATAGCAATAAATCCAGCGTCCGTACCCGGGGCACAGGCGTTCGATTTACTGCTGCAATACGCTGCCGCCGCCATTTTGTACATAAAAGCAAAAGGCAGGCACCTTTGCGGTACCTGCCCTCTGTTTAAATTACTTACGCAGACCCAGAGTTGCGATCAGAGCACGGTAACGCTCGATGTCCTTCTTCTGGAGATAAGCCAGCAGATTGCGGCGGCGGCCAACCATCTTCATCAGGCCGCGGCGGCTGTGGTGATCGTTCGGGTTCTTCTTCAGGTGCTCGTTCAGCTCGTTGATGTGAGCGGTCAGCAGAGCGACCTGCACTTCGGGAGAGCCAGTGTCCTTCTCGGTCAGAGCGACTTTGGCCATAACTTCCTGCTTGTTCATAGTTACATACCTCTTTATAAAATTTTATGTGCCAATGGAACAGCGGCGGGAAACGGCATTCCCAAAAAGCGGGCATACTCCCAACCCCGTACCACGGTAACAGATACAGTATACCAGAACCCTGTGCAAAATGCAAGGATATTTTTTGCATCCTGCCTTTATTTTTTTACGTACTGGTGCCAGTACAGCTGTACCTCCGGCAGCTTCTTTTTGCGCAGCAGAACTGCGGTGGGGATCAGATACAGCAGCACCGAAAGCAGCATGGATGCATCGTAGCCGCTCACCGCATCGGCCACGGTAGTGGTGCCGTACAGCCCACCGATGAGCATGGACGAAATATCCATGGCACCGTGCAGGAATACCGTCACCCACAAATTGCCGGTGCGGAAGTAGATCGCCGCAAAAAGAGTGCCCAGCGATGCTGCAAACACGCACTGCATCAGCACACCGAAGGGTGCCGAACTGAGGATATTGGTCAGGTGCGCCGCACCAAACAGCACACCGGACAAAAGGCAGGCCTTCCACACACCGGCGCGGCTGGTGCCAAAGTGCTCCAGCAGGGTCTGGGCAATGACACCGCGGAAGATGAATTCCTCGGCCACACCCACCATGGCCATGCTGACAAGGAAGGTGCAGATGCGTGCCGCAGGCTGCAGCACGCCGTTCTCCGGCCGGCCCAGCACCAGCGACCCAAAGGCATTGTAGCCAATGAACACCAGCGGGTACATGCCCACCAGCAGGCCATTGAAAAAGCCGCTGCCGCGGCGGCGCAGCAGCCCAGCACGGTCTGTCCGTACCAGAAACAGCACTGCCACCATGGCCCCCACCAGCTCCTGCAGAGTGCTGTAGAGGTATGTATCAATGGACGCAAAATCCGTCCGAAAAAGAACCAATGCAATGGTAAAGACAAGATCTGTTACGAACAGGCTTGCCAGAAAGACCACTTCTGCCAGAACGCAGAATAAGATTGGGTGCGCTTTGCGCAGTCGTTTGAGCATGGGATACCCTCCTGAATCGTTGATGGTACTATTCTAGCACACTTTACCTTAAAACGATATAGCACGCGCAAAAAAGGCAGTTTTTCCTTCTGCTGTGCCGCAAAGCGCTCACTTTTTCAAAACAAAGATCTGTTCAAACTCCTGCGTTGCCAGCAGCGAAACATCCTCATAGCCGCCCTGTCGGGCAACGTTCCACGCAGTTTCCATGTTCTGGGCCGTGATCTGCTCCACCTGTTCTGCCGTCACGAACTGCCACAGCCCCCGGCCTCCAATGAACAGCACCAGCGTATCATTTTCGCCGGTGTTATACTGCACCAGCAGCTCACTGGAATCGTCCGGCACCACACAGACCTCCTGAAATTTGAGAAGCTCCTGCACGCCGGAAGTGAAACTGCCAAGGTCCCCGGTAATATCCACGCAGGCGGCCTGACTGTATTGTTCCAGTTCTTTGTCTATCTTATAAGTACCGCTGTACATGCGCTCCGGCTCGATCACAAATGCAAGCACGACCATTGCAAGGCACACGATCTGCAGAATGCGCTTTCTGGTGCCTGCACGCAGCGTATCCAGAATGGAGAAAAGGCCGCAGCCACAAAACAACGCTTCCAGCGGCTGCAGATGGTACACATACCGCAGCGACTTATACGGCGAGATCACCGCGATAACCAGAAATGCAGCAAGCGCCGGGACCGTGATCAGCTTGACATCCCCGGGGATCAGCGTAGTGCCGCGCAACTTGCCCGGCAGCCAGCGCTGCCCCAGCTTCGTCAGGACCAGCACGGCCATAATGCCTGCGCCTACAGCAAAGCCGACGATGCTCCAGCCGATCAGCTCCAGCGGGCCTTTGGGGTACTGCGCCAGATCAAAAAGATTGTGCGTTGTAGCATCCAGTGAGTTCGTATTCTGCGAGTGCAGCTGTGCATACCAGCACGGAAAGGTGAGCAGCATTCCGCCAACGCCCGCAAGTGCCGGAAGCGAAAATGCAGCAGCATTTTTCCATTCGCGCCGGAACATCAGGTAAAGGTCATATGCTGCGCACAGCAGGAAGGCATAGACCACAAAGAAATACTGGGTCATCATGCCAAGATAGATGGTTACACCGATCAGAAGATATTTGGGCACAGACGGCCTGCGAAGAGACTTTGCCACCAGCAGCGCAAGCAGGATTGTCAGCAAGGTCATGAGCATATACATGCGCACCATCGTCACATTCGAGATCATTTCACGGTTGAACGCATACAATGCACAGACGAACAATGCTTTTTTCCAGTCTGCAAACAGCTCCATGCCCAGCGCATACAGCGCTGCCAGCGTGCCGCCCAGCAGCACAAAATTCATCCCCAGACCCGTCCATTTTGTAAAGCTGCCCGGGAACAGCGAGCATACTGTATTCAACAGAAAATAAAACAGCGGCGGATGAATGTCCTGCGTCTGATTATAGTAGACCGACGCATAGTTGAAGCGATCATTTTTCTGAACCGAAATATAATTCACAAAATCCTGTTGTTCAAAAACTGCTTCCGGGAGATTTCCATCAAACGAATGCTCACCATTATAATACCAATTCAAAAACGGCGCATAGCTGCTGTTTGCAAGGCCGTAGGAGTAGATCTCATCCAGAAAGAACCCCTCTTTCCGCACAGCCCACCAGCCGCAAAGGCAGATCAGAACGATCACAAAAAGCGCGACCGCCCGTTTTTTCTTTTTTATTTCCTGCATGGTTTCTGTTTTTCCTCGCTTTTTTGTCCGTTCTGCAGCCAAATATGGCTTTGCTTTTCCAGTATATCATATTTAGAACACAAGTCAAAACTTTTCGGGTTGCAGATCCCGCTGCTCCTAGCAGCATGCACCCTGTTAGACATTCCTAGCCGGTGGAACCCGTAACATCATCTGATCTCCGCCGCCCAACGGGTTGCGTTTGCTGATTTTTCCGCAGCCCCTTGACAGGGCTTTGAAAAATCAGAACGCGGCCCCAACAGCTCCTCCCTGTCTCTGCCGCAGGCAGCGGTCGTCGCTGTTGCAAATCCCGCGCGGAGACAAAAAAGAACCAGTACACGAATGTGTACTGGTTCTTTTTGGTCGGAGCAGCGGGATTTGAACCCACGGCCTCCTCGTCCCGAACGAGGCGCGCTACCAACTGCGCTATGCCCCGAAAATACCGCAGCCAGTTGAGACTGCGGTTTTCTTGGTTGGGGATGAGAGAATCGAACTCCCACAAGTAGAGTCAGAGTCTACCGCACTACCACTATGCAAATCCCCATTATTCAGTTTGTCTGCCGCGCCGTGCGCTGCTGACAAGGGATATTATACTCAAAAGGCCCGCGCTTGTCAACCATTTTTTTATTTTTTCTGCAAAAGTTTTCCCGCTGTTCTCCTGCCCGCAGAAATGCACCGTGGAAGCGTGTAAATTTTCTGCGCTTCTCTTGACAGCAGCCCCCATCCGGAATAATCTTATACTATAAACAGGTAGATCTCCGGGCAGACTGACTTTGAAAGGCAGAACGCGCGGCGCTGAATACCAAATGAAAGAGGGCTTTTGAATGAAAAAACGTGTTGGAATCCTGACCTCCGGCGGCGACTGTCCGGGTCTGAACGCCACCATCCGCGGCGTAGCAAAAGCACTGTATGCCCGCATGGGCGATAACGTGGAGATCGTTGGCATCCTGAACGGATACAGCGGCCTGATTAACGGCGACTACAAGGAGATGTGCGAGGACGATTTCCGCGGCATCCTGACGCTGGGCGGCACCATTCTGGGCACCAAGCGCACCCCCTTTAAAATGATGCGTGTGGTGGAGGACGACAACATTGATAAAGTTGCCGCCATGAAAAAGACCTACAAGGAAGCCAAGCTGGACTGCCTGCTGTGCCTGGGCGGCAATGGCACCCACAAAACCGCAAACCTGCTCTCACAGGAGGGTCTGAACATCATCGGCCTGCCCAAGACCATTGATAACGATATCTATGGTACCGACGTAACCTTCGGCTTCCACACCGCCGTGGACATTGCCACCGATGTGATCGACCGCATCCACACCACCGCAGGCAGCCACAGCCGCGTGATGTGCATTGAGATCATGGGCAACAAGGCAGGCTGGCTGACGCTGTATTCCGGCATTGCAGGTGGTGCAGATATTATTCTGCTGCCGGAACAGCCCTATGATATCGACCGTGTGTGCTCTGCCGTGGAACGCCGCGCAAAGAAGGGTTCCAACTTCTCCATCATCGCTGTGGCCGAGGGTGCCATCAACTGCGAGGAAGCCGGCATGAAGCGCAAGGAATGGATGGCAAAGCGCGCCGAGGCAGGCTTTGGCACCACCGCCACCAACCGCATTGCACAGGCCGTGCAGAAAAAAACCGGCATGGAGACCCGTGTGTGCATCCCGGGCCACATGCAGCGCGGCGGCAGCCCCAGCGCCTACGACCGTGTGCTGGCCACCCAGTTCGGCAGCTATGCGGCAAAGCTGGTGGAGATCGAGCGCTACGGCGTGACCGTTGCCATGGTGAACCGCCATGTCACCCAGAACCGTCTGGCCGACATTGCAGGCAAGACCCGCAACGTGCCGGAGAACTGCGACCTGCTCACCGTCGCCCGCCGCATGGGCATCAGTCTGGGTTGATTACCATTTGAATGCTCTCCGCTTTGCTCTGAGCATTTTTAGCGGAATAATTATTTTTTATTGGGGATTCCTGAAAATCTGCGGATTTTCAGGAATCCCTTTTTCACCGGAAGGGTCCCAACCGGCAGATGCTTCAAACAAACGGAATGCCGTTTTCCGCTGCACCCCCTCCCGTGAAAATGCAGATCCCGGCAGACCGTAGTCTGCCGGGATCTGCTCTATTCAGAAATACTGTTTCCGCTGAAGACGGCCAGAGTGCAACGGTGGCCATTCAAAATCGTCCGCCGGACAAATCAAAGGTCCGTCACATCATGCCGGGTGGGCTGGCCTTTTTCAAAGGCAACCGCGCTTTCCAGCACACCGCGCACCATGCTCTCCACATCCTCGTGGGTGTAGAAAGCCGTGTGGTCGGTCAGGATCACATTGGGCATGCTGCGCAGAGCCGCCAGCTCCGGGTTCGGGATCACATCGCCCATGCGATTATAATAGTACAGGCCGTTCTCATTTTCCAGCACGTCCAGGCCCGCCGCGCCAATCTTGCCGCTTTCCAGCCCGGCGATCAGTGCATCGCTGTCGATCAGCTTGCCGCGGGCGGTGTTGATGATGGTCACGCCCGGCTTCATGCTCTCAATTGCTTTGGTGTCGATGAGATGGTGATTCTCCTCCGTAGCGTTGGTGTGCAGAGTGATGACATCGCTTTCCGCCAGCAGGGTCTCCAGCGGCACATACTCGGCGATCTTCTTTACCTCGTCGTTGGGGTACAGGTCGTAGGCCAGCAGGCGGCAGCCAAAGCCGGACAGATGCTGCAGCACCGTGCGGCCAATGCGGCCCGTACCGATCACACCCACAGTGCAGGTGGAAATATCGCGGCCGATTTTTCCCTGCAGGGAGTAGTCCTGCGCTTCGCCGCGCTTGAGGATGTGCCCTGCCTTGCGCAGGCTCATCAGCATGAGCATAATGGCAAAGTTTGCAACGCCGTTTGGCGGGTAGTCCACATTGGCCACCTTCATGCCCAGTTCCCGGGCCGTCTCGCGGTCTACGTGGTCATAGCCGATGGAACGGCAGCAGATGGACTTTACGCCCAGCTCGTGAAACCGCTTGACCATGGGCGCGCTCATATCGCAAGGCGTTACCGACACGGCATCATAGCCCTTTGCCAGTTCAGCGTTTTCCAGCGTGGGATACTCCTGCGTAGAGCCAAACTCAACGTCCAGCTGCGGTGCCAGCCGCTGCGCGATGCCCAGCTCATCGTAGGGGCGCAGGGTGTAAAAAAAGACTTTTGTTGCCATAAAACTTCCCTCCCGGCTTATTTTGTACCTATTGTAGCACGTTCTGCACAGATGGATGCATTTTACTGCATGAATTTTGTTCACCTTAAAAATGAGGATTCATCTTTCCATATGAATGCGCGCAAAACAGTTGTAAATTGTCGGAAAAGAGGGTATGATAAAGGAACTGAGAAGTATACATCACTGAAATATAAAAGGAGTGTGCCTTATGCGCGCTTATGAACGGCTTTTGAATTATGTCCGGGTGCATACCACCTCGGACGAAAACTCCGGTACGCACCCTTCCGCTGAACGGGAGTTTGACCTTGCCCGCCAGCTGGTGGATGAGATGAAGGCCCTTGGCATGGAGGATGCCCATGTGGACGAGCACTGCTACGTCTATGGCACCCTGCCTGCCACGCCCGGCTGTGAGGATCAACACGCTCTGGGCCTGATTGCCCACATGGACACTGCCGACGATGCCAGCGGTGAGAATGTGCAGCCCGTTGTGTGGGAAAACTACAACGGCGGCGACGTAACTCTGCCCGCCACCGGCATGGTGATGAAGCCCTCTGTGTTCCCCTTCCTTACTTCCATGAAGGGCGAGACCCTCATCACCTCAGACGGTACCACCCTGCTGGGTGCCGACGATAAGGCCGGTATTGCCGAAATTTTGACCGCTGTTGAAACCATTCAGGAAAAAGGCCTGCCCCACGGCAAGCTGTGTATCGCCTTTACTCCGGATGAAGAGATCGGCGAGGGTGCAGAGCTGTTCGATATTCCGGGCTTCGGTGCCGACTTTGCCTATACGGTGGACGGCGGCGATGCCGGTTCCATTGAGTACGAGAACTTCAACGCCGCTTCCGCCACCGTGACCATCCGCGGCTTCTCGGTGCACCCGGGCACCGCCAAGGACACCATGATCAACGCTTCCAACATAGCAATGGAGTTCCACGGTGCTCTGCCCGTCACGGCCCGGCCGGAGACTACCGAGGGCCGTCAGGGCTTCTACCACCTGTGCCAGATGTACGGCGATGTGACCACCGCAAAGCTGGGCTACATCCTGCGCGACCACGATGCCGCAAAGCTGCAGTTCAAGAAGGACAACATGCTGGATATTGCCGAATTTTTGAACGGAAAGTACGGCGAAGGCACCGTGACCGTGGAGATCAAGGACAGCTACCGCAACATGCTGGAAAAAATCAAGCCGCATTTCCACTTAGTAGAGACCGCCCGCAAGGCCACCCGCATGGCCGGGCTGGAACCGGAGGAAATTCCGGTGCGCGGCGGCACCGACGGTGCTATGCTGAGCTGGAAAGGCCTGCCCTGCCCCAATCTGGGCACCGGCGGCTTCAATTTCCACGGCGTATGCGAGTGCATCACCGCTGAGCGCATGGACCGCTGCACCGAGATCTTGCTGAACATCATTTCTCTGTACGCAGAGTGATTTTCAGATACTGCAAAACCTTCCGTAATAGAGCAATGCCGGGCAACCTTCGGGCTGCCCGGCATTGCTCTATTAAAACCATTTTTCGGCAAACTGCCCGGTCAAACGGCAGCAAAAAGCGCCATCTGCAACAAACTGCAACTACGCTCTCGAAGATTTGTGTGATACATCAAATTTTTCTTTCTTTTTTTGGCCAAGCCGTCACTTACCCCCCCCCGTATAAGTATTGTATAATATCGATAGACGATTCTCGCAAAAAATGCAGCGTGTTGCCGCAAAGTCTGTACGGGCGGCTGCACAATGCGCCAAAAGAAAGGAATGTTCCTTATGCCTAGACGATTTTCCCTAAAGACCCGGCTTTTGAGCCTGTTGCTCTCAGCTGCCATGGTGCTGATGTTCCTTCCCGCATCCGCTTTTGCGGCTGACGACGAGCAGGTGCGTGTCGGCGACGCATGGCTGGGCAGTGCCACGCGCTCTGTGACTTGCGGCGAGGGTACTGCCGCGTATGACCCCGACACCAAGACCCTGACCCTGACGAATGTCACGATTAACCACGACTACAATGCCGCCATCTGGAATACGGTGGAAGGTCTTACCATTAAGCTGGTAGGTGAAAACAGCATCAACTCCGGCGATCAGACCGGTATTCTGAGTATGCAGGGGTGCGGCCTTCTGACCCTGACCGGCGAAGGCAGCCTGAACATCACTGCTGCTGATGGTCATGCTATTTACGCCAACACAGGCAGTCTGCTCGTTAAGGACACCACCGTTAAGGTGTCCAGCGATGCTCTTGCGGTCTACGCCGATTTAGGCATCGAGATCAGCAACAGTACTTTTGAATCCGCTACCCCCGACGGCAACGCCATCTGGACGCCCTGCGATCTGAAGATCGAGAATTCGAACGTCACCACCTCCAACGACAACCAAAGCAATAAGGGATATCCTGCCATCTGCTGTGACGGCGATATCACTATCAACGGCGGTCGGCTGAAGTCCACCTGTAAAGGTGGCGATGCCCTCGGTGTCGCTGGCACCCTTAGCATCACCAACTGCAACGTGGAAAACAAGGGTGACTATACCGCACTGTATTCAGGAGGCAAAATGACCCTGACCGGCGGCAGCATTACTGCCGAGGCCGAGAATAGCGCCATTATGAGCAGAAGTGCTATGACCATTACCAACGCTACGGTCAAGGCTACCGCGCAAAAATACAATGCCCTGCGTGCATCCGATGTTATGAAGATCGACGGCGGCAGGGTAGAAGCAACCACCGTACGCTATGATGAGAAGCCATACGCGATCCACATGGACGATGGCAATGACGGTCGTATGGAGATCGGCGGCGGTGTCGAACTCTATGTGAAGGGTTATAAGGGCATCTCTGTCGGCGAGGGAGCCACGATTGAGGACGCTCACATCGTCATTGATAGCGATGACCGGTCTATTGATATGCCGGTCAAGTTTGCAGAAGGTTATGACATTGCCCTCGCGCTTGGCGGCGACTCCATGGAAAGTGCGGAACCTTTTGATTGGTACAGCATGGAACCGTTCACACCCGGTGCCGGCAAACAGCCCGGCTCCTTCCCCTATCTGGAGCTGCTCTCCGGTGCCAAGCACACCCTGCGCGTGACCAATGGCACGATCTCGGAGATGAACGGCAAGCAGTACACCGGCAACGAAGCCGAAATCCCCGCTGGCAGCCCCGTGACCCTGACCCTGACTGTGAATGAGGATGCCTTTACCGCAGGCGATGTGTTTAGCAGCTGGACCCTGTCCCCCACGCCCAGAGATCTGCGGATTGATGGAAACGTCATCACCTTCACCATGCCCGCAGAAGATGTTGAGATCAGTGCAACAAGCGATATTCCTCCGGAGCCCACCCCCGATGCGGAAGGCAGCCCGCTGCTCGGTCTTGCTTTGGTCGCTGTCGGCGGCACACTCGTTGGTCTGACCCTCTATGCCGCCCATGAGTTCGGCATCACCCAGACCCTCAGAGAGACCCTGCCCGCAGGTGCAGCCATCCCCGCTAACCGCGGCGAACTGGCTCTGCTGCTGTGGAATGCAGCCGATAAGCCGGAGCCCGAAAAGCAGCCCGCCTTTACCGACGTGTCTGACCTTGAAACTGCCAAGGCAGCACAGTGGGCTATCGAAGCTGGTCTGATGGAAACCGAAAGCAGCGGTAAATTTGCTCCCGCAAAACGCGTTACCCGCCTGAAGGTTTTCAAAACCTGGAAGGCCGCAGGCCACTAAAGCGTTTTACCTTTAGCACCCACCAAAGCCTGACCCCCTGCCCCCGGAGAGCGCCTCCGGGGGCTTTTTGTGTGCAGCAGCGTTTATCCCCTTGTAAAGAGCGCGGTCTGCCTCAGCGGATGGCGGGGCTCGGACAAGCTCCGCAGACGCACCGTCAGTCCCGAAAATCAAAGCATAACCTTTCCTTACCAAAAAACAGGCGGCTGCACAGTGCTTTGTGCAGCCGCCTGTTTTCATTTAACCTACGTTGATGTGCCCCACCGGCATGATCTTCCGTTTGTTGTCGTCCGGCTTTGCCGTCAGGCTCATGGCCAGCGACACCGGGCCGACACGGCCCATGAACATGACCAGCATATACAGGATCTTTGCGCCCCGGTTCAGCTGAGAGGTAACGCCCACCGAAAGGCCAACTGTGCCAAAGGCAGAGCAGGACTCGAAAATAGCGTCAATGACCGACACAGCGTCCGAGGTGTTATAGAACACCACCACAGCCGAGCCAACCGCCGCCAGCCCGCCGAGCACGATAATGGTCAAAGCACGATAAACCGTCTTGGACTCGATGTGGTGCTCTGCGATCACACAGTCGTCGCGGCCCTGAGCCACGCTGCGGATCGTCAGGATGATCACAGCGAACGTAGTCACCTTCACGCCGCCGCCGGTAGAGCCGGGTGCCGCACCAATGAACTGCAGCGCGCTCATCAGCAGTTTGGTGATGGGGCCGCAGGCCGCAAGGTCGATGGTATTCATGCCCGCAGTACGAGTGGACACCGACTGGAACAGTGCCGCCATCAGCTTGCCGGGCACAGAGAGCCCGCCCATGCTGGCAGGATTGTTCCACTCCATCAGCGCGATGAGCGCCGCGCCGCCGAGCCACAGGATCACCGAGAAGCTCAGCACCACCTTGGCCTGCAGGGAAAGCCGGTGCTTTTTGCGGTATTGACCGATCTCCACCCATACCATGAAGCCCAGACCGCCGGAAATGATCATGAACATCACAACGGCCTGAACATAGTAATTGTTCACATAGGGTGCCAGTGAGGAATACTGGCCGAACCGGCCAAACAGATCAAAGCCCGCGTTACAGAAAGCCGAGATGGCCGTGAACACGCTCACCCAGATGCCTTCCAGCCCGAACTGCGGCACAAAGGCGAACAGCAGCAGCACAATGCCAATGCCTTCAAACAGGCCAGCCAGTCCCACCACGATCTTCAGCACGTCCTTGGCCTGCGCATATCCGTCCGCTGAGACGCTTTCTCCCAGCAGCCGCAGATCGCGGAAGCCCATGCGCCGCCGCATAGCCAGCGCGAAGAAGCTGGTGAGGGTGACCAACCCCAGACCACCCACCTGAATGAGCAGCAGGATCACCACCTGCCCAAAGTAGGTGAACTGGGTCCAGGTATCCCGCACGATCAGACCAGTAACGCAGGTAGCGCTTGTGGCGGTGAACATGGCATCCAGTACATCCAGCCGCCCATGCTTGCTGGCAACAGGCAGGCTGAGCAGAAAGGTGCCCAGCGCGATCACGATGACAAAGCTCACACAGATGATCTGCGTAGGCGTATACATCCCCTTGCGCTTGCCCGCCGGGCGGTAAAACAGCTTTTTCCCTTTTGCCTTTTCCATAAGTTCCTCCGCACGCGGCAAAGCCTGCCGCGGCTATTTTCATTTCCTCTATAGCATACACCATTTTGCCCTCCGGTTCAACTTGATTTTATCCGCAAAATGCTGTATTATAATAGGGCATCCGTCTCCGTAGCTCAGATGGATAGAGCGCAAGCCTCCTAAGAATTCGGTCAACCTGATACCTTGGGTGCGGAAGTGATTGCTCTAATCAAAAGCAAGGCTGGGGATCGAGATTTTCCAAACAAATTTTGATGCAACAACTTTACCATCGTCCCGGTTGCAATGCAGTCGGTCACTTCGGTGTGAAAAGCATTCCACACATTTGTTTCCAAGTGCGTTGAATTTCAAAAAATCAACGATAATACACAATATGCCTCAGTAGCTTAGCTGGATAAAGCGCCTCCCTCCTAAG
>UMFM01020847.1_pt1 | contig 16136 bp, 10 predicted proteins | sample 1965011 | NCBI WGS metagenome assembly UMFM01 (sample SAMEA4836046, study PRJEB28245) | human gut metagenome | biome: gut microbiome; material: fecal sample | place: Denmark | collected 2008 | reverse complement strand
ATAGTGCCATTCCTTATCTCTACAGTGGCCGGAAGCATAGTGGCAACAATTGTCATGCTGATTTTAAAGAAAAATGGAGCACTGACAGTATTTAAGGAAAATCTTGAGTAATATCCAGGGCTATGGCTTTATAAGAAGCTTCATGAGCTCATCCTGACAGATAGGCCTAGAGTAGTGAGAGCCCTGAAAACAGGTGACGTCGAACTGCCTGAGATAGCTCTCAAGGCTATCATTTTCTATGCCTTCAATACATATCTTTAAGTCTGCGGCATTGGCAAAATTAATCATTCCGATTACAAGTGCCTGCTTCTTTTTCTCCTCGAGAATGTCTTTAACAAAGAACATATCTATCTTGATACCCTCTACAGGAAGCTCAAGCATCATCTGAGATGAAGAGCTTCCTGTGCCATAGTCATCCATAGTGATGTGGATTCCGGCTTCCCTGAATGCAGTGACGGTTTTCTTTATCATAGATATAGGCAGATCTCGGCATCGCTCTGTAATCTCTATCCACAGCTGTGAAGGTGGAAAATCATACTCTTTAAGAATTGCCAGAGTATCTTTTACAAAGTTTTCCTTTTCAAGCTGCTCTGAGGATGCATTTACATTGATGAAAAAGCCCGGTTTTATCTTTGCAAATTCACTGGCTGCGCTTATTGCAGTTCTCATGATATAATTTCCAAGCTCATACATAGCAGGGGTATCCTCAAGCCAGTCGATAAACAGTCCGGGTGGCACCGTGCCAAAAGGCTCCTTTTTCCAGCGCACCAGAGCCTCAGCACCCATTATTTCACCATTGCAAGCCTTTACAATGGGCTGAAACTCTACAAAAAGCCATCACAGCCATTGATAACCGACTGATGAATGATTTTCATGATATCTATATGCGAGCTGCCATTGAACCTGACCATATCATTGAAAAATAACAAATCAGGGCTGTGAAGCTCTTTCGCGCGGTCTAGAGTGTATTCCACCTTGCTGATGACAGTTGAGGTATCACCATCATAATCCTTGAGAATCAGACACGCAGCATATATATCAAACTCAAATTTAAAGCATTTAAAGAAATACATGGACTTTATTGTATCGGCAATTTTCTGATAGAAGGCCTCGGCCAAGGCGCGGTCTGCTTCCTTTACCACAAATACAAACTTGCAATTATTCATATAGTAGGTAGCGGTGCTGCCATCCATCATGTAGATGAACTTGAGCGCAAGCTCACGCTGGATTGCAGTGTTGAAATTGGAACCATACAGTATATTGAACTCATCTATATGACCTATCTCCACCTCGATTATGGCTACAGACCTGTTTTCCATGATATAGCCGTTGATGTCTCTTTCAAACTTTGACTGACCATAAAGATATGTATATGGGTCGATATCCGGAAGGGTATTTTCGTTTCTGAGCACGAGGACATGGTAGCGGTGTCCGTCATCACCGGTAAAAATATCAGAATAAAATCCCATCATATATTCTTTGGTATGCTTTCCCATGCGGACATAAAATATATCATCCGGTTTTTCACCATTTAAGCGATAGCGGATTTCCTGCTTATATTCCGGCAGGTCAACGTCGTTGACACAAGAGCTCAGCTGTTCAAAGAAGCAGGTATGCTCGCCGGCTTCAAAGCCGAAAAAATCAGCTGTCTTGTCCGGTACGTAAGATAAGTCATTATCCAGGTCGGTGATGATAGGATATATCCCGTCTGATAATTCTGAAATTTTATCAATAAATTCCTTGTATATCGTGTTTTCTATCATAAATTAAAACTCCATATGTGTATAATGCACAAAATTCTTTTATTATTATAGCATATGTATGCATTATATACAATAAGTTAGTTGGGCTCTGAAAATGATATTTAGGTATGAAGCATTAATATAAATTAATGATTTTAGTGTGTCATTTATATATTTGAAGGTATACTGATGACTGAAATATACCATCAGCTGCTTCAAATGCAACGTCACCATCATATTTGCCGGCAACAGAGCGGATGGATGACAGACCTATACCATAGTCGTCCCTCTTAGAAGAACGGTATTTTCCGTTTTGGATGGAAACATGTCCGTCAAAGCTGTTGTCCATAGTAATAATAAGTGTCTTATAGTGTACGTGGGCATGCAGTCGGATAAAGTGCGATGATTTCTCGTTCAAAGAATCAGAAGTATCCATGCGTCTGCAGGCTTCTATAGCGTTTTCTATCAGATTTCCAAATACCAGGCACAGGTCATTGTCCAAGGCCGCATCATCGGTTTCCGGAACAATAAGCTTTGTCTCAAGAGCGATATTTTCATTTCTGCATATGGCACTATAGTATGACAGAATGGAATTGACTACCCTGTTTTCGCAATAGCTTGCAGGCGCAGATGGTATGCTGTGGATCAGGGAATCCAGGTATTCATTCAGCTGTTTATTTTCAGTGTTTGCGAGGCCTTTTATTGCAACCAGCTGGTGACGCAGATCGTGGCGCTGCTTCTTAAAAAGCTGTTCGTTTGTTGTGATGAGCGAATTATATTTCTTCTGCTCCAACAGGGAATGCTCAAGGAGATTCATATCAAATATGAGCCTTTCATTCTCACGTTTTATACTGAGCATATCGCTTATATTAAGCCCCATTACAATTCCCATGATTATAATGAAAAGCAGAGTTCCAATCTGGTACAGCAATGACAATGAGGCCACAAATTTTAAATGATAATTGATTATCTTGGCACATGAAGCAAGTGCCAGTATGAATACCGGAACCATCAGCCGTTTTGCCCTGCTGTTTTGGCTGCGAACAGCCTCAAGGATGATGTATGCAGTCAGGAAGCAAAGTATGAGAGGCAAAATGACATGGAACACGTACATGCTCTGGGATAGTGCAACCGTACCGCTAAGCTGTAAGACACAAGCGACAAGGTCAAGCACGGTGAGGAGCTTCGCGATAACTATAATTGGCTTGTCATTCTTAAAACCAACTGCAAGCCTGCAGAAATACAGCAGTGGAATCATCTGCGAGAAAAGCCCTATAAAAGCACACAGATACAGCAGTGTAGGGTTTTTGATTATGACACCTGTGTAGTTGCACTCGCCGATAGACCACATGCCGGCCATGAGTGAGAAGAATCCAAAATGAAATATCATCTTGCAAACCTCTTTATCGTAGCATAAAAGCATTAGTGAGATAAATATAAACAAAACACCTGCGGCAAGCTCAAGCAGTGCTATAAAGAATGACCATTTATTCAGCTTTAACAGAGTGAAAAATAAGGATTTGTATGCTCCGTAGATAGGAGAATATACCGTAAGAGAGCTTCTGGTAACTGGAGACAGATACTCTATGCGAAGCTCTGTATCACCCGAATGACCGTCAGTGCCTATCAGGTACCCCTCGGTTGCGGGATCCTTCATATAGGATGGATAGTTTTCGGTCCTGCCAAACTCATATATGAGTTCATCGTCCAGATAGACCTTCGCAGGGGAATAGACAGTTTTTATGTAGATTGGATCATCCTTGTTCAGGTCGATATGTGTGGTGACGGTGACATGTGTGCGCGGCGAAAGGTGCTTAAAGGTATGTGGAAATGTGATTTCTTCTTTATCTGAATCCGAGCCATCCACTACAGCATAGGCAGAACTTACGATAGTGGCTTCAGGATAGCTCGCCTGGCTCATAATCATGTTTTTTGAGGAAAGAAGCAGTATGCAAATCAGTGTAAGCAGTATAATTGTCAGATAGGGAATATTTCGTATAGCGCTAATTTTTTTCATAATCCGGGCTCCTTGCAGTGTATTACTTTTGACAGTCTAGCTCATATCAAATCAATAGGAAAGTGCCTTATTTAAGCCCTCTGGTGTGCTCAAAGTAGTATCTCTCCAGAGCTTTTTTGGCTTTGCCGGAGAGCTCTCTCTTGATAGGGATATTTGTGTCATCGGCCATCACGAAGCATTTGAGTGAAGTATCAATGCGTGTGACATACGACAGGTTTACCGCGTAGCTTTTGTGCGGCAGAAAAAACAGCTCAGCGGGCAGCTGATCTGAAAGCTCTGAAAGCTTCTCATAGCAGCTGATTTCCTCATTTTCTTTTAAATGTATGAAAATCTGCCTGGCTCTCTGCTCTATGTACATGATATCAGAAAGGGCAAGCCTCTCCATACTCTTGTTTCTCTTCACATAAAGAGACGGGGCATCGGATTTCTTCAGCATGGCAAGGTGAAGAATGTTACTTAGCTCAGCTGCCGAAACCGGCTTTTCGATATAGCCGATGGCAGACAGCCTGTAGCTTTCCAAGGCATGCTCCGTGCTTGTTGTGATGAAAGCAACCGGGATATCGGCATCTGTCTCACGGATTATGGAGACAGCCTCGATGCCGGTCATGGAATCTTTCATGTATATATCCATGAGCAGCAGGTCATACTTTCCGTACTCATATGAGGCAAGAAAAGAATCTGCATCCGTAAAGACAGTGTATGTATTTTGGATATCGCTGTGGTTGAGAATATCACAAAGCAGCACGGTCTCTGCAGCTTCGTCCTCGCATACAGCTATATTAAGTGTTTGTGGCATGTTTATTCCTCTGTAGAATGTGAATGATTATAAATAATCATAATATAATATGAAATAAATATCAAATAAATATTGCTATTAAATATCCGAAATGCTAATATAATTATCAGCAGTTTATTAATTATTTTAAGGAGGTTTCAGTTATGAAATACTGTACAAATTGTGGCAGGCAGTTAGCTGATGATGAGGTATGCACATGTCGTCAGCAGGCACAGCCACAGGCACCAAATCAGACACAGGACAACAATGCACAGGCAGATAATGCAGCACATCAGGCACAGTTTAACGGACAGCCGCAGGGCAGCGCACAGGGACAGTTCAACGGACAGCCACAGGGCAGTGCACAGGGACAGTTCAACGGACAGCCACAGGGACAGTTCAATGGACAGCCACAGGGCAGCGCACAGTCGCAGGCGTTTGATAACTTCACACAGCAGGTGAGTGCAGCAGGACAGCAGCTACAGAATGACAAGAATGTGGCATCTATCATCACATTCTACAAGGGTCTTGTTAAGAAGCCGGCACAGGCTGCAGCAGACTTTGTAAAGAATGCAAATATGGCATCAGGCTTTATATTTGTTGGCTTATTTGCCATAGTAGAAGTAGTGCTGTCTGTAGTATATCTGTTATCAAGTGTAATTGGCAGCATAGGCGGCTTTGGATTCTCATTTTACCCGGCGAGCTTCTTTGAGGGAATCTTCTCAGGAATCGTAGGAGAGGCAGTGAGAGTACTCATCCTGGCAGCAGTTATTCTGGTTGTATTAAACGCAGTGCAGAAGGATAAAAAGGTGACATTTGCACAGACACTTTCAGCAGCATGTCTGTATGATGCAGTATACCTTCCGATTATCCTTTTGGCAGCAATCATCGACATAATCCCATTCCAGTTCTTTGGCAATGTGAGCAGCTGGCTGCATACATTTGCGGGAGTAGTAGGATATGTAAGCATATTCTTTGGAGTAAGGGCAATAGAAGAGGATGACAATAAGCTTCCACTCGTGTGTGGACTGGCATTCCTTGCAACAGCCATTGGTTCAACAATTGTAAATGCTATTTTCTAATTTAATATATCTGAAAAGCCGGATCCTGTGAGATTTTCTTGCAGGATCTTTTTTTATTTCTGGCTTCGAATAGCTATCATATATCTTACGATTTGTCAAGTACGAGTTTTGACACTTTTTGTGTAAATTGTCGTTGTTATTGCCATGCGTGGAATTGATGTATAATGATAATTAGATTAATTTGTTTAGTTAAAAACTAGCTGAATATATGAGTCAATGATAATATGAATTCTATAATAAGCAGGTTTATAAAACTCGGGAAGAGAGGCACCTATGACGCATAAAATCAAGGTACAGATGTTTGGCAATTTCAGAATGGACTATAACGGAGCACCATTTGTGGCGGAAAAAATGCATAAGGAAAGCCAGTTCAACCGCATGATGCAGGCTTTGATACACTATTCTGACTGCGGAATAGCAAAGGATAAGCTCGAGGAAATAGTAATCGGTGAGCGTGACATAGATGCACCTCACACGGCACTAAGAGTTATTGTATACAAGACAAAGCAAAAGCTCGCACAGCTCGGACTGCCGGGAAAGAACCTCATATATTTGGAGGGAGGCATATATTACTGGACTCCGGATATAGAGATAGAAGAGGATGCAGCAGAGTTTGAGAAGCTCTATAACGAGGCCTGTGCACTGGAAAAGCAGATGCCACAGGAACCGGAGAGTGCAGAGACAGTGTGTGATGAGCGGATAAAGGAAATAGAAGACAATATGCTTGAGCTGTACGTAAAAGCACTATATCTGTATAAGGGAGAGTTTTTGGCGGCATATACAGGCGAGACGTGGATAGCACAGGAGGCCAGACGCTATCACATTATGTTTGAGAAAATCATAAATGAAGCCGCGTACATACTGCGAAAGAGAAAACAATTCAAGGGGCTGGAGAAGCTCGGAGTATATGCGGCAAAGGTCGATCCATTCAATGAGTGGGAGGAGCTCATCATGGAGGCGATGGTAGAGACCAGGCGCTATGATGAGGCGGAAGAGCTATACACGGATGTCGTGGACTATTATCTCAGGGAGTGCGGTATTTATCCATCTTCAAGACTCTTGGAAATCCTTGAGAAATACAGTAATCAGATGAATCATGCACATGAGATACTGGAAAACATCCAGGAGGGCATGAACGAGCAGGAGGAAACAGAAAGAGGCGGATATTTCTGCAGCTATCCGGTATTCAAAGGAATATACCAGGCGTCCATCCGTATTATGAAACGCACAAGGGTACCTGTATATCTCATGCTCTGTACTCTGGAGGACGAGGAAGGCAGACAGGTGCAGAGCGAGACAAAGATGAACAAGTATTCAAGGCAGTTCAAGAAGTGCGTTGGTGAATCAATCCGCTACAGTGACATATATACCTCGTATGGAAAGGTGCAGTTTCTTATCATGCTCATCGGAATCAAGCGTGAGGACTGCGAGATAGTGAAAAAGAGAATCAACCGCCAGTTCGCAAAGAAAAATCCGAGAGCCGCAGAGAAATGTCATGTGAACAGTATAGTTTGTGAGTTGTAAAGGAAATAGTACAAATAGGTTGGAAAAGCTACAAGGTGATTTTACACGATTAGAGGAAGTACTAATTTGATTATTTTATATATTATGGAGAAAATGTTATGAATGGTAAAGACAAGATATCAGTAATTATTCCATGCTACAATGTACAAAAATACATTATGAGATGCTTTGATTCAATTTACAGCCAGACATATGGCTTTGAAAATCTCGAAGTGATACTCATAGATGATTTATCAACAGACAATACATGGTCTATATTAGAATCCTTACAAAGACAATACCCGGAGAATGTTATATCTCTTAAAATACAGAAAAAAGGAAAGTGTGGCGGTGCACGTAATCTGGGAATGGATATCTGCACCGGCAAATATATCACATTTGTGGATGCGGACGATTATGTGCATCCGGATATGCTCAGGGTGCTGTATGATAGAATGACAGAGGACGATTATGATGTGGTACAGTGTGGTGTATCGTGCTTTAAAGCAGATAAGCCAAATGTATTAGAAGTAAATGATTTTGAAATTCAAAGGCTTGATTTGGATAATGTTGATAATAGGAAAAATCTCATTATAGGTCTGACCGGATTTACTAATGTAACAGCATGGGCAAAGCTATACTCGACCAAATTTATAATAGAACATAATCTAAGATTTATAGAAGATGTATATTATGAGGATACACATTTTTCTATGCTTTGTGTGTTACTTGCAAAGAAATATTGTAAGGTGCAATCGACATTATACTATTACTTTGAGAATACAGAGGGCATTATACGTTCTGAAATTAGCAATGCAAAGATCCGGGATGCTAAGATTATTATGGATCATATAAGGCAGGCTATTCAAAGTAGAAAAGCAGAACTGGGAAATGTAATTGAGCAGTGTTATTGTGAAATCCAGACATTTTTGTTATGGCACCAATATATTGAGCCATATAGTAGAATAGAAACCTTTATGAATAGGGAACTGGATATTTGCAAAGAAGAGTTTTTAAAGAGTGAACCGGATATATTTAATAATCCATATGTGAAGTTTTTTTCAGATGATGTGGTATTGAAAAGAATGTCAAGGCTGAGAGTAACTGCGAAAAAAATGAATAATGTATGCTTTTTAGATAATGCAATACATATCTGTCTTGGTATACATGATAAGGATGGAAATTACAGTGTCTGGGCTGGAACAACGATGCAATCCATTGTTGAAAACACAAAAGCGCCAATAGTTTTTCATATATTACATGATGACACATTGAACGAAATAAATAAAAATAAGCTGAGTTTTATTGCCGATAATAGTGGAAATGATATAGAATTTCATCATTTTAATTCGGACGTTTTTGGCACGTTTGCTGATTCAATGAATAGATTTGCAATTGGAACAATGTTCAGAATTATGTTGCCCGATATTATGCCGGATTTAAAAAAAATAATATATTTGGACTCTGATTTATTTGTAAATACAGATATTGAAGAATTATGGAACCTAAATATAGATAATTACTGTCTGGCGGCTGCTCAGGATTGTTCGACAATAAGAAATTGGGGAACTCCATACGCTGTAGCAGCAGGGCAGACAAGTCGTGACAGATATTTTAATGCGGGTGTTCTTTGCATGAATCTTGACAATATCAGGAAAAATGGAAGCCTGTTTCAACAGGTTATAGATTATCTGAACGATAATCCACGGACATGGCTTCCTGACCAGGATGCTTTAAATGCCATATTCAGCGGAAAAACCTTATTGATAGATGAAAAATGGAATTATTTTATTGATGAGGCAAGAAAAAATAATGAGAAAGCAGAGAAAAAAATATATCATTATGCTGCAACCCTGTTGATGCTGCATACAAATAATGAAATTGACAGAGCCTACTATTTCACAATACTGAGAACCCCATGGGGAGAGCAGATGGAGGATGGCTTATTGTGTAATTCTATGGGTAGAATTGTGGATAGAACAGGTATGCTGGAGAAGCTGCTAAAAAAAGTTACTCAAAACAATATACGACTCGTATTCTATGGCGGAGAGAACAGCTCAATAAGGAATGCAATGAGGCTATTAAACAGAAATTTCGATAGCTGTGAATGGCATGAGCATTTAAAGGAGAATGAGATTATCTGTGATGATAATACTGTCTATATAGTCTCAGCAGAAGCGGACGATGGCAATGGACTGGAAATACTGGCAAATGCCGGATTAGAAAATGGTGAGAATTATTTTATAACACAGAGGTTTTTACATTATACAGAGGGTGGGTTTGCCCTATGATTTTTATTACTGATGAATTAGGTAAGTTTGAGAAAAATATAATAGAGCTGGCAGAAAATGTGGGATTTAAAGAATGCAAAACAATAGAAGCCATAGATTTGTTTTGTGGCATATCTGAAAGAAACGATGTGCTTAAGGAAAAAGACAGGTATTATGCATTCATAGATATCCCTCAATATTGGAGTGTTCGTGCAGATGGTCTAAATGGTGCTATATATGATAATAAAACCAAAAAGGCAAACATCTATTTTAAGAATCCGATAGAGAAAAGAATGGTCAGCAGAGTCGAGTGGATTGACAGGAATAATACAGTATATAAAGTAGATTATTACAACAAATACGGATATATGTATTGTTCGGAGAATGTGAGTGGCGGCAATGTTACAGTCAGGGAATTCTATGATAGAAATGGTGACATTAAAGTATTAGAACAGACAGGTCCAAAGACATATACCACGTTTGGCACCCGCATTAGTCCGAAGAGCTATAGAGGCTTTGCTGATTATTTGGAAGCTTATCTTAAATATAATAAAATTTATGATGAAAATATATGGCTGACAAGTGATGAGATATTAAATAAATTTGCCTGGGATTATGGAAATTTTAAAATATCATACCTGCCACAAAATAGATTAAACTCAGATTTGACAGTAATAACTCAGACTAACACAGCGTTTCGAATACTGTGCAGTGAAGAGCAGCAGGTCAATTGGTATAAAGAAAATTCAAATTATAAATGCGACAGATTATATTCATATCTTGAGAATAATAAATCAAAATTTGGGAGAAAAGAAGCATTTATTATTACAGAATCGGATCAGCTTGAGTATATTGAACAGCTTATAAATGACTTTCCGGAAATAACTTTTCATATAGCTGCCAGTACCATTATGTCAGATAAATTAACGAGACTGGATATAAATAATAATGTTGAGTTATATCCATGTATTACGGAACAAAAGAGAAAAGAACTGTTTGAAAGATGCGATATTTATTTGGATATTAATCATTACAGAGAGCTATACAATGCAGTAAACGAGGCAATGGTTAATAATATGATAATACTAGCGTTTGACAATACAGCGCATTCAAAAGAATTATATCCAATGGGAAATATTTTTGAAAGCAGCAACTATGTGAAGATGAAAGAAACTCTAAAAAATATAATAACCAGTCGGACGATATTCAATGAATATATAGACAGGCAAAAGAAGCAATTAAAACAATTAGCTGCAAAAGTAGTTATGGGTGATACAGATGAGAGTATTTGATTTTACATTACTTAGTGGATATGAATTTTCCGGAGTCGATGTTGCTCAGGGATTTAGAGCAAGATTGTTTGCAAAAAACAATGTAAACGCTAAATTTATTTTTACAGAGCTGCCGACAATTAGGGATATGGAACTGTATGGTTCGCAAAAAATAAAACGTGGTCAGATTATGTCTGCACATCTTTTTATGACCGGAAGATTAGATATGAGTTTGTCTGTGAAAAAAGAAGCTCTTTTAGAAAATGAAAAAGAAAACTATGAGTATGACAATATAGATGAGGATGGAAAGGTGATTCGTCTATATAATTCCGGTGAAAAATCAGTTGAAATATTATGCGATGAAGATGGATTTGTTATAAATGAAAGTCTCTTTAAAAACGGAAAAAAATATTTAGTAAATTATTATACAGACAGCTTGTCATATACAGAACTGTATAATTGGGATAATGATTCGAACGATGGCTTAAATCCGGAAAGGAGAATTTTTTGGAACAAACAAGGACAGATGGTTTATGAACAATGTATCTATAAAGATAATGTTGAATATCTGTTTAAAAATGGTGAAGTTATAGACAATGTAGAGTTTCTAGAAAGATTTGTAAAGGCACTTAATCTTTGTGAGAATGATATATGTATAATGGATAGAGCGGGATATCTTGATTATATACAGCCTCTTTTTGAAAATAAAGGCAAATCAAAGCTGATAGCTGTATTACATTCAGATCATTTTTACAAAATATATGAGGATGAAAGCTCATTATACATGAACTATGAGTATTATTACTGGTTCAAATATTCAGAGGCAATAGATTATTTTGTTGTTGGTACGGATGAACATAAAAGAAGTCTGGAAGCATTTTTAAAAGAGTATGATTGTTTTGTTCCGCATATTGCAGCTATTCCACCGGGCGCCATACCAGAAGGCAAACTTAAAAGTAAAAATAATCGTTGGCGAGGCAGTATAATATCTGCTTCAAGACTTAATCCAAGGAAAGGTATTGATATTCTTATTAAAAGTGTGATAAAAGCTCATGAGATAAATCAGACAATTAATCTGGATATATATGGAAGTGGCGATGATGGGTATACTATATATTTAAAAAATATAGTTAAAGATGCATGTGCTGATGATTATATTCACTTTAAAGGGCGCTGTAATCTTGAAAAGATTTATCCACACTATGAAATGTTTGCATCCTTTTCTTTGTGGGAAACATTTGGACTTTCGCTTATGGAGGCTGTAGGAGACGGACTTGCCATGGTTGGACTGGATGTAAGATATGGGAACAGGCTTTTTATACATCAGGATGAAAATGGATACCTTGTGGATTTTGATATTGAGACAGATTTTCAAAATAAAGATAAGCTCTGTGAAAGAACTGCAGCAGCAATAGTTAAAATATTTGAGGATGATGACAGATTGAAGAAATTTCATGAAAATTCTTATATGATTGCTGAAGAATATAAGGAGCATGTAATAGAATCAAAATGGATGCAGCTTATAAAAAATATACTAGACCTCAATCCGTCAAACTTAATTTTATAGAGAGATGCAGTAACATGAAGGTAAAACATCCTAAGGATTATTGGCTTGAGTATGAGAGAAATGTTGGAAAACATCAATGAAACAACAGGCTTGTAGACAGGAGTATCAATGAAAACACACATTACTACACTAAACAACATGGCAGGAACTGCCAGTCTGGCACATAGAAGAGTATTAAAGGTGGCGCAGAGTATTGGCTGCCATGAAATGGGCTTATCTTTTTATCCTCTAAAACCAGACTATGCGAAGGAAATAGACAAACGTCTTGATGGGATAATTGCGCCACTTAATTATGGGGATATTGTGATTTTTCAGTATCCAAGCTGGATTGGGGTGAATTATGATGAGAGCTTTGTAAACAAGATAAAGTCATACCGGGATATAAAGCTGATAATTTTTGTTCAGGATATACAAAAGCTCATGTTTGATTCTGAGCAAGCAATTCTTGATATGGAAATCAGAACTCTCAATAAGGCGGATTTACTTATTTTGCCATCAAAGAAGATGCATCGCTATCTGAAAGAAAATGGGCTTGATGAGAAGCCTGTTATCTATCAGACTATCTGGGATATGCCATCAGACATTTGTTTTGTGGATCATGCTGTAACGAGATGCTTTCACTTTGCCGGGAACTATAATCGTTTTCCGTTTCTGGCAGAGTACCATGGCAAGACACCGATTTATCAATATGATGCAAATAAGCCGGACAGAGAAAATGATGACAGCTTTTGCTGGAGAGGGTATTTTGAGCAGGAAAAGCTAATGCATGAGCTTTCCAAAGGTGGCTTTGGGCTTGTTTGGAGTGATGACGAATATTTTGACAGATATTATTCGATGAATCAGCCGTACAAGCTCGGTACAAATCTGGCAGCAGGGATACCAGTTATAGTAAAAAGAGGCTGTGTTCATGAGAAATTTGTCGAAAGAAACGGTCTGGGATATGCAGTCGATACGTTGGATGAAGCTGATAAACTGGTTCAGAGTATTACGGATGCAGAGTATATAAAGCTTTACCATAATGTGAAGAATATTCAAAAGCTGATATTAGATGGCGCATATACAAGAAAAACACTTCAGGATGCAATAATTGAGGTTTTGGAAAATGCCTGTACACCGGTTGAAAACAGATATCAAGATCATATATAGATTTAGCAGACAAATCAACAGTGACAGGATATAGTATTTGACCATGATCAGGTGTATGAATCACAGATAGTTGCTACAGTGGAATAATGGGGAAGAGATTATGAGCGTACATATTACAAAAACTTATAACATAGGCGGATTGATTGGTCTCCGTCAAAATGCAGTGAAAAACGCTGGTGAAACACTTGGCTTTAAAGAAATGAGTTTATTTAAATTTCCTGATGCATATGATAGTGATGATGAGCTTCATGTTAGGATGGATGGCATAATCGCATCACTTTGTCCGGAGGATATAGTGATTTTTCAGCATCCAAGCGGTGAGAGTCCCAGATACGATGGATTTTTATTTGAGCATTTAAGAAGATATCATGGAACAAAAATTGTTGCGTTTATACAGGAAATAGCATCCGATAGAGATGACAGTGAGTATTCTTTGAGTGATGAAATCACGCTGCTTAACAGGGCTGATATGTTTATTTTTGCCTCAGCTGCGCTGCGGGATTACTATATCGCAAATGGATTAAAAGAAAAACCTTATCTGATTCAGAATATACCGGATTATATGACAGACATTTGCGCAAATGAGCATAAAAATAAAAAACTATATATCATGGCGGAAACGAGTCAAAATGAATATCCATTGAACAATTTGAATATAGAGGTGGTGCAATATGATGAGTACCGTGCCATGGAATCTATACTCAGGTTGTCAGACGGAGGCTTTGGATTGATTTGGGATGCGGATGAGCAGGCGCTTGGACTTTATATGGCTGCCGGAATCCCAGTGATAGTTAAAAAGGGGTTGAGCTGTGAAAAGTATGTGACAGATAATGAAATAGGAGCAGCAGCGACAGATTTTGAAGATGTATACCGGATAGCTGTATCAGAATCGGAAGATAAATTGAGTCAATACTACGCAAATGTCAAAAAACTGCAAAATTTGTTCATAAATGGAATATATACCAGAAAATTATTGCTGGATACCTTGATTATGTGTGGAGAAAGGCTATAATTTGGCGGTATATAAATGTTTTTATACGATTTTAGATACACCTAGGAGTTTATATTTATAGTGTTAAAGAGGAAAACTATAGTTATGTCCGGATGAAAGAGGATTAGGAAACAGATAATCAAGTATCCGGATTCATGTGAATAAGGAGAGACTATATGAATAAGAAGAAGGTTGACAGTATTTTAAAAGGTATAACCGCAGCAGGAATTGCCATGGGTGGAGTCAGCTCTATCCAGGGTGCTGATATGGTTATGGCTGCAATTAATGAATCGGCAGCAGATTCCAATTCATTAGTTGACGCAGGCTCTTTGTCTGAGAGCGAACGTACAGAGTATAGCGAGAGTACAACACAGAGCATGAGTGAAAGCGCTTCAGAGAGCACTAGCGAGAGCGTGAGTGTAAGTGAAAGTTCAAGTGAAAGTTCAAGCGCCAGCGAAAGTGCGAAGCAGAGTGATGCAGAACAGCAGAGTGGTGATAATGTTGTAGCGGCTGCATACACAGATGATGCAGAACAGGATATGGCTGTTTATGCTCGAATGAGTGGAATGCCACAGCTTGCAAGTAATGATACAAATAGAGATGATTGTGTATCAGATCAGGTACATCATGTGACTAAGATTACGGCAAGTAATTTTAAAGATTTAGCTGGATCTGATATTCAATCTAAAGGTGATATATGGGCGTGGTTTTGGGAGAATGGATCATGCCAGTATAGAGTAGCTAATTCATATACAGGTAAGTATGAATATTTTAATGATTTTGATTCTGTTACATTTAATTGGACAACAGGGCGGGGACATAATAAGCAAAGTTATTCTAAAACAGGCGAATTGTATATATGTGACGGAAATGCGTTTGTATTAAAAGTGTCTGATAATGAATGGGTAGAATTTAGAAGTAGTAGTACGGGTGGAGTACATACGTATAAATACGCATATAAGCATGGGGATTCCATTGATTTACTGGATGATGCAGATCCAAACTATGAGAAGAGTGAATCAGTAAGAATATCAGAGAGTTTGAGTGTTGAAGCAAGCACAAGCGCATCAACAAGTGCAAGCACATCAGCAAGTACGAGTGCATCAACCAGCGCATCAATAAGTGCAAGTACATCGGCTAGCACCAGTGCCTCAACAAGTGCAAGTACCTCAGCAAGTACAAGTGCCTCAACAAGTGCAAGCACATCAGCAAGTACAAGTGCATCAACCAGCGCAAGTACCTCAGCCAGCACAAGCGCATCAACAAGTGCAAGCACATCAGCAAGTACAAGTGCATCAATCAGCGCAAGTACCTCAGCAAGCACCAGTGCTTCAACAAGTGCAAGTACATCAGCTAGTACAAGTGCCTCAACCAGTGCAAGTACATCGGCAAGTACAAGTGCCTCAACCAGCGCAAGCACATCGGCAAGTACTAGCGCATCAACAAGTGCAAGCACATCAGCAAGCACTAGTGCCTCAACCAGTGCAAGTACATCGGCTAGCACAAGTGCATCAACAAGTGCAAGTACCTCAGCCAGCACAAGCGCATCAACAAGTGCAAGTACCTCAGCAAGTACAAGTGCATCAACAAGTGTAAGTACATCAGCAAGCACGAGTGTATCAACGAGTGCAAGTACATCGGCAAGTACCAGTGCATCAACCAGCGCAAGTACCTCAGCCAGCACCAGTGCCTCAACCAGCGCAAGCACATCGGCAAGTACAAGTGCCTCAACCAGTGCAAGCACCTCAGCAAGTACCAGCGCCTCAACCAGC
>UMFM01014118.1_pt1 | contig 16448 bp, 9 predicted proteins | sample 1965011 | NCBI WGS metagenome assembly UMFM01 (sample SAMEA4836046, study PRJEB28245) | human gut metagenome | biome: gut microbiome; material: fecal sample | place: Denmark | collected 2008 | reverse complement strand
ACGGTATTCCGGCATATTAAAAATTCCAGACGGTGTCTGGAAAATCGAAAAGATGGCTGCTCAGTTGAGTAGCCATCGGGTACATAGGGATTGAATAATAGGTGTTTGTAAAAAGTGACAACTATAGCTTGAAATGAGGTGTTGCGACACACACATCTTGAAAAAATGAATATGATGTGATAAAATGGTATCCGTGTAACTGTAACTAAGAATGAAGTGTACAGCAAAGGAGCGTTACAGATGAAAATAAGCTATAATAAGCTTCGCAAACTTATGATTGATAACCAGATGAATAGACAGGATTTAATGCGTGCAGCAGATATTTCATCATCTGTTGCAACAAAGTTTAATAAAGATGAAACGGTATCTATGGAAGTGCTGATGAGGATTTGTAAGGTGTTCCATTGTGATATCGGGGATATTTGTCAAATTATAGAGGATTGATATGACAGTTCGGATAGGATGGGACGAGTATGAAGTAGCATTATTGATAGATGCTTGTAACAGAATTCGTGACAATAAAATTGATAAAGCAGAGTGCGTACATAAATTATCAAATTTGCTTAGACAACGTGCAAAAGCAAATGGGATTAACATAGATGAAGTGTTTCGCAATGAAAATGGAATTGCGCTTCAGATGACAAAAATGGAGTATCTCTTGACAGATGGGAAAAAAGGCTTACCGGGAGCTAGTAAGTTATATATTGAAATGGCAAAAATGAGCAAATTAAATTCAGATGAATTTGAGAAAATACTCATACTTGCAAAAGAACAAATAGGATACAAGGAGGCTATGAATAATATGAATACAAGAGAAAAATTTATTCAATGGCTTTCATCTAATCCAATAAGTAAATATAGTTCTAATACAATAGTTAATGCGCTTGATGAAGGTTCGGAGTATTGCTGCTCTCGTAGCTTGAGCAAAGTGAGCTTTTGGGATATGAATAATAAAAATGAATTTATAACCGTCGCATCAAAGCTCCTTGGAATGAAAATATATAGGTTGATGCATAAAAAGACAGCAATTGTTCTTGATAAAGCAGTACCTTTATATAAGCAATTTTTGCAGCAAAGCGAAAAGAGGTCTGGCATAAAGCTTCCTGATGTAGAAATCTCAACAGAGGATTCAGGCGACAATGTTGAAGCTAAAGATAACCAAAGTTCGGACAGTAAATATTCCAAAATCTATCAGAAACTTTATTATATTTCCAAGGTATACGATGACCCCAATGGAATGACTTTAAAAAAAATAATGTCCATGTTAGGCAATGGTACGGATGAGAAATTGGTAATAAGTATTCTAAATGATGTATCTTGGGCAACAAAATTGGCGGATGATATTTATTCGTTTGGGAAAAATGCCAATTCAGTTTTACGGGAACAGGTACAACCATATAAGATAGAAGAAAAGGACATAGTTACAGATGGTCAATTTTTCGACTTTTTGTATAATTGTGAGAAAATGGCAGAAGCTTCGTGCCGAAGTTATGTTTCAGCAATAAGAACAGCCGAGGAATATGCAAAAAATCATAATTATGCCTCGCACATGATTTATGATTGTGGTTTTGAAGACGCATCAACGCTGATTCGAGAGCTCATGGGAGATAACGAGTTTCTGGAGTTTAATGCTAAGCAGCATAACCGATTTAGAGCAGCATTTAAGAAATACTTAAAAATGGGAGGTCAACTTCCTGCAAAAGAAAGAAAATCTTTATCAGTGAAAAAAACATCACTTCCGGTTGCTAATGAGATTGAAAAAGTACAGCCGAAAGATTTTGATAAGTCAAAATTTGAAATCACTCTTTTAAGACGGTACCGCAACGGAATGCAATTTGATTCTATTGATTTTGAGAATTTCAGAGAAATGTATGATGCACTTTTTGATGAAACTCTCACTTTTGATGATGAAGCCTTGGAAGAAAGATTGCGTTATTGTGGAGTGCTATATAAAGACAGACTTTTTCCTGCTGAGGGAATAATTGATAACAACACAAAGAAAACTTTGTTCGCATACATTGATAACTGCTTCTCTACTGGAAAGTCGGTGCTTTATTATAAGGCGATTTATCAGGATTTATCAGATGCTTTTGCAAGTTGCTTTACACTGGCAGACGAAAAAATGTTGAAAGCTTATATTGAGTATTCGGCTGAGAAAGATAAATATTATTATTTTTCAGATTATATGTCGGTTGATAGAAATGTAAAAATTGACCACACAGAGGAAATTGAAGAATATTTTCTTTCCGCCGGTAAACCGATGAGACTTGATGATGTTTTTAGCACATTATCACATATCCCACAAGAACGAGTTGACAGAATCATTAAAACGGATTCTCGATTTTTACGAAATTCTAAGGGCGAATATTTTCATACAGATATTTTTCAAATCACTGATAATGAACTGGAGAGTATTGCAGAGATTATTGATGGTTTTATCAGTGAGGACGAATATGCAATTTGGACGAATGTCTGGAATATGATTCAAGATAAATTTCCATTATTTGTTGAAAATAATCTGTACCTTTCAGGTCTTGGAATTAGAAATGCAATCGAACAACGATTTAGCGGAAGGTTTCGTTTTGAAGGTGCTGTTATCAGCCTGCCAAAAGACAGTTTTTCTATGAGAGATGTATATCAGTTGTATGCTAAACATCATGCAGAGTTTACAGCAGACGAAATATATATACTTTCAAAAGAATTAGATACTGTAATTTATTTCGACGCTTTATCAGAAGTTTCAGTGCGAGTCAGTCACGATTTATTTGTCTCAAAAAAACGGATAAATTTTGATGTGGATTCAGTCGATAAAGTTATTGAGAGCTTTATGTCAAAGGATTACATCAGAATTCGTGAGATAGACTCTTTCCTTGCATTCCCATCTGTTGGATATGAATGGAATGAGTATATGTTAGAGAGCTTTTTGATTTCATATAGCAAAAAGTTTGTACTTTTGAATAATGGACAATCCCTGCACAATGTGGCAGGAGCTATTGTTAAAAAAGATGGAAAAATTAAAGAATTTGAGGATGCTTGTGCAGCAGTGCTTTCTGAAAGCCGAATTGAATTAAAGAAAAGCGAAGCACTGAATTATCTTGCAGATGTTAATATGATTACAAGGCGTAGTTATAAGGACTTAGATACTGCTATGCGGAAAGCAACACAAATTCGGAACAGGAAGGAATAAACAGGATGTATGCATACGAATGGGATAGTTCTACCGGTGGTTATATATTAACCCCAATGCCACTGGCATTTTCAAAGGAACCCAGACCCGTTTATTATAAAGAACTTGATATTTTAGGGTTTGATAAATATTGGGATTATGATAAAAATGACAGTTTCCCATATATGTGGGCAGAAGCCAATAATTATTATTATCGAGGAAGACTCGTTGCAAAAACCAAGGGAGGCTCTCTTTATACACCTCCGGAATTAGTTCTTATTGAAGACCCGGAGCCGGAAGGTTATCCTCTTCGATTTGTTGATATACCTGCTATGGTCGATAAGAATCGACAGTTAATGGAGCAGCTTGTACAGGAAACTATAAAGAAAATATATAATACTTTTATTGAGTATCAAGACAAGGTGGATGTTTTTTATGTAGCTTTTTCTGGTGGTAAGGACAGTGTCGTTGCCTTGGATTTGGTTCAAAGAGCACTTCCTCATAACTGCTTTAAGGTGTTATTTGGGGATACTGGAATGGAATTCCCCGATACATATGAGACTGTTGAAAAAATAAAACAAATTTGTGCTGAAGAAAAAATTGAGTTTTTGCAGGCAAAATCAAAATTAAAACCTGAGAATACATGGCAAATCTTTGGACCGCCAGCTGTAACAATACGTTGGTGTTGTAGTGTGCATAAAACTACGCCGCAGATAATGCAACTTAGAGAAGTTTTACAAAAACCTGATTTTACTGGTATGGCATTCACTGGTGTTCGTGGAGATGAAAGCTTATCTAGAAGTGAGTATGATGCAATCAGTTATGGAGGTAAGCATTCTGGGCAATATAGCTGCCATCCTATTCTGGAATGGAACACGGCAGAACTTTTTCTATACATATATGAAAATGGCTTGACCTTTAATAATGCATATAAAAAAGGTAATACAAGAGCTGGCTGCCTTGTTTGTCCTATGTCTCAAGGGAAACATGATTACATGAAGTATAAAAATTATCCCGATGATACAGACTTGTTTATCAATAAAATAATAACTACTAGTGGAAAAAACTTCTCAAAGGAAAATTATGATAGGTTTGTCGAACAAGGATACTGGCGTACTAGAAAAAGTGGCAGAGAATTAAATTTCGGTCATGATAAGCATGTGTTTGAAATAGTCAAGGGACAAAATGTTATAACTGTACAGAAAAAGAATGAATACTGGAAAGAATGGGCAAAGACTATTGGTCAGGTTACTAGTTTGGGGGATGGTGAATTTAGCATAGCATATGAAGGAAAATCTTATGCAATTCGTACTATAAGTACTCAAGAAGGTGGAGAGCAATTTACGTTTCCTAATATTGAAAATAGTAAATCAGATATAAAATTTTTGTCGCTTTTTAAGAGTGTGATTATAAAGAGCGTTTATTGTGTTAATTGTGGGTATTGTGCAGCCGAATGTAAAAGTGGTTGTATTGATATGGCAAATGGAGTGCATATTTCAAATCAGTGTAAGCATTGCTTTAGCTGCCACGATATATATTCTCATTGTTTGAGATATAACTCTATAAAAAATAGAATAGGAGCAAAGGTCATGACTGGACTTGATAGATATTATAGCTTTGGTATTAAAGAAAATTGGTTGAGAGTGTACTTTGACTATGAGGGAACGTCATCGTTTTGGAAATCAGATGGAGATGGCGAAGTACCAAATAAGAAAAAGGATGCATTTTTAAATTTTGTTAAAGATGCGGGATTGGTAGACGAAGATAAATCCTTGAAAGGAAAAGAGTATAAGTATATAAAATATAAACCGAACAAGTTCGCAGAAAAAATGTTTTCTCTTGGAGTAGATGATGAGAGTATGTGGGCTTATCTAATGTGTAACCTAGTATATGCAGAGGATTCAGAAGAGTTTAGATGGTTTATAAAGAATATACCTTTCAGTGAGACATCAACACCAGAGTCTATAAAACTTAGATTAGACGAAGTCATGGAAAATGATAAATCTGGTTTAGGAAAGAGAAATATTTGTGATGCACTTAAATCGTTTTTGATTAAGACACCGTTTGGAAAGCAACTTGGTCTTGGTAGTGTTATAGATTATGAAGAGAAAGTATCCTCAAACGGAAGAGAAACTATTACATTGAATTATTTTGTTAGAGGTTCATGGAAAAATCCAGACGAAAAAGTGATACTATATGCACTTTATAAATTTGCTGAGGCATGCGGAAATTACAGACAGTTCACATTAACCAGATTACTTGATACATCTGTTGAAAGTGCTGGAATTAGTCCAACACAGATTTTTGGATTGAACCGAGAAACAATGGAGAAAATCCTGAATGGTCTTACATTTAATTATCCTGATTTGATTGAAGCAAGATTTACGCTTGGTCTGGATAATATTACACTCAAAAGTGATAAGACGGCTAATGAAATTTTAAACGAGCTGTTCTGAGGAGGAAAAGAGAATGAGTTACAGAGAGTATTTTGATATCGACCCGGAGTATTTTCCACAGGTAGATAAGAAAATAATAGAGGAACAGCCGGATTTGTGGAAAAAATTCTACCCACATCCTACATTCATTAAGCTACTGAAGTCAATGGTAGATGTTCTATCACGCAAGCAGAAATTATCGGTATGGGTTGACGGTGCATATGGCACGGGTAAATCTCATGCTGTTCTGACATTAAAGAAACTCATTGAGGCTTCAGACGAGGAAACAAACGCATACTTTGAGCGTTATAATCTTGATAATTTTCTTTGTCAAAAACTGATTGCACAGAAAAACGAAGGTAAAATTCTTGTTTGTCATCGTTATGGCTCATCTGATATTCAAAGTGATACGGATTTGGTTGTTGCTATTCAGGAAGGTGTAGAGAAAGCATTGGCTGATGCGGGAATTGAAAATGTAGCCAGTACTTCTTTGAAGAATTCGCTTATCAGATATTTTGAAGATGAAGAAAATAAGCAGAGTTTTGACATTTATGCTAAGGGTAAATATCAGACAGTGTTGAACGGAGATACTGCGGATAGTATTCTTGAAAAATTAAGAAATTTCAAGGAAGAAGCTTTGAATACTTTGGTTAAAAAAGTGTTTAAAGTTCCGGTTGTAAAGGGAAGCTTTTCCATGACTACAGGGGAACTTTGCGATTGGATACGTGAAATTATCGAAAAGAATAACCTTAAGGAACTTGTATTCATTTGGGATGAATTTTCAGAGTATTTTGAGAATAACATGCATCATCTTACTGGTTTTCAGCAAGTTGCAGAGCTTGCTGCTACGGCACCGTTCTGTCTTTTGATTGTTACGCATAAAGCTGAAGGCTATTTTTCTGATGGAGACCCAGATAAGCGAAAAATCCTCGACAGATTTGTTTCGCCAATTCACATTTCATTGCCTGAAAATATAGCTTTTGAATTGATGCATGAGGCATTGAAGGTAACAGATGATGTTGATAAAGCTGCGAAATGGGAGAAGCACAGGAAAAGTTTAGAAGACCGTACTATGCAGAGCCGTTCTGCTGTAAGCAAAAAAATTGGTTTAACAGACAAAGATTTAAGTAATGTTTTACCGATTCATCCTTATGCAGCCCTTATATTGCAGCATATTTCGATTTACTACACATCTACAGCCCGTAGCATGTTCAATTTTATTAAGAATGATGAAGGCGAGGATGTTAAAGCATTTCAGTGGTTTATTGACAGATATGATTTTAGTTCTCAAAATCCATTTGTCACGATTGATATGTTATGGAATTTCTTTTATGAAACAGGCAGCCAGAAATTGGCTGATGGCATAAGAGAGGTTTTAAGCTGTTATACTCAGAAAATGGATAAGGAGCTTATGGAAGAGGAAAAGCGTGTACTCAAGGTTATCTTGTTGCTTCAGGCTATATCTGAAAGAATGAGTGGAAACCGTGATATTTTTCTTCCAAACAACAAAAATTTGACACTTGCTTTCGAGGGCACTGACCTTGAATTTGCGGCACAGAATATTGCAAAAAAACTTTTGAACGACCATGTAGTAACCAGAACGCCTTTGACTGGCGATGTATTCTCGTATTGCTGCAAAAACATGGGACCAAGTGTAGACCCGGGTCCGTTCATTGCTCAGGCTAAAGGTAAATCTACAAAAGATATGTCATTTATGGCAGGTAGTAATTTGCGTACTACTATTGAATTTACGGGTGCATTAAAGCTTCGTTATTCATTGGCATATGCTACGCTCTCAGATTTTGATAGTGAAATAAAAAAGGCAAACAATCCAAGTGCAACTAATAACAAACTTTATGCCGTTGCAACTATTGGCAGAGATTCGGCTGAAAGCGGTGCATTGAAGAAAAAGATAGAGAATTTCTTTGTGAATAATCCTGAATCAAATGCAATTGTAATCGATAGTTCAACATGTGTTCTCGGTGAAGGCGAGTATAATGAGTTTGTTGAAAACTATGCCATGTCTCTTGCAATCGGAAACAGCGATTTAGACCAGAGAAAGACATACGAGGGATATGCTATCGAGGTGCTTTCAAATTGGGCGAAGAGAATTAAATGCGGCGATTTCTATGTATACTCTCGCTATGCAACAAATGGAGAACGAGTGGCGAATATTCAGGATTTGTTTATCTATCTGCTTGATATAGATAAATTCCATTACCCACAATGTCTTGAGGGTGCCTATACAAGTGTTCTGAATACAATGTATGATGCCAATTCGTTGGGAAATGGTGCAACATGTGGTATTAACGAAGAAACAAAAGGGACATTCCGTTCCGGTAATGAAGCAACTAAACTTGAAAATGCTCTGAAGGGTGCATGGAAAGTTCCAGAATATTGGAATAACTCTCATTCTTATATTGCAGATTTGAAGAAAACGGTAGATGAGTTTATTAACGAAACTTTTAATAAAAGTGACCGTATTTCTATTGCTTCAATATATGAGATGCTGAAAGCAGAACCATACGGATTTATGCCTTGTAACCTGACGGCTTTTATTCTTGGATTTATTTTAAAGGAATACACGAAAGGCGTTTATTCTTACAGTGACAATTTAACAACAGTACCGTTAGATGCGGAAAAGCTTGCCAGTATGATTTCTGAAATTATTAAGCAGGACAACACGCCGGAAAAACGTTATAAAGATAAGTTTATCGTAACATTGACGGAAGAAGAACGTGCCTTTAACAAGGCTACATCAGTTGCTTTCGATATTCCAGAAATGTATTGTGTTTCTGTTACGGAAACAAGGTCACGAATCCGAGAACAGATGAAAGGTTTTTCCTTCCCTATTTGGGTAATCAAGTATGTGCTTGACGATAAGACTTTTAAGACAGATAAAGATGTCGTTTCAAAACTTATTGATAACTATTGTGGCATTGCGAATAACAAGAACATGGAAGGCGAGAAGTCTGATAATGACATTGCTCTTACTATTGGGAAATTATGCTTAGATAATGATGGCGTTGTAGATGACTTGAAGAGTATACTCACAAAGGACAATTGCAAATCTGGTATGCTTGAGTATTTAAAATTATACGATGGAGGGAAACTTCCTGCTGTTGCTGAAAAAATCAATGACGGCGGTCAGTATATCAATCAGTTGCAATACAAATTCAGCTCAGATGCTGCCAATTGGGTATGGAATACAGATACAGTCAATGCAAAAATAGATGAGCTTATTTGTGAATATGAAATTATTGAAATAAGCAATGGTGTTTTATCTAAAAATGCAACCTATATGGAAGCGATTCGTGCATGGGTTGATAAGATTGGTCAGATTCGATTAGCTTATTCAATGATTAAAAATGAGCTTGGCGATAGCAAAGCATTTTATGAGATGCTTTACAACCTGTATAAGCAAAGAAATCTTCTTGATTCACAAAAGAAGCCATTTCTTGATTTACTTCGTGAGAATATAGAAAACTTTAAGTATTTTATGGGCTCACAGAGCAGTTTATTTATTAAAGCGTGTAGTTTCTATTTAGACGACCTTTCAGAGGAAGATGTTAAGTCCATTCTTGATGATGATACATATGGATTTGGAGGTTCTTATTTACTTGAGCGAGATAAGTATACCGACAAGGTTCAAAAAGCAGTTGATTTATATAAGAATGCTCAGTTGTATACTCAACTCAAAAAGAAATGGAACGATTTGACCGATACTGATTCACCATATATGTGGTCGAATAAGTATCATATGCCTATCCTTGCCATGGTTCCCGATGATGAAGTCGCAACAGCAAGAAAGGTATTTGGAGCTATAAATTCTAAAACTAAAGATGAGAATACCATTACAACAGCACTAGACTATCTTGATAAAATGACCTATGTGCAGAAATTGAATAATAAAGAAGATAGAGATAAAGCATTTAGAGATGTTTTCCTTGAAGAGTTCTCTGAACTGTTTGATGATGTTGATGAAGTTAGAACTTACCTTCAGAACCATATCTCAGATTCGCCGTATTATTGGCTTGGAAATAAAGCGGTTACAGCAAAGATTAAGACGATGGCTAATGCAAAATATAATAAGTCAGGGTATGGAAAAGCAAAAAAAGTAATAGACGAAATGCCGGCTGAACAGGTAAAAGAATATCTGAAGAAAATGATAGAAGATAATTTTGTTGTTGGGTTGGAAATCATAAAGAAACAAAAGTGATTCGGAGGATAAAACATATGAATCTGGATGACACAAAAAAGAGAGTTCAAAAATATCTGAACTCTAATAAAAGATATCCTTTGATTGTTGATGTTCAAACAAGGGAAGATTTAGCAAATATAGCAGAATATTTTAAGGTGGGTAGTAACAAGTTCCCGGCTATAGAGGAGTTTTGCAACCAAGATGAGGCAATAAAACTGGATGAGTTATACGCATCTGTATCAAGTAACAGTGGTAATACATTTATAACCGGATTGTCTGGATTCCTTATGCTATTTGGAGAAAATGTGGCAAAGCAGGCTTTAAAAACACTGATTACAACAAGCATTTCTGGTCATGTTGTAATTATTACCTATCAATGTGAGAAATATCTCAGATTTACAGATCCTAGAATATCTGAGAGCGGAAGATTGGTTATCGTTGATGGAAATCCTGACAATATTTGCAATATAAATTTCATTTCTCCGGTGCTCTCCGATATTTTTACGGATTCATATAGTGGGATACAGAACATTGGAACAGCCATAGATAGTTGCTTCAATAGAGATGCATATATTGCAACAGCAATAGATAAAAGCTCTTTTGCTGAATCAGTCTTTCATATTTCACAAGTAAATAATAGTTATGATATTCTCCGAAATAAAGATTCAAGAACAGGAATTGTTCCTCAAGCATGTGGATTGCCGGAACAATGGGATTATGTGCTCCATCAAATGGGAAAATCAGGAACGTGGACTACGGTTATTGTAGACAATTTTGGGTCAGAAAATAATCTTTTACATGTAATAAGCGAATATCCGAAATTTGACGTTGAAAAGAGATGGCTTTACTATATTGCACTTTTGATTTGCGGTGTTAAGAATAATGATTACCTTAAACTTGCGTTAAATAAGACGTCAAAATCCAGTGAATTGATAAAGAATATTTTTCGGTCTGTACTTGATATTGATTGGAAGAGTGAAAACTATCAGAAATTGTATAGGCAAAGAAAAAGTTTAATTAGTGAGCTGAAAAAGCCATTGCCTGAGACGATAGATTTTTGTAAAATTTTATCAACCAAAGGAGAAGATGAAATTTACTATCTGACAGATTTAACACAACCGGAAAAAGAAAAAATCATCAAATGGCTTAGCAATTATGGTGTGAAGTATTCAAAGGATGAGTTGGTTTCTATTTTGATGAATGTCTATCCCGATTTAGCGTATTATTTGTCAAGTTATAGATATAGAAATGAATTTTTGAATACCTATTTTGAGAATTACAAATATCAAAAGATAACAAATCGTATTCTGCCATCTTTTGATAAAGTTGTTGAAGAGCAGGCAATAAAAATGGATTTTGTTACAATCTTAAAACCACGTACAGCCTATGTAGATCAACTTGATACACAAAATGCACAAGTATTTTTCGTTGATGCAATGGGAGTTGAATACTTAAGCTTTATTCAACAGAAGTGTAGCGAATACGGACTTTCGGCAAATATATCTTGTGCAAGATGCGAGTTGCCCTCATTAACTGTATTTAACAAGGAATTTGTAGATGTGTTAAAAGATAAAGGATGTCTAATATCAGATATAAAGGATTTAGATGATATTAAGCATCATGGCAAAGATAGCTTCGACTATGAGAAGGAAAAAACACCAATTTACCTCATAAAAGAGCTCGAAATAATAGATGATTTATTGACGAAAATTAAAGCAAGCATACTTGCTGGGTCATATAATAAAGCAATTATTATTTCTGACCATGGTGCTAGCCGACTTGCTGTCCTTCATGAAACTGAAAATATATGGAATATGGAGACAAAAGGCGAGCATTCAGGAAGATGTTGCAAGATAAGTGAAATTGACGATAAACCAGATTTTGCAATTGAAGAGTCTGGATACTGGATTCTGGCGAATTATGACAGATTTAGGGGAAGCCGACGTGCAAATGTAGAAGTACACGGTGGAGCTTCTATGGAGGAAGTTGCGGTTCCAATTATTGAAATTACACAAAAAGCATCTAATATAGAAGCCTTTATTGTCGATGAATCAAGAGTTTTAACATTAGGTGCAAAGGAATACGCAATCATTAAAATTTATGTTGGAATTAGAAGTAATAATATTTCCATTAAATTGGATGGTAATTATTACAATGCTGAAGAAACTGCTGAATCTTATATATACAGCGTAGAACTGAAAAATTACAGCAAAAAAGGCAAGTTTTCTATTGATATCCTTGATGGTGGCAGTGTTCTCGCATTTGGACAGCAGTTTGAAATTGAGAAAAAGGGAATGTCACAGAATAATATGTTCGATTTTTAGAGGTAAAAATAAATGACTGATAAACTTAGAGACTATTTTGATGAAATGGTTGTTTATAAAGATTTAAAAAATAATAATTTCTTTTCTTCTCTTGGACTTCCTGCATTTTTAAGAGATTATCTTTTGAAAATGTTCAGCGATGATTTTGGGAATTTTGATGTGGATGAAGTATCTGCATTTGTTAAGAAGTTCATACCCAAAAAAGAGGATTGGATGAGTATAAAAAATAAAATCATCTATGAGAATGAAAGTGTTCAAATCCTGACAAAAATTTCCGTAGATATCAATATAAAGACCGGAGAAATATCATTTGCTATTCCTGATTTTGGAGTTACTGAAAAGGAAACTTTGATTGAACCGGCTATTTGGGATGTCTATAAAGAAGATTTGATAAATACAGGAGAAACTTGGGGTATTATAAAATTAGGATATCGTCCACCTGACGATACAGTAAAGCCAAAGATTCCGGGAAAAATAAAGTTGACTGGTTTCAAGAATTTTCGCCCTTATACGGTAGATGTTGAGTATTTTAAAGAAATGAGGTCAAACTTTGAAACGGATGAATGGATAGATATCTTATTAGGAGCTATCGACTATAATGCTGACGGATATGAAACGAAACTTCAAAAGCTGACAATGCTTACTAGATTATTGCCGTTTGTAGAGAAAAGAATAAACCTTATTGAACTAGCTCCTAAGGGAACTGGAAAAAGCTATGTTTTTGGTCATATCAGTAAAAACGGCTTGCTGACAGACGGTGGAAAAGTTACTCGTTCAAAAATGTTTTATGATGCTAACAGAAGAAAACCGGGTTATATTTGTGGTCCGGATTATGTAGCAATTGATGAAGTAAAGCTTGTAAATTTCGGTGACGAAAATGAAATGCGTTCCATACTTCAAGGATATCTTGAGTACGGTACATTTAATTCCAATGGCTATAATGGAGAATCGGATGCTGGTGTAGTATTCCTTGGCAATATAAAAGAAGAAAACATGGATGAGTATGGTTATATGTTAGGAGAATTACCTACGTTGTTTCAGGAAACGGCACTTCTTGACCGTATTCACGGATTCGTTAAAGGGTGGGATATACCTAGAATGAATGATGGTCTTAAACTGACTGGATGGGCACTTAACTCTGAATATTTCTGCTCTATTCTTCATGAACTCAGAAATGATATGAGTTATCGTGCCATTGTGGAAAAGATTGTAGAAGTTCCCAAGCATGCGGATACTCGTGATACAGAGGCAATTAAGAGGTTGGCAACTGCATATTTAAAGCTGCTGTTTCCAAATGTTAGAAATGAGTTTGATGTTGACAAGATGGAATTTAGAGACTACTGTTTAACGCCAGCTATGAAAATGCGAAGAATTATCAAACTTCAGCAAGGCATGATTGACAGTGAATATAAAAATAAAGATGTTCCATGTTTAATGGTGAGAGAATAATGAGTAAAGAGTGTATTGCTTGTGGAAAAAAGCAATTGGATAAAGATACTGTAGGCATAAACAAAAAACTTCTTGGAAAAGACATTGCCAATTTTTATTGTATCGACTGTTTGGCTGATTTTTTAGGATGTACTGTTGATGATTTGCTGGACAAAATAGAAGAATTTAAGGATGAAGGGTGCACACTTTTTAAGTGAGGAATAGCTATGAAGCATTTTATATACGCTGATAATGCAGCAACAACAAAATTGGATAAAGATGCATTTAATGCAATGCTTCCATGGCTTCAAGAAGAATATGGCAATGCGTCGCAACCATATTCATTTGCACGTAAACCGAAAAAAGCCTTGATGGAAGCTAGAACTTTAATTGCAGAATGCATCGGTGCTCAACCAGATGAAATTTATTTTACATCAGGAGGCACGGAAAGTGATAACTGGGCAATAAAGGGGATTGCTGAGAAGGGGAAAAAACATCATACAATTGCAACGCAGATTGAACATCATGCAATCCTGAATGCCTGTAGAAGATTAGAACACTTTGGATTTCAAGTGGATTATCTTCCAGTTGACAAACAAGGTGTTGTATCATGCGAAGATTTAGTGAAATTTATAAAAGGTAATACTGAGCTGATTTCTGTAATGATGGTTAATAATGAAATTGGAACGATTGAACCAATAAAAGAGTTAGCAACCGTAGCTCATGATAACGGTATTTTATTTCATACAGATGCAGTTCAGGCAGTTGGGCATATTCCAATTGATGTCAGTGACTTATGTGTGGATATGCTTTCTGCCTCGGCACACAAATTTAACGGACCAAAGGGAATTGGTTTTTTGTACATTAAGAGAGGTACAAAAATATCTTCATTTGCAGATGGTGGTGCTCAGGAATTCCATAAGCGTGCAGGAACTGAAAATATTGCTTCGATTGTAGGAATGTCCATTGCATTGAAAAAAAGTTGCGATGAAATGGAAAAAGTGAATAAAAAACTACTTGCTTTAGATGAAGCATTTAACGATGTTCTTCTGAAGTCTAAGATAGATTTTATTAGAAATGGTTCTAATAATCATGTTCCGGGGAATATAAATTTGTCTATCCGCAGAACGAGTGGGGAAATGTTACTGCATCGTTTGGATTTGATGGGAATTTGTATATCAACGGGTTCGGCTTGTGATTCTGTAAATACAGAAGTCTCGCATGTTATTAAGGCAATCGGAGTACCATATGAGTATTCAGAAGGCACTATTCGTATTTCGTTTGGTAGAGACAATACAGAAGAAGACGCAATTATGATTGCAAAGGCTCTAGTTAAAGTCATTAAAGGATAAGATGGATTCATAAGGAAAGTAATTGGTAAATTACACGGGCATATCATTTACTTTAATTAACCACATTTTGGAATATAAGTCTGACACAATGAAACTGGTCAAAACATATAAGGCGGAAAAGAACAGTGCAAGCTTCGGACAGGTGCTTTACTGCCCTTATGATTATGATAAAGTAAGATTGATTGTAAAGAAAATGACTGACTAGATGAGTTCTGGGTTTGAATGATAAGAGAATTTGACAATGACAGATGGAACGGTTATCCCTATATGACGAATGAGAGAGTTAGGGAGAAGTGTTTGGAGATATGTAGGAGTAGTTCAGAAAGGAAATCAATGGAATCAAAACCAAGGATTTTATATTTACAAAAGATACTGCTTGAGAGAACAGATGAGGAAAATATGCTTTCCACAACGCAGTTAATCAATATATTAAATGATGAATATGGGATATCTGCTCATAGGACTACCATAACAAAGGATATTGCGGCTCTCCAGGAGTTTGGAATGGATATTGTTGTTATTCATTCCACTCAAAGTAAATACTTTGTGGCAAGCCGTAAGTTTGAGCTACCTGAGCTGAAACTGTTGATTGACGCAGTAGAATCATCCAAATTTATTACGAGTAAGAAAAGCGACGCACTGATTGAGAAGATACATACAATGACAAGTGCAGGGCAGGTGGAAAAACTCAGGAGAAACAACTATGTTGTTAATCGGATAAAGCCGGACAACGAGCAGATTTATTATATTATTGACACGATAAATGAAGCCATAAATAGCGGTAAGCAGATTTCATTTCAGTATTATGACTATACAGGACTAAAGAAGAAAGTTCTTAAGAATAAAGGCGAGGTGTATAAGCTCAGTCCGTATAAACTTATCTGGTGTGGGGACTATTATTATGTTCTTGGATATTCTGAAAAGCAGAGAAAAGTTATAAATTTCAGAGTAGACCGCATTGCATTGAGACCAGATATACTTGCTAAGGATATCATTCCGATGCCTGATGATTTTGATATTGAGAATTATACAAAAGAAGTGTTCTTTATGTTCTCAGGCGAGAAAGTTTTTGTGGATTTGCGGTGTGATAACAGTCTGATGAAAACAATGGTTGACCGTTTCGGAGAAGATGTGACAACCCTTGCGTATGATATGACTTCCTTCAGAGTACAGACCGAAGTATCAGCCAGTCCTACCTTTTTCGGTTGGGTGTTTGGCTTTAATGGCAAGGTGCAAATACTTGCACCGGAAAGTGTGAAAGAACAGTACAGACAGATGATTGCAAAAGCCGATGAGGATATGCAAGAGAGTGAGTAGTGATTCGTAAATGATTTAGAATTTGTGTGAAAAATCAATTATTATGAATATGAAGATGATATGTTTTTAAATTGTGCAGACGGTCTGCACAATTAGGAAGGAGTCAATATGCTTACACCGTCAAATCAATATTTGCAGGCAGTAGAAGAAATAAATGATTATGTCAATCAGGCTAGATGTAGAGCTTCTGTCAGTGTAAATAGTGAGATAATGAAAACAAATATA
>UMFM01030207.1_pt1 | contig 16721 bp, 14 predicted proteins | sample 1965011 | NCBI WGS metagenome assembly UMFM01 (sample SAMEA4836046, study PRJEB28245) | human gut metagenome | biome: gut microbiome; material: fecal sample | place: Denmark | collected 2008 | reverse complement strand
GCCAATAGAGCAGAGCAGTTCATCACAAAATTCCGTTGGAGTCATGCTTCTTGTCGTTGGCTGCATCATATATAAAACGCTTTTTACGTTAAAAAAGTGCTGTGATCATAAGGCTTTTTGCAAGCAAAAATGAAAAGGCTATATATAGGCAGCCTGCGAAACTGGAAGTGCCCATTTTAGGCCTAATTTAAAGAATAATGTCCTGACAGAGACCAATGGAATGACTCTCTGCTGGGGATCCAAAAGGAAAGGAAAAAATGATTATGGAAAAAATGATGAATACAAAAACAGAGGGGAACACATTTACAAAGAAAATCGGGCAGACAGTCTATGTTGTCCGTTATCATTTTAATGAAGATGCAAAGGAAACCATGCAGGAGAAGATTAACCGGATGCTGGTTACAGAAGCAAACCGAAAGGCAATGCAATAGATGGACAGAGACAATTGGAATTGAGATATGTTTGAGAATGTGATATGATTTGAACACTAAATCAGAGTTTGAGGTGGAAATATGGCATCAAGCAAGGAATACTTGAAAGATTAGTAATTTCAGCAAGTTTTACTGCAGATAAAATTCTCCTGTGCTATAATAGTCTAAAATATTGATTGACTATGAGGAAATACAGATGGAGCAAATACTAATCCTAGAGGACGATATAGCCTTAAATCAGGGCTTGTGCAAGGCATTAAAGACAGAGAACAGAAAGATAGTCTCCTGTGAGACTATAAAAGCTGCAAGAGACCAGCTCCTGTGCGGCTGTCCGTCTCTCATATTACTTGACATAAATCTGCCGGATGGAAGCGGGCTTGATTTTTTACAGGAACTAAAGAGAAACTATCCAACTATACCGGTTATTCTCCTGACCGCAAACGATACCGACATGGATATAGTAAAGGGGCTGGAGCTTGGCGCAGATGACTACATCACAAAGCCTTTTTCACTGTCAGTATTAAGGGCAAGGGTAAATACCCAGCTTAGAAAGGCGGAAAGCTTACAGGCACATACCTCTGCCAGTGTATATAAGAAGGGCTGCTATGAATTTGATTTTGAGAGAATGATATTTTTAGTAGATGGACAGGAAATCGAGCTTAGTAAGACCGAGCAGCGTCTTTTAAGGCTTCTGGTTCAAAATGAGGGCATAAACCTCCGCAGAGATTTTCTTCTGGACAGAGTCTGGAATGACAGCGCGGAATTTGTGGATGCCAATGCCCTCTCTGTGTCTGTCAAGAGGCTCAGGGACAAGCTTGGCACACCGGACAGCATTAAAATTAAAACAGTATATGGAATAGGATATAGATTTGAATGAATAACTATAATACAGCCATCTGTATCGTGGGCATATGCCTTGTAATTACAGCACTTTTAATTTTCATCAACCATCTGCGCACGAAGAAAACCATTGATACAATAGAAAATATGTTAAATGAGGCAGCCAAAGGGAATTTTTCTGAAAAAAGCTTTGACGAGACACGCTTGTCCTCGCTTGAGACCAGGTTCGCCCATTATCTGAGTGCTTCTGTGGTCTCTGCCAGAAATGTGGAGCTGGAAAAGGACAAGATTAAGTCGTTAATTGCAGATATTTCCCACCAGACCAAGACTCCCATAGCCAATCTGCTCTTATACAGCGAGCTATTGCTTGAAGATGATACTGACAATTTATCAGTCCAGATGCGTGAAAATATTGTCCAGCTTCATGCCCAGTCGGAAAAATTACAGTTTTTAATCGCCTCTCTGGTGAAGCTGTCAAGGCTTGAAAACGGCATATTGCAGCTCTCCCCACAGGAAGAAGCTCTTAAGTCCATGCTGACACTGGCTGTAAAAGAGACAGAGTTCAAAGCCAGGGCTAAAGGGCTTGAGCTTATACTTCATGATACTGATGAAAAAGCTTATTTTGACAGCAAGTGGACTTTGGAAGCCATCTGCAATATCCTCGATAATGCTTTAAAATACACAAACGAGGGCACTATAAGCCTATCTGTTACTGCATATGAAATGTTTGTAAGAATTGATATAAAAGACAGCGGAATCGGCATAAAAGAGGAGGAGCTTCCTAAGATCTTTTCAAGATTTTACCGCTCAGAAGATACCAAAAATATGGAAGGTGTGGGCATAGGACTATATTTAAGCCGGCAGATTCTAAGTGAAGAGGGCGGCTACATAAAGGTGTCCTCCGTATATGGACAGGGCAGTACTTTTTCTGTGTTTCTGCCAAAATCGGCTTAAATCTTTCAAAACTGTAATAATTTAATTAGTTCCGGAAAGAATCTGGAAAGAATATTGTGTAATAATCTGTATGTAGCGAAAAATGCTGCATACAGTTTTTTTAGTTTACGCGGGCAACGAGTCAAATTCGCGAAGCGTATTTTATCTCGTTTTTAAGGAGGATATATGGACATTTTACAAGCATGTGATTTGAAGAAAACCTATGGAACAGGTGAGGCCTGTGTACATGCCTTAGATGGCGTGAGTCTCAATGTAGAAAAAGGAGAGTTTGTGGCTATTGTGGGCACAAGCGGCAGTGGCAAATCCACCCTCTTACATATGCTGGGTGGTCTGGACAGACCAAGCTCCGGCAAAGTATTCGTGGATGGCAAAGATATCTTTTCCCTGAAGGATGAGGAACTTACCATTTTCAGACGAAGAAAAATCGGCTTTGTATTTCAGGCATATAATCTGGTGCCTGTACTAAATGTATACGAAAACATCGTGCTTCCAATCGAACTGGATGGCGGTAAAGTCGATAAGGAATTTGTAAAAAAAATAACAGAGACACTGGGACTCGACCAGAGACTTGACGCTATTCCAAATCAGCTCTCAGGAGGACAACAGCAGAGAGTTGCCATAGCCAGAGCATTGGCGGCAGAGCCTGCCATAATTCTTGCGGATGAACCCACCGGAAACTTAGACGGACGTACAAGTCAGGACGTATTGGGTCTTCTGAAGGTGACAAGCCAGAAGTTCTCGCAGACGATTGTGATGATTACCCACAACGAGGAAATCGCCCAGCTTGCGGATCGCATAATAAGAATTGAGGATGGACATATTCAGGAGAGAGCAGTATGAGAGTAAAGAACAGAAAATGTATCCGCAGACTTAGCTTCAAGTCTCTGTGGGCATCCAGAAAAAGAAATATTATTGCAATTTGTGCTATAGCACTCACAACTTTGATGTTTACATCATTATTTACCATTATGCTGTCTGTAAACTCAAGCTATGAGACCTACAATTTCAGACAGGCAGGTGGCTATAGCGATGGCAGCTTTAAGGATTTATCAAGAGAACAGGCTGATAAAATAGCCGCCCACAAGGGAATCAAGGCATCTGGTGAGCGTATCGTGTGCGGCTTCAGCTCCTCTGACGTATTCGGCAAGGTAGCGGCGGAAGTAAGCTACATGGATAAAAACTGTACCAAGTGGAGCTATGCCACCCCAACCACGGGAAAGGAGCCTCAAAAAGAAAATGAAATAGCCATGGACACTACAGCCTTAAGACTCCTTGGCGTAGAACCGAAGCTGGGAACAAATGTGACGATTACTTATCAGGCTGGTAATGGAACAGACACCGGGATACCACAGACCGACAGCTTTATCCTCGTCGGCTATTGGGAGTATGACGATTTGATGCCTGTTCACTATATCAACGTATCAAAAGCCTATATAGATAAAATCAACGAAAAGTGTATAGCCGCTGGTGATGAAGCTCTTGACATAGACTTAAATGTCATGCTTCCTTCCAAGCTTAATATCAGGGAGCAGATGGAAAAAATAGATACAGACTTAGGCTATGACTGGAATACAAGAGACCAGGAGAACAGCGCCAGAATCGGTGTGAACTGGGGACTTACTGCCTCATCTGTAAGCTCTGACATAGATTTCTCACTGGTAGCTGCAATCCTTGCTTTTTCCCTGCTTATTATATTTACAGGCTATCTGATTATATACAATATATTCCAGATTTCAGTGACTGGGGACATCAGGTTTTATGGCCTGCTAAAGACAATCGGTACCACCCCAAGACAATTAAGGCACATAATCACACAGGAAGCTCTGTTTTTGTGTATTATCGGTATTCCTGTAGGATTGCTTCTGGGCTATGGCATTGGTGCGGTTTTAACTCCTATTGCATTAGAAACCACAAGTATTATAGGCACAAAGGCTGCTATCAGCAGCTCGCCGCTTATTTTTATCGGTTCTGCTGTATTTGCCATTATCACTGTCTTTTTATCCTGCAGGAAGCCCGGCAAAATGGCTGCAAAGGTATCGCCTGTTGAGGCAGCAAAATATACAGAAGGTATTACCGGCAAAAAGAAAAAGCGCCACAGCCGTGGGGCTAAGGTATATCAGATGGCTTTTGCCAATCTTGGCAGAAATAAGAAGAAAACTATCCTGGTTGTAGTCTCGCTGACACTTTCCGTAACTCTTTTAAATGTGCTTTTTTCACTTGTCAACGGCTTTGACATGGATAAATATGTGGACAGGTCAACCTGTGCAGACTTTATCGTGAGCAGTACAGATTATTTCCGCTATAATACGGCAGATGAATATATAGGAGCAGATACCATTGATGAGATAAAGGAAAACACAGATGAGACTGTCTCTGGAAGCGGCTATGACCTGGCAGACATATCCCCTATGATGTGGATGGAGACAGACCAGTATAGTAAACTGGCAGAAAACTATCTAAGCGGCAAAGAGCTGCAGGAGGAAATCTCCCACTACGAGCAGAAAGGTGACAGCATACTTGTCGACGTCAGTATAGAGGGCTTTGACGATGGACTTTTTGATAAGCTTACTGTAGTAAAAGGCTCCCTGGAGCCACTATCTGACCCGGATAGCCACGCAATCGCTGTAGCTGTATCCACAGACGATTACGGCAATATAGTAAATTTGGACAACTACCCTGAGCTGGGAGACACTTATACCGTAAACTACCAGATTGGATATGACATAGACAGCCGAACCGGCGAGCGGGCAGACCAACAGACCACGCCTGAGGAGTATTTGGAATACCATGAGGAAGAGGCAAAGGAGGTGGAGTACAGTGTATGTGCTCTTGTGACGGTTCCTGATTCCATCAGCTTCCGTTATACAAGTCTGGGTTATAGTATGGTTTTGCCGGTAGAGAAACTTAAGGAGGACAGCGGTACAGATGTCATTCCAAAATTTTATATGTTTGACACACCGGATTCTCAGGCAGAAGCAAGTGCTGAGCAGTATCTGCAAAAGCTCACAGCAGGAGATACATCTACTCTCATGTATGAGAGCAAGGCATCTATCAGACGTGAATTTACCCGGTTTAAAAATATGTTTTTAATCTGTGGTGGTGCCCTCTGTGCTATCATCGGACTTGTGGGCATACTTAATTTTTTCAATGCAATTATGACAGGAATTTTGTCCAGAAAAAGAGAATTTGCCGTATTACAGTCTGTGGGCATGACCAAGAGACAGCTAAAGCTCATGCTTATTTATGAGGGCTTATTTTATGCGGTGGGCTCCATCATAGCATCCCTCATACTTTCAGTGGTGCTCAGCCCTATGCTTGGCAATATGATGAGTGCTATGTTCTGGTTTGTAACATACCATTTTACCATTATGCCTGTAATCCTGATTATACCAGTATTTCTCCTGCTGGGCTGGCTGATTCCTGCTGTGCTTTACCATGCCGGCAAGAGGCAAAGCATTGTCGAAAATCTAAGGGAATTGTAATTGGTGTTTTAATAAAATTTTGTAACTGAAAACCAGCTGAAAGGAAAAATCAGAAATTAAGAGTAGATAACCTGAAACATGGTTATCTATTTTTGATTGTCTTGATTTTCTTTACCATTGAATTTTTTACGGAAAGATATGATATACTTGGTTTAATCAGATGAACGAAAGAGAGGATATTGTGAGGGATATATTAGAAATCATGAAAGAAAGACACAGCGTAAGACAGTATAAAAATCAGGCGATCGAACCATCGAAAAGAGAAGAAATCAGCTCCTTGATAATGATGTCAATGCGGAGAGTAGATTATCCATTCAGACTTTTTCGACGAACCGAAATGTTTTGATTCCTTTATGGCTCATTATGGAAAATTTGAAAATGTAAAAAATTATATTGCCATTGTCGGAAATAAAAATAATCAGGAAAAAGCGGGATATTATGGTGAGAAGATTGTGCTGAAATGTCCGGAACTTGGAAAGGCAGACTAGGGTATAGAATGGTTTGACAGAGGTATGGAAGCAGTAAGTCTTTTCTTTTCTGGAGAGCAGGTGGATACTATGCAGTTTTGGAGGAGTGTGGTAAAATGTGATTGTTTATCATGTTAGGAGATTAGGAAGGTAGATGAAATGAGGACAATTTTGTTATTGGAAGATGATGAGAATCTGAACCGTGGAATCGCGCTAAAACTGCAGAAAGAAGGGTATCAGGTTTTTTCCGCTTTTCAGATTTCAGAGGCAGAAAAATTGTTTGATGAAAATAGAATAGATCTGGTAATCAGTGATATTACTCTGCCGGACGGAAACGGACTGGAGTTTTGCAGGAAGATTCGAAATAAGAGCAAAGTCTTTGTACTGTTTCTCACGGCAATGGATTCGGAAATTGATATGGTAAATGGCTATGATGCAGGGGCGGATGATTATATTACAAAGCCATTCAGCCTGATGGTACTGGTTTCAAAAGTTCAGGCATTTATGAGAAGAATGGAAGGAGTCTGCGGACACAACAGAATCTTATCGGGAAATATCGAAGTAAATTATGGAGAAATGAGAGCGTTAAAACGAAATGCTGATGGAGTGACTCCTTTGACATTAAGTAAAAAGGAACTTCAGATAATGATTTACTTTATGGAAAACGCAAGGCAGATTTTATCAAAAGAACAGATTTTAGAGTATGTCTGGGATGTTGACGGGCAGTTTGTAGACGATAATACAGTTCCTGTAAATATCAGCCGATTGAAAGGAAAAATCGGGAATGATTATATACAAAATGTAAGGGGGATGGGATATATATGGACCGAAGAAAGCGTACAGGAGTAGCTCTGGCAGCAGGGCTGCTTTTTCTGTTTGTGACAGAGATATTGTTGCTGTTTCTGGCAGGAAATAGTTTATACAAGGAAGAGCAGGGGAAATTAGGGGCGTTAGTGCTGTCCCATCCGGAACAGGAGACGGAGTATATAGAGTTATTTGACAGAGGAAAGCAAAGAAATCGTCAGGAAGAGGAAGCGGGGAAAGAGCTGGAGGAGCGTTACGGGTATACTCCTTTTGATGGGAGAAGCGTGAAAACTTTTGCTGCATATGGAATAGGAATGGCGATGGTTTTTGTGGCAGGACTTGGAGTTTCATGGGTTTTGTTTTTGCGAAATAAAAGAGACCGGCAGCAAGATGAAAATAACCAGGAAGAACTTCGGGAAAAATATATAGAACTGCAGAATCATTTTGAAAAAGTAAGAGAAAAACTTTCCAGAGAAGAAAACAATACAAAATCTTTAATTACAGATATTTCCCACCAATTGAAAACACCGATTGCTTCATTGAAGATGAGTTGTGAACTGGCGGGGTCTGCCGATTTAACCTGGGAGGAACGGGAAGAATTTTATAAAAAGGAATGGGATGAAATTCAAAGACTGGAAAATCTTTTGGATTCACTGATTCATGTGTCCAGATTGGAATCTGGGATGATTCAGATTCAGCCAGAGATGGGCAGTCTGAAAAATACATTGGTACAGGCTGTAAACAGTGTGTATATGAAAGCGTATGAAAAATCCATAGATATTTCTCTGGATGAATTTCAGGATGTGCAAATTGTACACGACTCGAAATGGACAGGAGAAGTGTTCGTAAATATTTTAGACAACGCAGTAAAGTATTCGCCGGAGCATACAGAAATCCGAATTCGGGTAACAGAGCTTGCTACCTGCATGATGCTGGAATTTATCGACCAGGGAACAGGTATTCCGGCAGAAGAGGCGCATCGGGTATTTCAGCGTTTTTACAGAGGAAACCAAGAGTATGTAAAAAAACAGGAGGGCTCTGGGGTTGGACTTTATCTTGCCAGAAAAATTTTGGAGGAGCAGAAAGGCACGATTTGTGTAAAAGTAGCACCTGAAGGCGGTAATAATTTTGTGGTGACATTACCAAAGAAATAGATTTCTGAAAAAAGATTTCTTACAAAATTGTTATGCTTTTTGTAAGCCTACTGTAAGACTGGATTGATAGAATGACATTAGCAAAGAAAAAGGAGGCTTCAAAGTTTATGAAAGCAATATTAGAAACAAGAGATCTTGTGAAATATTATGGAAAAGGCGATAATTTGGTGAAAGCTATTGACCATACAGATTTAATAATCGAACCAGGTGAATTTACAGCAATTGTAGGACGTTCTGGATCGGGAAAAAGTACTCTTCTTCATATGCTGGGAGGATTGGACCGTCCTGATTCCGGAAAGGTTTTGATAGAAGGAAGAGATATTTTTAAACTGAAAGATGAAAAACTTGCAGTGTTCCGCAGAAGAAAGATTGGGTTTATTTTCCAAAGTTATAATTTAGTACCATCCTTAAATGTTTGGGAAAATATTGTGCTACCCATTGGATTGGATGGAAAGAAAGTGGATACAGAGTATGTTATGGATATTATCTGTAGAATCGGAATGGAGGATAAATTGAAATCCTTACCGAATACTCTTTCTGGTGGGCAACAGCAGCGGGTTGCTATTGCAAGAGCGTTGGCATCCCGCCCGGCGATTATTTTAGCAGATGAACCAACAGGAAATTTGGATTCCAAGACGGAGTTAGAAGTGATTTCTATGTTGAAATCCTGTGTTTCAGAATATGGGCAGACACTGGTTATGATCACGCATGATGAGACCATTGCGCAGATGGCTGACCGTATGATTGTCATTGAAGACGGTAAGGTGGTGAGAGCATGAAAACAGTAACAAAAACAGCGCTTGCCAATGTAAAACAGAACAAAGGAAGAAACTTTTTATGTGGATGCGCCATTGCACTGACTACGTTTCTGATATTTATTGTTTTAACGGTGGGATATGGAATGATCCGCGTACAGCTTGCATCGGTGGATGCTTATTATCCAACTTACCATATTATGTTCCGCCAAGTTTCCGAGAAAAACACCAAAGCACTTCAGGTGCATAATGATATAGAAGAAATCGGTCTGAGAATGGATTTGGGACAGATTATAGATGATGATGCCACAATCATTATGACCGCTATGGATAATAATGGGATTCGGTTGAACAAAGCGGAGTTAGAAGAAGGAACTTTCCCAAAAAATGAAAAAGATATTGTTGTTTCCAAGGGAGTTTTAGAGGAACTGGGAATTCAGGGGAAATTGGGTGATGAAATCACGATTCCATACCAAATTTACGAAAAAGACGGTATGGGATATGCGAAAGAAGACACTTTCCGCATCTGTGGCTTTATGGAATCTTCTGATTTGAATAAAGAAAAGAAAATGTATTTTGTGATGAATTCCATGGAATATGCGAAACAGATGATACCGGAAGCAGACAGAGAATATCGTGTGATGTTCCGTCTGGCAGATGCAGAGCATATGACAACAGATGAAATCGTAGAGAGGGGAAAAGAAATCGGAGAGGATTTTGGTGTACCTGAGGGAAATGTGGTAGAAAACAGAGAGTATTTGGCTGCAAATTATACGGATCCGTCATTTGTAAAAGGAATGATCGTGGTAATCGTTATGGTTGTTTTAGCAGGAATCCTGACTATTTACAGTATTTATTATGTGTCTATGATACCAAAAGTACAGGAATATGGAAAATTAAAAGCCATAGGCTCCACCAAAAGACAGATTCGGCAGATGGTATTCCGTGAAGGAATGCTGGTTACGGCGCTTGCCCTCCCGGTAGGATTGCTTATCAGTAGTTTCCTGTCCAGATGGATTATGAAACAGATGATTACTTTTATGGCAGGCGAAGACCCTCTAATGCAGGTAGCAGCAGAACTTGTAAAAAATGGTGAGGTATCTTTGTTGCACTGGTGGATTTATGCGATTACCATTATGGCGGTGCTCTTTACTTCCGCAGTTTCTTTGGCAAAACCGATGCGAATTGCTGCCAAAGTTTCGCCCATTGAGGCTATGCGTTATCAGGGATTAGAAAAACGTGGGAAAAAAGTACGGAAAGGCTATCAGAATCTCACGATTTTTCGTTTGACAAAAGCAAATATGGCAAGAAATAAAAAGAGGACTGGGATTACGATTGTTACATTAGGAGCAACTGGTATTCTGTTCATGGTTGTGGCAACTATTTTATCTTGCGCGGCACCGAAAGAAATTGCAAGAAAGGATATTGAATCTGATTATAAAATTGAATTGGAAACATGGGGTGGGGACAAAATGAATCCGGACAGAGACTGGAGACAGGTTCAGCAGAATAACCCCTTGACGAAAGCGTTTATTGATCAGGTTCGTGATGTAGACGGTGTGGAAGAGGTAAAGGTAAAAACATTTATGAATGGCAAAATTCCGAAACTATCTATGGATGGTGAAATTTGGGACGCGGATATTATTGGACTGGATGCATCTTATGCAGAAACGCTGGAAAAAGGAGAGATACAAGGACATGTGACATATGAAGAATTGGAAAAAGGAGATAAAATCCTCATGTCTGCTAATATGCTATACTGGTTCCCGGAACTGAAAGTGGGAGATTCCTTGAAGATGGTTTTGAATATGGGAGATGACCAGGTAGAAAAGACTTTTGAGATAGGAGCCATCGGAGATTACTATGCAAGCCTTGGCGGAAGTTCATTTTATCTGCCCCAATCAGTGTTGGAAAAAATGAATCCCAATAATCTGAACTACACACTGGAAATCACAGTGAATGATCAGAAAAAGAACAGTGCATATCAGGAACTTCAGGCACTTGCCGACAACAGTGAATACCTGGTGACAGGAAGTTATGAAGAGCAACTTCAGGAGTGGGAAAAGAATATGCGGTTGACGAGCGTTTTGTGTTATGCATTTCTGATTATTCTGGGTGGAATTGGAATCATGAATCTTGTGAACACTATGATGAACAGTATTTACACAAGAAGGCGGGAGCTTGGAATGATACAGGCGATAGGAATGTCTGAAAAACAGTTGATCCGTATGCTGCAACTGGAAGGAATCATCTATACTTTGGGAACATTGGCAGTTTCTGTGGGCATTGGAAGTCTTGTAGGATATGGTGCATTTCTTTATGCAAAAACCAAACACATGTTTCAGATCAGTGAGTATCATTTTCCAGTGGTCCCAGCAGTGCTTTTGATTTGTGTGGTTGCCTTTTTACAGGTACTGCTCACATATGGAGTATCTGCAAATTTCCGAAAATTGAGTTTGATTGATCGGATACGATATGCAGAGTAATATATTAAAAACATCATATATACAAAGGGAAACGCTATAAAAAAACAGAATTGCCCAATATGATTAAAAGGACCGCCGTGCCATAAAGAAATCCCTTCTAAATAAACAAGATTTTATTATTTCTCTTGTCTACTTAGAAGGGAGCATATCATATCTTCACGCGTCATTTCTAAATTACGGCGGCTCTGATTTTTCTCAAAGCCGCCGCCCGGCAGTTTAATAACTATTTAATATCAATTTATAATTGGCATCACTATAAAAACTTTCCTTTTCATCGAGCATTTTAGTTCAAATCCTTAGTTTCCACATTGTAAATCGAGAGAAACGCAAAGATTAAGGAAAGTATCATAAGTACAACAGGAAGAATGGCATTATCCGCCAAAGAAAAATCGCCCACATTAGCCTGTGTCAAAAAAATCAGCAGAAAAGATGATACGATGGTAGCTTTTGAGGACTTCATAGCCATACCAATAAACAAGGCGATAAAACTCATGGTTACAATGACAACGGACTTTAAGAGTAACTGAATATAGAACCCCATACTTGCCATGTTGTAGTCCAGTGGGAATGAGGAAACCATGAATTGTGAACCAAGTAAAATGCAGCCGTAAATCAATAGTTTTGTCAGCACCAGAGCCACAAAATTGAAAATCCATACAGCTAACATTTGAGAAACGAGAATTTTCTGTCGCTTAATTGGATACGAAAACATTAAGTTCATGGTTTTGTTTTTATAGGCGCTCACAATGTATGTGGACAACATGACACTGGTAAACACCAGAAAAGCCATGCTTGTAAACAGCTCGATAGAGGAAGAAATCGCACTGTTACCCGGCACCGCATCAGGAACACCCGTATCAGGATCATTGGCAATTCCCAAATAGCAAAGGGCAAATATGAACAGGCAGATCAGAGCCGACATGATAACCACATTGCGAATGTACTTGCCTACATTATTCTTTTTCCATTCCAGCCTAATGAGTTTAAGCATGATATTTCACCTCCCCGGTCAGCTTCAAGAAGTAGTCCTCCAGCGTTTCAGATTTCTTTCCAATGCTCACAACTTCAACATCATTCAGAGCCAGTATTTTCGTCAACTGCTGGGTAGACGCTGCATGGTCATATATGCGAATTTTACCGCTGTCAAGAATCTTAAAATTTTGCAGACCCAACTTTTCAGTCAAGACATAGGCAGCCCGCTTTTCATCCGTGACAGAAAGCTCCACATAATGGAGGTTCATTTCCTCAATATCTTGCATACGAATTTCTTTCATCATTTTTCCGTGATGGATAATAGCAACGGTATCCGCAATACTCTCCACTTCAGATAAAATGTGACTTGAAATCATAACGGTAATACCGTACTCCGAACAAAGTGTTTTTAATAAATCACGGATTTGTTTCATTCCTGCTGGATCAAGGCCGTTTGTGGGTTCGTCGAGAATAAGCAGTTCCGGCTTGCACATAATGGCTCTTGCAATTCCGAGGCGTTCTTTCATGCCGAGGGAATAGTTCTTGACCGGCTGATCGGCTGCTGATGTCAAGTCCAGCATTTGCAACGCACTTTCAACACTGTCAACATTGTAATAGCCCATATACTCACAATGAAGCTGTAAGTTCTCACGCCCGGTCATGTGGTCATAAAAGGTGGGAAACTCGATGATACTTCCCATTCTTTTTAAGACTTCATAGGATTTTGGAGTCAATACCTCTCCAAACACCTCAATAGTCCCACTGGTAGGTTTCCAAAGGTTAGTAATCATCTTCATCACTGTGGTTTTACCAGCTCCGTTAGGACCAAGAAAACCATAAATTTCCCCTTTGGGAATATGAATATTAACATTAGTGACAAGTGCCTTACTACCGATCTTTTTAGAAAGACCACTTGTTTGTAAAATAAATGGCATTGTCTTGCCCTCCTTTCTACTGACATTATAGAAAGTTCGATTTTCAAAACTCTTGAATAATTCTTACAAATTTCTTTCTTGAAAAAATGACCTATGGTTTAATAGGCCATTTTCTTGAGCGTAATAGTGAAAACTGTTTTCTGGTGCGGATGACTTTCTAAAGTAATATCGCCACCGAGTTGCAAGGCAAGATTTTTCGCAATCGTCAGTCCAAGACCATTTCCCTGCATAGCACTATTTCTGGAATCTTCCATCATAAACAGCCGATCAAAAACCGAATCGGCAAATTCTTTTTCAATTCCACGGCCCCTGTCCACAATGTCTATATAGATATGTGCCTGATCTGCCCGCAAAAACATACCTAAATATTTTCCATCGCCGCCATAGCGAATTGCATTGGAAATCAAATTGAACATAATTCTTTGCAACGCATCTTTATTGGCATTTGCATACAATACATGATCGGGTATGTTAATTTCCACTTCAAAATTTTTTTGTGAAAGGAGTTCATAGAAATCCAAAATATTTTCCCGGCAGGCTTCGTTCACATTCAAACGCTCCAATGGCATATCTGTATCGCCAGCCTCTAATTTAGCAAGCGTAAAGAATTGTGTAATCAATCCCATTACCCGCTGGGCAGTGCTTTCTACCTTTTGCAACATTTCATTGCTTTGGGTTCCGTTCAAACGCATAATCTCCAAATAGCCAAGAATCACTGTCATGGGAGTTTTAATGTCGTGGGAAATGTTAGATAACATCTTTTTGGATGCCATTTCAGCCCGCCGATACTCAACTTTTACTTTTTGCCGATCTTCCAACATTCGATTGATTTGTGTTGCAAGCTCTATCAGTGCCTTATTATCGGTAAAGACTGTCACTTTTTCGTCGCTGTCGGTGTCAAGAAGTTCTTTCAATTTGCTGCTGATCTCATGTATTTTTGCTTTTGTTCCGTTATGGAATACAAACTGCTGGTACACAATGATACAGATTAAAATCATAATACAGAGGGTTAGTAAAAAGATAATTGTCGCATTGCTCATTTCTGTTCTCCCAGCTTATAGCCAATTCCCCATACAGTTATAACAACTTGTGGCTTTCGTGGATCATCCTCAATTTTCGTTCGTAAACGGCTGATGTGAACATTGACGGCATTTTCATCCCCCATATAGGCATCATTCCAAATTAAAGAATAGATTTGAGCCTTTGTGTAGACCCTTTGTGGGTTTTCCAGAAGCAGCCGTAAAATATCAAATTCTTTTGCGGTCAGTTCGATAATCTCGCCTGATTTTGTGACGGTGTGATTTTCCAAGTTCATAACCAATAGGCCCCACACAAGTTTCGTTTGCTCTGGCTGTACGGCAGCATATTCGGTATTTCTCCGTATGTTTGCTTTAATACGCGCCATAACCTCTGTTATGGAAAACGGTTTTGTAATATAATCATCCGCACCGAGGCCCAAACCTAAAGTTTTGTCGGAATCCGAATCCTTTGCAGAAATGATGATAATTGGCACCGTACTTTTTTGACGAATATACTTCATTACATTCATACCTGTAATTTTGGGAATCATCAAATCCAACAAGACGATACTATAAGAACCAATGTCGAAAGCCTCACATGCCTTTTGACCATCGGTAGCGCAGACAACTTCAAAATTTTCTGCTATAAGATAGCTACATAACATTTCACTTATTTCTATATCATCTTCAATTAAGAGAATCTTCATTATTCTTTTTTCCTTCCTTTCTGCGCCTATCAGTCGGCTTCTCCGCAGTTTTAGGGAGCAGCCAAACACCGGCCATTTTCACAGCACCGGGGATACGCCCACTAGCACAATAATAATTTACCCTACGAGGTGTCACGCCCCTTTTTTTTGCGGCCTCTTTCAATGTCATATAGTCCATTTCGCACCTCCACAGAGTACATTATAGTTCTTTATCTCGAACAATACAAGTTGGAGGCTGCATATTGATGCGAAATGAAATACTACCTTGTGTAAAATCTCATTACATTCTCATAACCCGACCCGAAATGTACAATGATATAGGGTGATATGAGAATGGACCAAGAAGAAAGAAGGTTTGACTTTCACGGCCTCGGGGCGGCTCTCAAACGAGCCAAAGAAGAAAAGGGATGGACACAAGCCTATGTTGCGGAATTAGTAGACCGTGACTCCCGTACCATTATGAATATTGAGAACAAAGGTCAGTATCCCAGTTTCGACCTTTTTGTTAAACTCATTACCATGTTTGACGTTTCAGTTGACCTGCTGTATGAGCCTTATGCCGGAGATATGATGCGTCAGGCAGGAAAGATGGACTTTGAATATGCGTATGGTTTTTCCTGTGTAACGCAGGACAATGCGCTGCATATGGAGTATCAGTACTATAGCGAAGATACCGGGTATGCGAAAAGTAAAACCTCCCGAGATGTATATGGTGAAATATATATATGCTTTTACGGGGAATAAAGCTGTACATTTTATGGAGTCTGGTACGGCTCCACTGCGATTTGACAACTCAGACACAACTTTGCGACAGGATGGAGATAACCTCCTGCTATACTGTGGATATACGGTATAGCAGGAGGCATTTTTTATGAAAGAACCAATGACAGATGTAAGGAGAAAACAACTTTACAGGATAAAAAAACGAAAAAGAAGAAAACAATGTATAAGAGTCGCTCTTCGCATGGCAGTACTGTGTTTTCTGGTTCTGTTTGCTGTGCAGAAAACAGCAGATCTGCTTCGGGTGGATGACAGTGACAGGATGGAGGATGCAGAACAGTCATACAGTGGACAGGGAGGAAAGACACGGACAAATACGGAAAAAACATGGGGAGTATTCGGAAAAGCAGATGTGCTGACACAGGAAGACAAGCTGCATAGTATAGAAGAAAGTGATGAGTATCCTGACCAGCTTAAGGAATTGGCAGAAAAAAATAGTGAGACAATTGATTTTGTCTATGATTATCCGGAAATGAAGGACAAAAAGCAAACGATTGATCTGTCACAAGAAGCCAAAACCGATACAGTACCGCTTCTATTGCAGTGGGATGAACGCTGGGGGTATATGCCGTACAGTGGAGGTCTCCTCGGCTACACCGGCTGCGGACCGACGAATCTGGCAATGGTCGTTTTGTATCTGACCGGAGATAAAACGGTTACACCGGCATCTGTAGCAGAATACGCAGAGAGTGCCGGATACAGTGTGCCGGGATCAGGTAGCAGCTGGACACTGATTAGTGAAGGTTGTGAACATTATGGGATTCATGCTGAGGAAGTGCCGATGGATGAGGACAGAATAAAGGCAAAACTGGATGAGGGATGTCTGATCACCATCAATGTAGGACCCGGAGATTTTACAGATTCCGGCCATTTTATAACGATAATCGGATATGACAGGGACGGTTTTATCATCAATGACAGCAACAGTCGCACAA
>UMFM01051902.1_pt1 | contig 16872 bp, 9 predicted proteins | sample 1965011 | NCBI WGS metagenome assembly UMFM01 (sample SAMEA4836046, study PRJEB28245) | human gut metagenome | biome: gut microbiome; material: fecal sample | place: Denmark | collected 2008 | reverse complement strand
AGAGTTAGAAAAATCATCAGCCAGTCAGAAAGAATATCTTGAAAAAATTCAGGAAAAGAAAGCTGCTGAGAAGAAAGAGATAAAGAAAAAGGAACAATCCAAGCAAATCGAAGTACGAAAAACTACGGTTCAGGCAAATTCAAAAGAAGAACTTTTGGATAAGATCAAAAACGTTGACTGGGATTCCATCAAGTCGGAGGAGAATAAAATCGGCGGAAGATTTGATTTTTCAGTTTAGTTTATTCAGATGAGAATAGAAGCAATTTCATAAAATCTTACATACACACTTGACAATATTCCGCCGAGCGCGGCGTCGGTGAAGGGGTTCGCACCTGTGGTGTGCCAACAGAGGTATCGCGGATGCACTCATGGAAAAAATGACACCTTTAATAATGAAGAATAGTGTACAGAAATAGCAAATGCTGTGAAATCAATGGTGTAAATATCAGAAATAAGGAAGCTAAAAGTTGGGCGGCAGATTAGTTAATAATTTGCCGCCTATATACATTTCTCTCCTTTATACCGATACATCAATAGAATTACGAACAATTCTATTACCATTTTGGACAAGTGTAGCTTCTACGGATTCTCTTGTGACATTATCAAGAATGCTTGTATCAAATGCTTGTCCGGGCTTCCAATTTGGATTGGCTGATTTTACTGCCGCATACATAGCAGCTCTATGCTGTCCTTCATATTGTTCTAAAGTCCATGTACCACTTAAACGCTTATCTTTGCTGACACTTAACTGATAATCTTTGAAAATATCGGAACGTTTCGTTGTGTCACCATTTGAAAGACCTTTTTCCTGAATAAATTCCCGCTTCACATTATCAAACATTTTTTGACGATGCTCTTCGGATATATTTGTAAGTTTCTGCCATGATGTACCTTTTCCAGTAACATCCATACCTGCAACACCATTTGAATTTAATAAATCTCCGTCCGAATCAAACTGCTTCATCAGATTTTTAATAATCGTATCCCTTCCACCGAATATTTCATATATCATCTTTTCTTCCGGAGACATCATGGATTCATTTTCAATTACTCCAGATAACCAGCCTTTTTCTTTCAATGCCTTATACTGTTTACTATTTGTATTGATACTATTATAGGTATTACCTAAACCGTTAATATTCATTGACATATAAAAGCCTCCCTGCAAATAAATTCAAAATCCGTTTAGAATCAGTACTATATAATATATCATCGCAAATTCCAGAAAATTAATAACACAGTATATAATATAAAATGCTTTTCCCGATATAATTAGGTAAGATTTATGATTGGAAATGAGGAAAAGCATGAACATATGACTTTATAGAATGTGCGTATAATCATAAAAAATATGGTTATAATACTTGCGTATAATCAAAAAACAATTTACAATATGCGTATAATCATAAAATATAGAACAAATATATATGCGCATAATCTGGAGGAGCTATGATATTAAAAAGAAAAATATATAAAAAACTACTGGAATGGAAAAAGGAGTGTCAGGGGAAAAAAGCTTTACTGATAGAAGGTGCCAGACGTATTGGAAAGTCTACCATCTGCGAAGAATTTGGAAAAAGCGAATACAAAAGTTTTCTTCTGATTGACTTTGCTAAAAAAGATAAGGAAGTTGAGGGGTATTTTGAGAAATATCTGAATGATCTGGATACATTTTTTATGTTATTACAGACACATTTTGGAACAAAACTGACAGAGAGAAACTCTCTTATTATTTTTGATGAGGTGCAGATGTTTCCACAGGCAAGAGCTGCAATAAAATATTTAGTGGCAGATGGAAGATATGATTATATCGAAACTGGTTCATTGATATCTATCAGAGAAAATGTAAAGAACATCGTCATACCGTCAGAAGAAAGACATATCAATATGTATCCATTGGATTTTGAAGAATTTGCAATAGCATTAGAAGAAGATTTGCTGGTTGAATATATAAAAAAATGTTTTGAAAAAAGAGAACCTTTGGAAAGAAGTATGCATAATCAGGCAATGCTTTTGTTTCATCAGTATATGCTTGTTGGTGGGATGCCTATGCCTGTAGTAACATTTATTGAAAGCAAAAAAGATTTTACAGAAGCGGATAGAGAAAAAAGGGACATTCTTAAATTGTATCGGGAAGATATTATGAAAATAGATGCAAAGTATCGAAGTAAGGTACTTGCAATTTATGACCAGATTCCGGGATTTCTTTCACAGCATGAAAAAAGAGTTGTATTCAAAAAGCTACAAGATGGTAGTTATGCAGACCAGTATGAAGAAACTTTTTTCTGGCTGTCGGATTCTATGATATCCAATGAGTGCTTTTTGTGTAATGATCCGAATGTTGGCTTATCATTAAATGAGACAAGAAGCTATGTAAAGTGTTATATGGGTGATACCGGACTTTTGGTAAGCCATGCATTTGATGAAAATGAATTACTTGAAGATGAAGTATATAAACAGATATTGGCAGGCAAATTACAGATTAATGAAGGAATGCTTTATGAAAATGCAATAGCTCAGATGCTGGTGGCAAATGGACATAAATTATATTTTTATACACACTATAATGAAAATAAGCATCGAAATGATATGGAAATAGATTTTATCATTTCCAATAACAGCAGATTAAAATATAAGATGTTTCCGATTGAAGTGAAGTCAGGAAAGCAATACAAAACGACCTCATTAAATAATTTCAGAGAAAAATACAAGGAGCGCATAGGGGAAAGTTATATTATTCATCCAAGAAATTTAATTGTAAAAGATGGAATTATATGCATTCCCCCATATATGACGATGAATATATAAAAATCTGACATACACACCAAGTTTTGGAGAGGATGGCATTATCAGTAAAAGATTCCAGAATGGCAAGGAACTGGAATTCGCAGGCTCGAAAGATTTCTGGAAAAAATTTTTAAATGAATCATAATAATTTACGGATCTTTGACGGCGGCATCCCAAACCGTTTTTTAAACAGCTTGCTGAAATGATAGACATCATCATAGCCGACTTCGGCTGCAACTTCCTGGATGCTGCCGTCAAAGCCGTTTTCCAACAATTCTTTTGCTTTTTCAAGGCGGATATTGATCAGGTGGCGGATCGGTGTATCGCCTGTCTCACTTTTAAAAATACGTGAGATATAAAAAGGACTTAAGTACATATTTTCTGCAATCTGATCTAAAGAAATCTTTTCACTGTAATGATCCTCAAAATAATTTACGATCTGGTCAACTACATATTTTTTGCTGGTAGATTCAAAAGAGCAGCCGGTATTGATTTTTACCGGTTCACTCTGTTCCCGCAGCAGCAGGATCAGCATCTGCATCAGATAACTTTTCAACATGATATAACGTCCGCTGCGGCAGACGTCATTTTCTGCGCTCATGGCTGTGCAGATCTTAAACAGCTTCTGGCGCAGTTCACCGGAGGTATGTAAAATAGGAGACTGTGTGGCTGGATCGGATGTCAGATCTTTTAAATGCAGCGGCAGATAATTTTCCGGGAAATCCGGAAAACGGACATCACATAAACCGACAAAAAACTCCGTGGTCGGATTGGCAGGATCCGTGCAGAGTGCCTGATGCTTCTGCCCCGGATTTAAAATAATGATATCTCCTTCGGACACATCATAGAGCCTGTCCGCAATCTTGTATTTGCCGTGGCCGGACAAAATAAATGCCATCTCGATAAAATCGTGGCTGTGATAGCGTGCTTCATCTTTCAAACGTGTGCCTTTCCAGGTAAATAGAAAAGTTGGATTCAGTTGGTCAAGCAGTTGTTCCCGGTTGTCACAGCACATAGTAAGGTCTCCATTTCTTCATTTTATCGCCGATAAAAACTTATTGTCTATATTTAAAATACAATGCGATGTGGATCATAAAAAGTGTGTCAAAATGTGAAATATGGGAATTTGCGCGAAGCTGGAGATCTTTTTGTGACTTGGGAGAAAATTAGAAAATCTTAGTATGCCTGTAAATACACAGTGTTGTGCTGCCACGGATGGCAGCGCAAGTCTTAACGTGCCATGGAGGGCACGTTTAAGACGTACACGTCACTTTGAAAGAGCATAAAGCAGGCATACTTAGTTTTTCTTATTTTCGGACAATGGAACAAAATGAAAACCAGCTTCGCGCAAATTTCCAGTTTCAAAGTCTAAATACACTTTTTGTGATCCACATCACAGTATAACATATTCTCCACCAGAAACCATCCCTTCCGGTGCAAAAAATAACATGAACGGTGCAAGATAGTACATTCCTTTTTACCCCAGAAGTACTATACTGAAAATCCGAAAGAGAAACAAAAAGGGAGTAGGAGGGTTATTATGACACCAATGAAATGGTTCTTTTCATTTCTGAAAAAGTACCGGGGACTGATGATAATTGGTATTTTACTGACCACAGCGGTATCAGTGCTTTCGGTGGTCAATCCGTACATATCCGGGCAGATCGTAGATCAGGTCATAAGCGGTGGAAAATATGACAGACTGATGCCGTTTATCGGATGTCTGATCGGAGTCACGATCGTGATGGGAGTCTTGCGTTTTCTGTTTCAGGTCGCATTTGAGACGGCGTCGCAGGGCGTTTTATACGATATGAGAGACAAGGTTTACAGGAAACTTCTTGAGGAAGATTTTGCATTTTACAATAAGAAACGTACCGGAGACCTGATGAGCCGCCAGACCGGAGATATGGATGCAATCCGTCACTTTGTGGCATATGTGGTCTATATGGTTTACCAGAGTGTGCTGATGTTTGTGTTTGCACTGCTTATGATCTTTACGGTCAACACGAAACTGGCACTTGCCATGCTTGTGGTTCTGCCGTTTACGGCGTTTGCAACCTGCCGTCAGACGAAAGAGGTACGTCCGGCATTCAAGCGTAACCGTGACTGTTTTTCCTCACTCAATGCGTTTGTGCAGGAAAATGTCAGTGGAAACCGTGTGGTAAAAGCATTTGCAAAAGAAGATTTTGAGATTGAAAAATTTAATAAGGAAAATGATAAATTCCGTGCGGCACAGATTGATGCGTCAAAGATCTGGATGAAATATGTGCCGATATTTGAGGTGCTTTCCTATGCGCTGACGATCATCCTGATCCTCTACGGCGGCTATATGGTCATTCAGGGAGAGATCACGTTAGGACAGCTCGTGACGGTGAACGGCTATCTGTGGATGTTAAACAACCCGCTGCGCCAGGCAGGATGGCTGGTCAATGATATCAGCAATTTCACAACTTCCGTGGAGAAAATCTATGCGACTTACAGTGAAGAGCCGCATGTAAAAACACCGGTATCTGGAGTAGTGAAGAAACATCTGAAAGGTGAGATCGAGTTTAAAAATGTATCTTACCGTGCGGATGACGAAGATATTGTCATGGATGTCAATTTTAAGGTAAAACCGGGGCAGACCGTCGGCATCATTGGTTCTACCGGAGCTGGAAAATCAACGATCATGAATCTACTCTGCCGGTTTTATGATACGACTTCCGGTGAAGTGCTTGTGGATGGTGTGAATGTCCGCGACATGGATCTTTATAACCTGCGTGACAATATCGGCATGGCGATGCAGGATGTGTTCCTTTTTTCGGATACGATCGAAGGAAATATCGCATACGGAAGGCCGAATTGTTCGTTCGAAGAAGTCAAACAGGCTGCGATCATGGCGGATGCCAATCATTTTATCCAGGCACTTTCGGATGGATATGATACGATTGTGGGTGAGCGCGGTGTCGGACTTTCCGGCGGACAGAAACAGCGTATCTCCCTTGCGAGGGCACTGCTGAAAGATCCGTCGATTCTGATTCTTGACGATACGACATCGGCGGTCGATATGGAGACGGAGAGTTATATCCAGAGCCAGTTGAAGAAATTAGATAACAAGTGCACGATCTTTGTCATTGCGTACCGCATTTCTTCCATTAGAGATGCAGATCTGATCCTTGTCATGGATAACGGACGTATCATTGAACAGGGAACCCATGAGGAATTGGTGGCAGCAGGCGGTTATTATGCGACAGCTTTCCATAACCAGTATGGTGAGATCCCACAGGAAATTTTAAACGGAAAGGGGGAGAAATAAGATGGCAAGAAACAGATATGATATGGATGAGATATTAGAGGACAGTTTTGATGTAAACCAGCTCAAACGTCTTGCAGGTTACATTGCTCCCTACAAAAAGAAGATGGCAGGCGTTATTCTTCTGATGCTTTCTTCCTCGGCACTTACCATGGCGATCCCGATCTTTTTCCAGAATGTGATGGATCACAGCATCCCGGAAAAAGATATGAGCTCCATTATCTTTTACAGCGCTGCAACGTTGCTGATCGCACTTTATTCTGGTCTTTCCCTGCGGATCAAGATCAAGACCATGAGTGTGATCGGACAGGACATTGTGCATGATATCCGTTACGATATTTTCTGTCATCTGCAGGAACTCCCGTTTTCCTATTATGATGACAGACCACACGGAAAGATACAGGTGCGCGTGGTCAATTATGTGAACAGCCTAAGTGATCTTTTGAGCAATGGTATTGTCAACACATTCACAGATCTGTGCAACCTGATCTTTATTCTGATGTTTATGTTTGCACTCGATGTCCGGCTGACGCTGATCTGTCTGTGCGGATTGCCGGTTCTTGCATTTGTGATTATCTTAATCAAGAAAAAACAGCGCAGGGCATGGCAGATCCAGAGCAATAAACAGTCAAACCTGAATGCTTATATTGCGGAAAGCATCAATGGAATCCGTGTGACGCAGTCTTTTGTAAGGGAAAATGAGAATACCGGAATCTTTAATAACCTAAGTAAAAATTACCGGAAATCCTGGATGCGTGCGGTAATGTTTAACTTTACGATGGGACCGAGCGTGGATATTATTTCGACATTTACGACGGCACTGATCTATGTGCTGGGTGTCCGTTGGATTTTAGCACCGGATATGACACTGACCGTCGGTGTTCTGATCGCATTTACCGCGTACATTGGGCGTTTCTGGGCACCAATCAACACACTTGCCGGATTTTACAATTCTCTTTTGACAGCAATCTCTTATCTTGAGAGGATTTTTGAGACGATCGATGAGCCGGTGGGTGTCAGGGATGAGCCGGATGCAATCCCGATGCCGGAGGTGGCAGGAGAAGTGAAGTTTTCCCATGTGTCCTTTGGTTATGAGCCGGGGCAGAAGATTTTGGAGGATATCAATTTTACGGCAAAACCGGGTGAAACGTATGCGATCGTCGGCCCGACCGGGGCAGGAAAATCCACGATCGTAAATCTCATCAGCCGTTTTTACAATGTGGATTCCGGGAAAATCACGATCGATGGCATTGATATCTCGAAGGTGACACTTCATTCACTGCGCACCCAGATGGGAATCATGATGCAGGACAGCTTTATTTTTGCGGGGACGATCATGGATAATATCCGCTATGGCAACCGCAGTGCGACGGACGAGGAAGTCATCCGTGCCGCAAAAACAGTCTGCGCCCATGATTTTATTATGGAAATGGAAAACGGATATAAGACACAAGTCAATGAGAGAGGAAGCAGGCTATCCGCCGGACAGCGGCAGCTCATTTCCTTTGCGCGGGCATTGCTTGCCGATCCGAAGATCCTGATTTTAGATGAGGCGACGTCAAGCATTGATACCGAGACGGAACTGCTTTTACAGAAGGGATTAAATGAGCTTTTGAAAGGAAGAACGTCCTTTATCATTGCACACAGGCTCTCCACAATCAAAAATGCCGACTGCATCTTATATGTAGACAAAGGCGATATTTTAGAGCGTGGAAATCATGACGCACTGATGGAACAGAAGGGTGAGTATTACAAACTTTATATGTCACAGTATGATTTCTTAAAATGACAGGCACTGCGGTGCCATTTGCCAATCGAAAAACCGGAAAACACCATTTGACACCCGGATCTTATAAATAAAAACTGCCGCCTCACGGTGATATGTCCCCCTTTTTCTGAACTTACAGAGAAAAGGGTACATATATTCACCCGGAGGCGGCAGTTTTTATGAAAGTTTATTCATTTTTATGTTCTTTCCGGTATTCTGCCGGGCTTTTTCCAACGTATTTTTTGAACTTGATATGGAAATAATCGACATTCCGGTAACCGACTTTTTCTGCGATCGCATAAACTTTTAACTCTGAGGAACAGAGAAGCTCCATCGAGTGTTTGATGCGGACATGGTCGACGTATGAGTTGAAGTTTTCACCCATCTTTTTGCGGAAAATCTTTCCGAGATAGGAGCTGTTGTAACCAAACAGCGGTGCAATATTTTCTAATGTGATATTGCTTGCATAGTTGTGGTTGATGTAGTGCAGAATATCATCCAGCACGCTTTCACGGGAAGAGTTACCGATCGAGGACATGATCATCTCAAACTGTTCCGTAAAGTACAGGATGATCTCGTAGAGATAATATTTTTCTTCGATCAGACGGATGATATCCGCATTGCTCGGAAACGGGATATTTGCACCATTGTAAAGCCGGTTTGCCTGTTCCTTGATCTGCAGATAAAGGTCTGTCAGGAAAAGCCGTATGGAATCAATCGAATCGGCAGCATGGTAAAGTTCATTGGTAAGCTGTGTCAAAGTCTCCGCTAACATATTGCGGTTGAATGCCTGAAGATATTCAAACAGGCTGGTAGCGTAACGGTTTAAAAAAGCGTCGTTTAAGATGGATTTTAAACTGTCCGGGTCCGGCAGTTCGGCATAACCGATCGTGTGCTGTTCCTGCTCGCAGAAGAAACGGCGTTCTAAGAGCTGTTTCGCCTGAATATAGGAAATATAGACTTCCGACAGGTCTGACACGCGCGCACCATATGTAATAAAGAGACTGTCAAGAGGAGAATTCTCCTGTGGACGCCGTTCTCTCTGGTAACGCTCCAGAAAATCGTTAAACTTTTGAATGGCAAAAGTGCCTTTCAGCAAAATAACCTCATGATACTGCAGCGTAATGTTATCGTAGGAGTTATTATCCTGATTCGTCACGCGCAGAAGATCCGAAAAACGATAGGAGGCATCTGCAGTATTGTGACTGTATTTCTCATAGATCACAACCTGATAGGTGTCTGCTGTCAGATGGAGATCTGTTGTATTTATGTGGGAAAGATCGATATCATTCGTTAAAAGATCGCGGATGATGGTCTCTCTTGCCTTTTCACGGTAATGTTCCCGGGTATTTGCAGTTGCAGCATCCTTGTCTAAGTTTTCTTTGATCGAACGAAGAATCTCCTCAAGTTCATCCTCGTCGATCGGCTTTGTCAGATAATACTGCACTCCGTAACGGATGGCTTCCTGCGCATATTTGAAATCAGAGTAACCGCTTAAGATAATGACTTTTCCGGTAAAACCCTGTGCTCTTGCCTCCCGGATAACGTCAAGCCCTGACATTCCCGGCATGCGGATGTCTAAGAGAACGATATCCGGCTGTAAGGCAAGAATCTGCTGATAGGCGGTCTCACCGTTTGCAGCTTCTCCGGCGATCGTATAGCCGAGAGATTCCCAGTCGAACAGACATTTGATACCTTCCCGGATAATGGATTCATCATCTGCAATTAAAACGCGATACATAAAAATAACCTTCCTGTTCCAATGATAAAAATACTAAACGTAAGTATAAATGCGAACGTTTTGTTTGTCAAATTTATCGAGTGTTTTATGTACAATTTAGAGGGTATTTTTTGCAGGGTGGGTATAGTAAGATGAGACAAAATGAGATAATTACAGGGAGGAAAATCCTCTGCGCCTGCAAGAGGCAAATGCTATAAAAAACATAGCATGCATTTTTCTCCGGAAAACAGGGAGGATTATCATATGAAATTCAGTAATGGATGCTGGCTGCAGAAAGAGCGCTGCGAGTGCTTTTCTCCGGCAGAAGTATATTTTTCAAAAATCGAGAAAGATCAGGTGACGATCTGTGCGCCGACAAGCAAGATCACACAGCGCGGCGATACCCTTGGCGGAATCAACCTCACGATCGTGATTTCAGCACCGTATGAGGAAGTGCTCAGGGTTCAGACTTATCATCACATGGGCGTGCAGAAAAAGGCACCGTCATTTGAGATCGCACCTGCGGAGAGCGGACATTTAAAGGCAGAAGATACGGAGGACAAGCTGGTCATTTCAAGCGGTACACTGCGTCTGGAAGTGCAGAAAGAGAACGGAGCACTCACATTTTACCGCGGTGAGGAGAAAATCACTGCAAGCGGATGGAGAGATCTTGCATACATGAAGACCGACTGGAAAGGTTTTGCCTATGATAAAGGACCGGAAGATGCTTATATGAGAGAGCAGTTATCACTTTCCGTTGGCGAGCTGATCTATGGACTTGGCGAGCGTTTTTCTGCGTTTGTAAAAAATGGACAGAGCGTGGATATCTGGAACGAGGACGGCGGTACTTCCACAGAGCAGTCTTATAAAAATATCCCGTTTTATATTTCCAATAAAGGATACGGTGTGTTTGTAAACCATCCGGAGCGCGTGTCCTTTGAAGTTGCAACAGAGATGGTAACCAAGGTTGAATTTTCCGTGCCGGGTGAAAACCTTGACTATTTCCTGATCAACGGGCCGACGATGAAAGAAGTGCTGATGCGCTATACAGACATTACCGGAAAACCGTCACTTCCGGCACCGTGGACATTCGGTCTCTGGCTGTCCACATCCTTTACGACAAACTATGATGAAAAGACAGTCAACAGTTTTGTCGATGGAATGTTTGACCGCAAGATCCCGTTATCCGTATTCCATTTTGACTGCTTCTGGATGAAAGATTTCAACTGGTGTGATTTTACCTGGGATTCAAGAGTATTCCCGGACCCGGAGGGCATGTTAAAACGTCTGAAAGCAAAAGGATTAAAGATCTGTGTCTGGATCAACAGCTATGTGGGACAGGAGTCATCCATGTTCAAAGAGGGTGTCGAGGGCGGTTACTTCTTAAAACGTCCAAATGGCGATGTATGGCAGTGGGATATGTGGCAGCCGGGACTTGCCATTGTGGACTTTACTAACCCTGCAGCCTGCGAGTGGTACAGCAAAAAGTTAGAGGCACTGCTCGATATGGGTGTTGACTGCTTCAAGACCGACTTTGGTGAGAGAATCCCGACAGATGCGGTATATTACGACGGTTCTGATCCGGTCAAGATGCACAACTACTATACATACCTTTACAATAAGGTGGTATTTAACGTATTAAAGAAGAAAAAAGGTGAAAAAGAGGCTGTTCTTTTTGCACGTTCTGCAACTGCAGGCGGACAGAAGTTCCCGGTTCACTGGGGCGGTGACTGCTGGTCTGATTATGAATCCATGGAGGAGAGCCTTCGCGGAGGCCTGTCACTGACAAGTTCCGGTTTTGGATACTGGAGCCATGATATCGGAGGATTTGAGAGTACATCCACACCGGACGTCTATAAGAGATGGTGTGCTTTCGGACTTCTTTCTTCCCATTCAAGACTGCACGGATCTACTTCTTACCGTGTGCCGTGGGCATATGATGAGGAAGCAGTAGATGTGGTACGTTATTTCGCACAGCTTAAGGCATCCTTAATGCCGTATCTGTACCGCAATGCGATCGAGACATCAAAGACCGGTATCCCGATGATGCGGAGCATGGTGCTTGAATTTACCGAGGACAAGAACTGTGCTTACCTGGCAACCCAGTATATGTTAGGTGATTCCTTACTGGCTGCACCAATCTTCCGTGATGACAGCATCGCAGAGTACTATCTGCCGGAGGGAACCTGGACATCCTTACTGACCGGAGAAGTCAAAGAGGGCGGTAAATGGTATACAGAAAAACATGGTTATTTAAGCATTCCTCTCTATGTCAAAGAGGGCAGCATCGTGGCTATGGGTGCAAGAAATGACAATGCGGTTTATGATTATGCGGACGGAGTGACATTCCGTGCTTATGCATTGAAGGATGGCATTAAAGCGGAGACTGTTGTCTATGGAACAGAAAATGAAAAAGAAGCATCTGCAGACGTTGTAAAGAATGGAACTTCCTATGAAATCACAGTGGAGAGCAAAAAGGCATCCAAAGTGGCATTGATGAATGTCGGTGCTCCAAAGCAGGTAAACGGTGCATCCTATACACAGGATGGAGAAAATGTCATCGTAGAGTTCAACGGGGACGGCAAGGCTGAGGTTGTATTTTAATGCAGGAAACATACATTGAAGAAATTTTAAAAAAGCTGACTTTAGAAGAAAAAATCGGTATGATCCACGGTGCGGGTTTATTCCGCACCGAAGGAGTGGAGCGGCTTTCCATCCCACCGCTCTATATGTCGGATGGACCGATGGGAGTACGCGCAGAATTTGCGGACAATGAATGGCGGAATGTCGGGACGACGGAAGATTATGTGACTTATCTTCCGTGCAACAGCGCCATTGCATCCACCTGGAACCGTGCGCTGGCAAAGAAAGCCGGAGAAGTGCTGGGCGAGGAGGCAAGAGGCAGGGGCAAAGATGTGATCTTAGCTCCGGGCATCAACATCAAGCGGAGTCCGCTCTGTGGCAGGAATTTTGAATATATGAGCGAAGATCCGGGACTCATCGAAGAACTGGTTGTACCGATGATCGAGGGAATCCAGGAAAACGATGTTGCGGCATGCGTGAAGCATTTTGCGGCAAACTCACAGGAAACTGAAAGACTCTGGGTGGATACAATCATCGATGAGACAGCACTGGAAGAAATTTATTTTCCGGGATTTCAAGCGGCGGTAGAAAAGGGACACACCCTTGCTCTGATGGGAGCCTATAATCTGTTAAACGGTGAGCACTGCTGTATGAGTAAGTCCCTGCTCAACGAGAAGCTGCGGAAAGACTGGTCATTTGACGGCGTGGTAATCTCCGACTGGGGTGCTGTGCATGATACGAAACTGGCGGCAGAGTCCGGGCTGGATCTTGAGATGGATGTCAAGTATCAGTTCGACGAACAGTACATGGCAGATCCTCTGTTAAAAGCAGTGAAGGATGGAGAAATCGAAGAATCGCTGGTGGATGAGAAAGTGCGCAATATCCTCCGCATGATGCTGCGTTTAAAAATGATCGGACCGGAGAGAAAACATCGTAAGACAGGCGCATACAATACGGAGGAACACCGCAGGGCAGTGCTCGATGTGGCGCGCGAGTCCATGATTTTACTGAAAAATGAAGATCAGGTATTGCCGCTTCAGGCAGAATCCGGCTGTAAGGTTGCCGTGATCGGTGTAAATGCCGCTGCAATCCATTCAAACGGAGGAGGAAGTGCAGAAATCAAGGCACTGTATGAGATTTCACCGCTTATGGGAATCAAAAAGTTACTTGGTGGAAATGTGAAAGTTTCTTACGCACCGGGCTATGTGATTCCGGATAAGAAAGAGACATCTGAGATCAACTGGCAGGCGGCGAGCACGGAGACTGCAGAGAATACCGAAAAGGAAAGCACTGTAAGTGGAAGAGCACTGGATGAAAAACAGCAGGAAGCTTTAGCGGAAGCAGTTGCACTGGCAAAAGCAAGTGACATTGTTATTTTCGTGGGAGGACTGAACCACGATTTTGATGTGGAGGGACTTGACCGTGTGAACATGAAACTGCCATACGGGCAGGATGAAGTAATCGATGCTTTGCTAAAGGCAGTTCCGGATACGGTGGTCTGCATGTATGCAGGTGCACCGGTTGAGATGCCGTGGGCAGAAAAGGCAAAAGCAATCCTCTGGAGCTACTATGCCGGTATGGAAGGGGGAACAGCCCTGGCAGAGATCTTGTCTGGAAAAGTAAATCCATCCGGAAAGCTGGCAGAAACATTTATCCGTGATGCGTCACAGTGCCCGGCACATACGATCGGAACATTTGGAAAGAAAGACCGTGTGGAGTACAGGGAAGGTGTGATGGTCGGTTACCGTTATTATGACACAAAAAAAACAGATGTCCTGTTCCCGTTTGGTCATGGACTTTCCTATACGGCATTTACCTATAATGATCTTGAAATTATACGGCAGCAGGAAAATGGCAGACAGACCGTGAAAGTTTCCTGTTCGGTAACCAATACAGGAAAATGTGCAGGGAAAGAGACCATTCAGATTTATGTGGCACCGGAACAGAAAAAAGACAGACCGGTTCATGAACTGAAAGCGTTTGAAAAAGTCAGGCTTGATGCCGGGGAAACAAAGAGGATCTGTGTTATTTTGGAGGAAAGAGATTTTTCCCGTTATGACACAGACAAAAAGATGCCGGTTCCGGTAAATGGAACGTATGAAATTCAGGTTGGCGCATCTTCGACAGATATCTGCCTTTGTGGAAAAATAGACCTTTTTTTTGCAGAAGGTTAAATGATGACTATTGAAAAGAAACTCTGACTTTGCTATGATAAAGTCAGGTTTTTTTATGGGATTTTTTGGGGGGCGGATAGGTGAGAATATGTCTGAAAAGAGCAAGGTATTAGTCGTAGATGATAAACAGGTCGAACGTGTCATGATGAAAAGAATTTTGAGCGGTACGTACGAGGTGATAGAGGCAGAAAATGGCAAGGAAGCATTTGAGATTCTTTATGAACGAAGCACGGAGATAACGGCGGTACTTTTAGATATCGTTATGCCGGAGTATGACGGGTATTATTTTCTGGAACGGTATCATAAAGCGCAGATGTATCAGGCGATACCTGTCATTGTACTTACGATGGAGGTTGATATTGAGACAGAGATTAAATGCCTGGGCATGGGAGCATGGGATTTTATCCGGAAACCTTATGATGCGGATGTTGTCCGGTTCCGGCTGAAGAATGTGACTGGCAGCAGCAGTCAGAATATTAGCAAAGCATTAAAGTACCGTGCAGAATATGATATCCTTACCGGCATCTATAATAAGACCCATATGTTTCAGGCGACATCTTCTATGTTAGAGCGATATCCGGACCGGCATTTTGCTTTTGTGCGGATGGATATTGAAAAGTTCCAGCTGATCAATTCTTTCTTTGGAATGAGTGCAGGGGACATGCTGCTGAAATATATTGCAGACCTTTTGATATGTGCAGTCAGAAACCGCAGTGACGTTACCTTTGGCAGGATGGATGCGGATATATTCTGCTTCTGCGTATCCTATGAAAATACAAAAGAACTGGTCGAAAGTTTTGATAAAATGCGTGATATCTTAAGCAGATACCCGCTTGATTTTGATATCGTACCGATATTTGGTGTTTACCTGATCGCTGGAAAGAAAATAACACCGGATCACATGTACGATCGTGCCAACCTTGCGGCAAAGCACTGCAAAGGCAATTATATCCGTAACTATGCATTTTATACACGGCAGATGAGCCAGGAGATCGAGAAGGAACAGCGGATCGTAAACAGCATGAAAAGTGCACTGGAAAATCATGAATTTGTTGTATTCTATCAGCCAAAATACGGGCTCAGCGATAATCAGATCGCAGGAGCGGAGGCGCTGGTTCGCTGGAAACATCCGGAACGGGGAATGATTTCACCGGGAGAGTTTATACCAGTATTTGAACGGAATGGATTTATCACAAAGCTGGATTATTATGTGTGGGAGCAGACCTGCATCCAGCTTAGAAAGTGGATGGATGAAGGAAAGAATCCGCTTCCGATATCCGTCAATCTTTCGAGGGTCAGTCTTTACAACAAAGATATCGTGAATGTGATCTGCAATCTGGTGGACAGTTACCGGATTCCACGCAGACTGTTTCAGGTAGAACTGACAGAGAGCGCATACAATACAAATCCCAAAGCAGTGCAGGATATGATGCAGCGTTTGCGCGAAGAGGGATTTTACATTCTGATGGACGATTTTGGAAGTGGTTATTCTTCTTTAAATGTTTTAAAGGATATTGTGGTTGATGTTTTAAAGATGGACATGAAGTTTTTTGCCGGTGATGACAGGGAAGGACGCGGAGAAAATATCATGGCGGCAGTGATCCGTATGGCAAAATGGCTGAATATGCCGGTTGTTGCGGAAGGCGTGGAACGGATCGAACAGGTGGAATTTTTGCGGAGTATTGGCTGTGAATATGTACAGGGATATTATTTTGCAAAACCGATGCCTGTGGAAGAATACGAAAAACTGCAGTTTGACAGACCGCATGCGGAGAGAAAGAAAGAGACAGAACGCTTAGTTGACATAGATAGCCTGTGGACGCCGGCCTCCCAGCTGGAGTCACTCTTTTTAAATGCGAAACAGGGTGTGGCTGTCTATGAGTACGGCAAAGAACAGATTGAGATAATACGCGTAAATAATGCGTATTATGAGGTGTTTGGATATCAGGATATCAGTCAGAAAAAAGATATTTTTCAGGGAATTCCAAAACGATATCATAAACGTATTCTGGATGCCTTTTTTTATACAGCAGATAAAGGACGTGAAACACAATGTGAATTTTCCAGGAAGAATGAAGCAGGAGAAGAAATTTTTATATCATTAAAGCTGTATGATGTAGGAATTGTAGGAAATAAACATATCATATATGGTGTTTTCTTAAATGTGACAGAACCAAAACAACTGGAATGGGAATTAGAAAAATACAGGCTGTTATTATCCGGAAAAACGAAAGACAGGGAGATGGAACAGGAAAAAGAACAATCGGAGGAATGATAGAAAAATGTGTGAGGTATTGGAAAAATTAAGAGCATGGGGATGCGATTTAGATGGAGCTTTAGAGCGTTTTTTAGGAGATGAGGAATTATATAAAAGCTGCCTTCCGATGGTGGCGGAGGACGAGTCTTTTGATGGATTAAAAGAGGCACTTGCAGAAGATGAGAGAAAAAAGGCCTTTGACTGTGCACATACTTTAAAAGGTGTCTTTGCCAATATGGGAATCACACCGATGTTTGATACGGTCGAAAAAATTGTAGAGCCGCTTCGTGC
>UMFM01021558.1_pt1 | contig 17220 bp, 14 predicted proteins | sample 1965011 | NCBI WGS metagenome assembly UMFM01 (sample SAMEA4836046, study PRJEB28245) | human gut metagenome | biome: gut microbiome; material: fecal sample | place: Denmark | collected 2008 | reverse complement strand
CATTGAAGAAATAGAACTGCCAGATACTATTACGGAAATAGGAGATAGTGCGTTTAAAAATTGTAAAAATCTTGATAGGATTACAATGAATAACGGGATAGAAATACTGGAAAGTTCTGCATTTGAGGATTGTTTCTCATTAACAACGATAAATATTCCGAATACTGTTAAAGCAATTAGTAATTCAACTTTTCAAGATTGCACCAGTCTGACAGAGGTGCATTTGTCAAATATCCTTAAAGAAATACCAGCAAGCACTTTTTCCGGCTGCAAAAAGTTAACCACCATCAATTTTCCATCCACCCTGACCACGATCGGGAACTCCGCGTTTTCCGGCTGTGAATCTTTGCCGGAAGCAATACTTCCATCCGGGGTGGAAAAAATAGAAAGCAACGCATTTAAAAACTGTAAAGCCTTGAAAAAGGCAGCGTTACCGGATACCGTTTCGTCTATTGGAAGTTCTGCATTTTATGGATGTGAAGCCCTGACCGATATTACATTAGGCAGCAAGTTAAAGAAGATTGAGAGCCAGACATTCTACGGCTGTATAGTTTTGCCATCCATCGTGATCCCTTACAATGTGACCACGATCGGTGACAGTGCATTTGTCAATTGCACGAAGCTGACGCAGATCACAGTCCCGCGCAACACAACTTCGATCGCATCAAATGCATTTTCCTATCCAAAGAAAATGACGATGTACGGTCCGTCTGATTGCTATGCCCAGACTTATGCAAGCGGAAAAGGAATCAAGTACGTCACACAGGATATTCATGCAACCTCAGTCAGTCTGGATAGTACAGAAAAAACGGCGGAGCGCTATGACGATTTCCAACTGACAGCGACGATCGCACCTTTGAATTTCACAGATGCAGTGGTATGGACAAGTTCCAATGAAGAGGTTGCTACTGTTTCGGATACCGGATATGTGGAGATCTGTGGTGTTGGAACAGCAGTTATTACAGTAACGGCTGGAAATGTAAAAGATGCCTGTAAGATAACCGTACCGCAGCTGATAGACTGGATCGAATTTGATGAGGATGAGATCGAATTGAAAGCTGGTCAAACCTATCAGTTGAAACCATATATTTCACCTTCGGATGCCACAAATAAAAAACTCAAATATACTTCTTCTGATACGAAAGTGGCAGAGGTTTCTGCAAGCGGACTTGTCACTGCAAAATCGGAGGGTGAAGCAAAAATCCGGGCTGCGGCAACGGACGGCAGTGATGAATATGCAGTCTGCTATGTGACTGTCACCGGAAAGGCGAAAGTAACAGGAATAACTTTAGACCGGACATCAGCAGAGGTAAAAAGAGGAGAGAAACTCACCTTAAATGTGACTGTATCACCGTCTTATGCGTCCAACAAAAAGGTAGTCTGGAAATCGGCAAATACAAAGATTGCCACCGTGGATGCCAACGGCAGTGTGACAGCAAAGGCACCGGGCAGAACGAAGATCACGGTGACTTCGGCTGAAAACAGCAGTTATCAGGCATCCTGTACGGTTACAGTACCATATAAAATTACCTACAAACTGAATAAAGGTAAAAACAATGCCTCAAATCCGTCAACTTATTATGGAAAGAAAGTAACACTGAAAAACCCGTCCCGCAAAGGATACGCATTTGCAGGCTGGTATACGGATGCAAAATTTAAAAAGAAGATCACAAGTATCAGCAACAGCGCAAAATCCGATTACATTTTGTATGCAAAGTGGACAAAAGTAAAAGTGGCGAAGGCTTCTCTTACGTCTGCGAAAAACAGCAAGAGTAAACAGATCTTACTGAAATATAAGAAAGTATCCGGCGCAAAAGGTTACGAGATTTCTTACAGTACGGATAAAAAATTCAAAAAGGTGGTCACAAAGAAAAATACGGCGAAGACATCCTATACCATAAGTAAACTGAAAAAAGGAAAGATATACTATGTGCGCATCCGGGCTTATAAAATGGATTCCATGGGCAAAAAAGTGTATGGAAAATATTCATCCATGAAAAAAGTTAAGGTCAGTAAATAGAAAAATTTAAAGTGTGTAACTGTCAGAAAATGACAGGGAAGACAGTGTCCGGATTGATATTCAGCCGGACACTGTCTTTCTTTAAAAATAGCAGCTTGTTTTGTTACTGTTCACTCGGCACCTGGACACTTTACTGTTCAGGTGCGTATGAACGTGATGTGGGGGTGAGCAGCCCCTTTTGCGAAGCAAAACTATACATGGGGCTGCGAAGTTACAGTCCGCAGGGTAACCTGTGAACAGTAACTTTGTTTTTGTACAACCTGCACAAGAAATTTCAAATTGGTTGCATACTAAGGATGACGTATGATAAAATAACTTAAAGCATATTTCTACGATGCAGACATCTATCCGGTGCTATAATTACGAATCCGGCAATTCTGTCTGTATGACTATCAGGATGTATATATCCGTCTAAAATTCAAAAAAACATTTCAGAAATCTATGCTTTTTATCCACAGAAATGAAAAGCAGGAGATCTGGATGAGCCTCCTGCACACAGGAGGAACCGAATATGAAGAAGAGCACACAGGTATCAGAAAAGATACCGACAGCCAACCGTCAGTACAAAGACACTGTATTCCGCATGCTGTTCTCAGAGAAAGAGAATCTCTTATCCCTGTACAACGCAGTGACCGGAAACCATTATCAGAATGCGGAAGCCCTTAAGATCGTCACGTTGGAAAATGCCATTTATGCTGCGAGAGTCCGAAAATATGCATCAGAGCTGAATCTGAATGATGCAGTTGAGAAGGCGATTACGGAATGCATTAAAGAAGGAATTTTAGTGGAATTTCTTCGGAAGAATCGCTCGGAGGTAATGTGAAAAATGAGATTTTTCACATGCAAGTTTGTACTTACGTCCAAACTTGTTATGCGCAAAAGACAGCGCAAAAAGGAGAAAAGATGGTGAGTATATTAGAGTATGATAAAGAGTGGGAAGAAAAGAAGCTCCGAAAGGCAGAATATGAAGCTGGTAAAAGTGATGGGATCGAGATTGGAAAAAGTGAAGGAATCAAAATCGGCAGAGAAGAAACTCTAGCAGAAATGATTTACAATATGAAGCAGCATGGTTATTCCATAGAGAAAATGGCAGATATAACAGGAAAATCTGTCAGACAAATAGAACAATATTTACAGTTTAACAGACAGTAAAGACATTATATAAGGCAAAAAGACGATTCTGACAAAAGGAATCGTCTTTTTGCTTGTAATCTGGAAAAGCTGTGATATAATACAAACAAAAGTTAGACAACACTAACAAAAGTAAGAAAAGACTTTAACACAATTCAGAATAGATAAGGATGTAAGAACAATTCTGCAATGGGAAAGGGGAGAATATGTCAGAAGAAGAAAGAAAATTTTTGGAAATTGTTGATCTGAAAAAGGGATTTGGAAGCGGGGAGACCCGCCAGGAGGTATTGCGTGGAATGAATTTTTCCGTGGCAAAAGGAGAATTTTGTGTGCTGCTTGGACCATCCGGTTCCGGAAAGTCGACGCTTCTCAATATTATCGGTGGAATCGATAGTGCGGACTCCGGTTATATCTCCATCAACGGCGATAAGTTAGAAGAACTCGGAGAGAAGAAGCTGACACAGTACCGCAGAAAACATTTAGGTTATGTATTTCAGATGTATAACCTGATTGCAAATTTAAATGTCAAGGAAAATATTGAGGTCGGTGCATATTTATCAGACAGTCCGCTCGATATTGACGATTTATTACATACGCTGGGACTTTATGAACACAGGCATAAACTGCCGAACCAGCTTTCCGGCGGACAGCAGCAGAGGGTTTCCATCGGGCGTGCCATTGTGAAAAATCCGGATATCCTGCTCTGTGATGAGCCGACCGGAGCACTTGATTACAATACCTCCAAGGAAATATTAAAGCTGATTGAGAATGTCAATGTCAAATATGGTAATACAGTTATCATGGTTACACATAACGAGGCAATCCGGCATATGGCAGACCATGTCATCAAACTCCGTGATGGGGCAGTGCGTCATAACGATATCAATGAACATAAAATTTCAGCGGCAGATCTGGAGTGGTAGGGAGCTGTACTGGCGCACAAACTTGTGATGCGCTTAAAAACAGCGCAAGAATGGAGATTAGTATGAAAAAGAAAAAAATCAAAAATCCGCTTATCAGACGAATACCGAGAGAACTGACAGGAGACTGGAAAAAGTATCTTGTGGTAAGTCTGTTCCTGATTCTGATGATCGGCTTTGTGTCCGGCATGTATGTTGCAAACGAGAGCATGATGACAGCGGCTGATGAGGGTGTTGGCAGATACAAGCTGGAAGACGGACACTTTGAATTAAAAAAGAAAGCAGACGAAACACTGCTTGATGCAATTAAGACAGGCGATAAAGCAGATGTCAGACAGTATTACATTGATGAGGCAAAAAAGAAGCTGGATAAAAAGTTCGATAGTGAATTTGAAGAAAAGTTCAAAAAAGAATTTGATGAGAAGTTTGAAACAGAATTTAAGGAAAAATTTGATGCAGAGTTCCAGTCAGAATTTGATGTTTCTTTTAATGCACAGATAAAGCAGATGCTGATGGCGCAGGGACTTGATGAAACAACTGCGGGAGTTATGCTTGATACAGCAGTGGCACAGGCAAAACAGTCCGGGCAGTACAACAAAGCCTATGATACAGCATATGAAAAAGCATATCCTAAGGCACATGACGAGGCGTATGAGAAAGCGTTTGATGAGGCACATGACGAGGTATATGAGAAAGCATACGACGAAGCCTGGAACAAGGTTTTAGATGAGATCAATGAGAAATATGCGGATGCAGAAGAAAAATATGAATTGAACGATCCTGATTTTAAGGAAACTCCGGTTCATCTGTATGAAAATTTTTACAGGGATGAAGAGGAAGATCATGACAACGACGGAACTTCGGATGGAACAGTCCGTGTTTTTGCAAAGACAGATGATATCAATTTTGCATGCCTGATGGACGGAAGTTTCCCGGAAAAAGAGGATGAAATTGCCATTGACCGTATGCATGCTGACAATGTCGGGATAAAAGTCGGCGATGAGATCACAGTCGGAGAAGAAAAATATCAGGTCGTTGGTCTGATCGCATATGTCAACTATTCCACACTGCACGAAAAAAGCACGGATCTGATGTTTGATGCCTTAAAGTTTAACGTTGCAATGGTAACAGATGAGGGATTTGCGAAGTTACATAAGACGATTCATTACGATTATGCATGGAAGTATGAAAATGAGCCGTCAGATGAAAAAGAAGAGAAAAACCAGTCGGATGATTTTATGCGGGCGTTGCTCACACAGACCGTGGTAAATGACAATGAGATTGAAGATTATGTGCCAAAATATGCGAATCCGGCGATTCATTTTGCAACCGACGACATGGGCTCTGATGAGGCAATGGGAGGTGTGCTGCTTGATATTCTGATTGTCATCATCGCATTTATTTTTGCAGTTACGATCAGCAATACGATCACAAAAGAGTCATCTGCAATCGGAACATTGCGTGCGTCCGGCTATACGAAAGGGGAGCTGGTACGCCATTATCTGTCTATGCCGGTTATCGTTACCCTGATTTCCGCATTAGTCGGAAATGTGCTTGGCTATACGGTATTTAAAGATGTTGTGGTATCCATGTATTATAACAGTTACAGCCTTCCGACCTATGAGACGATCTGGAATCCGGATGCATTTTTTAAGACAACCCTGATACCGGTCGTGCTGATGTTTATGGTCAATCTGATCGTCATTATTAAAATGATGCAGCATACACCGTTACAGTTTCTGAGGCATGATCTGAAAAAAACAAAACGCAAAAAAGCAATGCGGCTGCCACATTTTAAATTTTTTAACAGATTCCGTCTGCGCATCATGTTTCAGAATGTGGCAAATTATCTGATTCTGTTTGTGGGAATTTTCTTTATCATGGTGATGCTTGCAATGGCAGTGGGAATGCCGGATACGCTTTCTTATTACAAAGAAAATGCAAAAAATATGATGTTTGCAAAGTATCAGTATGTTCTGAAATCTTTTGAGGATGAAGATGGAAATGTACTGACGACGGACAATAAAGACGCAGAAAAATTCAGTATGTGTTCTTTGCAGAAAAAAAGCGATGTAATAGATGAGGAAGTCTCTGTTTACGGTATTTCAGACGATAGTAAGTATGTAGAAATAAAAGGTATGCAGTCCCTGCAGGAAGATGAAGTTTATATTTCCAGATCATTTTCAGAAAAATATGAACTTAATGTCGGGGATACCGTTTCACTGGATGAAAAATATGAAAACAAACAGTATACGTTTACGATAGCTGGAATTTATGACCAGTGCGTAAACATTGCAGTATTTATGCCGATTGAAAATTACCGCATGGTATTTGAGCTGGATGAAGAGGCATTCAGTGGATATTTTTCAAATGAAGAGCTAGCAGATCTGTCGGAAGATGATATTGCAACGGTGATCACCGAGCGTGATATCACAAAGATGTGTGACCAGTTAGATCATTCCATGGGATCTTATATGGATTATTTCCAGATACTTTGTATCCTGCTTTCAGCAGTTTTGATCTATCTTCTGACAAAGCTGATCATTGAGAAAAATGAGAATGCAATTTCAATGACAAAGATTCTTGGATATGAGAATAAAGAAATCGCCAGCCTGTATCTGCTTTCCACAACGATCATGGTTGTGATCGAAGATGCGGTCAGTGTTGTACTTGGAACGTTTGTTATGAATCTGGCATGGAAGGCGATCTTGTTTAGTTACAGTGGATGGTTTGCATTTGTGATCCAGCCAGCCGGATATGTGAAAATGTTTGCATTTGTGCTGATCGGATATCTGTTTGTAATGATACTGGACTTTATGCGTATCAAAAAGATCCCGATGGATCAGGCACTCAAAAATGTGGAGTAGAGATTGCTGCTGTGCATATTTATTGTGTGACCGGTAACGAAAGATTTTTCGTAAAAATTTTTGGTTGCATTAAAAATGGCATTGTGCTACTATTGCAATAGAAATTTAAAGGAGAGGAACCAATGCGGAGATAATTTACTTTTGAAACATGAAAGAAAACAGAGTCAGCAAGAGAATGTGTGTCATATATGCCATACGTTTGTCTGCTGATTCGGGATGATACATGGCATATATTGCACCGGTATAAGGAATAAAGTGCATGATATGTTGTGTAAATCTGAAGTTACAGCAGTATTGCAGAGGTGCAGTACTGCATATCATGTTGCCAAAAGTGGATTTGATTCTTGTATCCTCTCTTTTTTGTGTTAAAAAATGGCGGAAACGGACATTTGTTGTCCGGGACAATCGATTTTATCTTACAATGTGCAATCTATTGTCTGCCAGATACGATCATAAAATATGTGAGGTGTAAGAAAAAATCCCATGGCAACATGGGATTTTTTTATAGGAGGAAAATCCTCTGCTCGCCAGTGGACTCGCATTTTGCTTCGCAAAACTAATAAGATTTTTCACACGCAAGATTTGTGCTTACGCACAAACTTGAGATGCGCAAAAGACAGCGCAAGAAGGGAGGATTTTATGTCACAGATTCAGGTAACAGATCTTACATATGGTTATGAGGGAAGTTTTGATACGATTTTTGAAAACATATCTTTTGGGATTGATACAGACTGGAAGTTAGGTCTGATCGGAAGAAATGGAAAAGGAAAAACGACTTTTTTAAATTTGCTGCGGGGAAAATATGAGTATGAAGGGAACATTACATCGTCTACAGTGTTTGATTATTTTCCATATCGGATATCCGAAAAACAAAGAGAAAATTGTGCCTCTGTGTTTTTGGATGAATTAAAACCCGGATGTGAGGAATGGCGGGTGATCGTGGAACTTGGAAAATTGCATGCAGATGCGGAGTTATTGTACCGTCCATTTCAAAGTCTAAGCCACGGGGAGCAGACAAAAGTACTTCTTGCGGTGCTATTTTCCGGGGAAAATGATTTTCTGCTGATCGATGAGCCGACCAATCATTTGGACATGCACGCAAGAGAATGTGTGAAAGAATATCTGCGCGGGAAAAAAGGGTTTATCCTGGTATCGCATGACAGAGATATTTTAGATGCCTGCATTGATCATGTACTGGTTTTAAATCGAAAGACGATCGAGGTACAGAGCGGCAATTTTTCAAGCTGGTGGGAAAACAAGACGCGGATGGATCATTTTGCAATGGAGGAAAATGAAAAACATTTGAAAGAAATTGCATCTTTAAAACAGGCGGCGGCAAGAAGCCGGAAGTGGGCGGATAAAAATGAGGCGACGAAGATCGGCTATGATCCGGTCAAAGAGCATGACCGCTCGGTTGCAGCGAGAGCATATATCGGTGCCAAGACAAAAAAGATGCAGAGCCGTGTGACACAGTATGAACGCCGGATGGAGAGGGAAATACAGGAAAAAGAGGGTCTTTTGCAGGATATCGAGCAGCCGGTCAGCTTAAAACTTATGCCACTGTCTTATCATAAGGAACGCCTGATCTCCTGCCAGGAACTTTCGGTGCGGTATGAAGGTGCAGAGGACGATGTATTGAAAAATCTGACCTTTGAACTGGTGCAGGGAGAGCGTGTCTTTTTACATGGAGAAAACGGATGTGGAAAATCGACGATGATCAAGACGATTCTGCAGCAGGTAAATATCGGACAGGCAGGTTATGAGAGGAAAAATGTGCAGCAGATCAATACACAGCAGTCAGGAAGCAGTTATGTAAAATTGCTTGTGACAGACGGAGAAATCCGCACAGCTTCTAATCTGGAGGTGTCATATATTAATCAGGATACCAGCTTTCTGCGTGGTGATATCAGAGATTTTTGCCGGGAAAGAAATTTAGAAGAAAGTTTATTTTTCGCATTACTGCGCCAGCTTGACATGGAACGGACACAATTTGAAAAAAAACTCGAAGAGTTTTCGGAGGGGCAGAAGAAAAAAGTACTGATTGCCGCGAGTCTGATGACACCGGCACATGTGTACATCTGGGATGAACCGCTCAACTATATTGATGTTTTTTCAAGAATGCAGATTGAGCAGCTGATCCTTCAGTATCAGCCGACCATGATCCTTGTCGATCATGATATCAGGTTTCAGGAAAAAATCGCAACGCGTGTCGTGGAACTGTAAAGCTGTGATCCAATGATTTTTGCAATTCGACAGTCAGAAGAGGAGGATAAAAATGCATTCGGATTGTGGATTTAAAGAAACGAAGGAGCTGCCGGTAAATTGTTTGGGAGAGCTTGAGGAGGGAAGAATTCTTTTCCGGCTTGAAATTTGATCATGTGCCATTTTGCACATGGTATAATCAATGAATTTATCTGCCATATGCTCAATCGCTGATACAGGAGAGAAAAGAGGAACACAATGATAAATATTATAGAAATCAAAGATCTGGATGCCCTGGAGCTGCAGATTTATTACAATTTAAATGAAGCACAGCTTTTTCACTATTTTGAGCCGAAGCCAGGGATTTTCATTGCGGAAAGTCCGAAGGTGATCGAGCGTGCCTTAGATGCCGGCTGTGTGCCGATGTCATTTTTGATGGAAAAAAAACATGTGGAGACACAGGCAAAAGAAATCCTTGCGCGCTGCGAAAAATTACAAAGCCGAGATCTTACACAGGAGCCTTTGGTTTATAGGGAGGATGAGCATGAAATCCCGGTTTATGTGGCAGAAGTTGAAATGCTTGCAAAAATCACAGGATATCAGCTGACACGCGGCATGCTCTGTGCCATGTACCGTCCGGCACTGTCTTCGGTGGAGCAGCTTTGCAAGAATGCAAGGCGTGTTGCAATTTTGGAAAATGTGGTAAATCCAACAAATGTCGGAGCAATTTTCCGTTCTGCGGCGGCACTTGGAATGGATGCAGTTCTTTTGACACCAGCCTGTGCAGATCCGCTGTACCGGAGAGCAAGCCGTGTCAGCATGGGAACAGTATTCCAGATACCGTGGACATATTTTGATAAAAATGCATGCTGGCCGGACGGTGCGATGGATGTGCTGCATAAGCTGGGATATAAAACGGCGGCAATGGCACTTCGGGATGACTCCGTGAGTATAGATGATAAAAAAATGATGGCGGAGGAAAAGTTAGCAATCGTTCTCGGAACGGAAGGTGACGGACTGGCAGATCACACGATCGCAGACTGTGACTATACGGTGAAAATTCCGATGACACATGGCGTGGATTCGTTAAACGTGGCGGCAGCAAGTGCGGTAGCGTTCTGGCAGCTTGGGATGAAGTGCGAACAGTAACAAACTGACTTCTTAGAATGACAGGCATAGATCGGATTATTGTTTCGTCTGACGATAAGGTGACGGCAGGGGAAGAGAATTTTACAGTGGAAGTCAGCCGGTATATTTATGACACAGGTGATTTTCACGGAAAGATGGGATTATATGAAAGTAGTAGCAGCAATCGATTCATTTAAGGGAAGCATGACGTCCATGGAGGCTGGAAATGCTGTAAAGAAAGGAATTCTGGCAGCAAAACCAGATGCAGAAGTATGGTTAAGTCCACTCGCAGATGGCGGTGAAGGAACCGTGGATGCATTGATCGAAGGCTTGGGAGCAGAAAAAATACCGGTTACCGTGGCAGGACCGCTTGGAGAAAAAGTGTCGTGTTATTACGGTTTTTTAGAAGAGACAAAAACGGCTGTCATGGAAATGGCGTCTGCCGCAGGAATTACGCTTGTGATAAAGAAAGATCCGCTGCGTGCATCTACCTATGGAGTGGGGGAGATGATTGCAGATGCCCTGAAACGCGGCTGTAAAAATTTCATGATTGGAATTGGTGGAAGTGCAACCAACGATGGCGGCATCGGAATGTTAAAGGCACTTGGATTTGAATTTTTTGATGAAGATGGAAATGATGTGGGAGAGGGCGCGGCAGCGCTTGCAAAGATAACAGAGATCCGGACTGAAAATAAAAATCCGCTGCTTTCCGGTGCAAAATTTCAGATTGCCTGTGATGTGAAAAATCCGCTTTGCGGCAAACAGGGTGCAACTTACATATTTGGACCACAAAAAGGTGTGACGGAAGAACAGAAAGAGCAGGTCGATGAAGCAATGAGACATTATGCGGATGTGACCAAAGAAAGTTTGGATTGTGACTTTGCGGACTGTGAGGGCGCCGGTGCAGCGGGAGGACTCGGATATGCATTCCTTTCGTATCTTGCGGGAGAATTAATACCGGGTGTGGAACTGATTTTGCAGGCAACCGGCCTGGAAGAAAAAATGAAAAATGCGGATGTTGTGGTGACCGGAGAAGGACGTCTGGATGCGCAGACGGTCATGGGGAAAGCACCGGCCGGTGTTGCTGCTCTGGCAAAAAAATATAATGCGAAAGTCATTGCATTTGCAGGGAGCGTTGCACCGGAAGCGAAAGTCTGTAACCGGGCAGGAATTGATGCATTTTTCCCGATCGTAAGAGGCGTGACAACATTAGAAGAAGCAATGAAAAAAGAAAATGCAATGGAAAATATAGCCGCCATGGCAGAGCAGGTATTTCGGCTGCTGTGAGGGAAAAGAATGGAGATTCGTGTGAAAATAAAATTTTTCACACGCAAGAAAGAGGGTTAATATGATTCGTTTTGAAGAAATTACAACAAAAAATGTCTGGGATGTATGTAGATTAAAAGTGACAAAAGAGCAGGAGGATTTTGTCTCCGCAAATATTGAAAGTCTTGCGGAGGCATATGCTGTTAAGAATGAGGGATATTATGCAAAACCGCTCGCAGTTTATGATGATGGTCTTTTGATTGGTTTTGTGATGCTGGGCTATGGGAAGACCGGCGATGAAGATGATCCTGAAATAGCAGAGAATAACTACTGCCTGTGGCGTCTGATGATCGATGTTAAATATCAGCACAGAGGATATGCAAAGCACATTTTAGATCAGGTTGTGGCATTTGCAAAAGGTAAGAAAGCGGGAGAAGCAGAGTATATCTGGCTTTCCTATGAACCGGAAAACGAGCATGGAAGAAAGACATACAAGAAATATGGGTTTGTGGAAAATGGAGAATACTGTGGTGACGAGATCGTTGCTGTGTATAAATTAGACGAGTAATTTATAGTTGACATAGAGATTTGAAAAGGGGATACAGTGCCGGAAAAAGGAAGTTACAGCATTGTCACAGACTGGGAAGGCGTTCCGAAATGTGTGATCGAGACAACCAATGTCAGGATTCTTCCGTTTAAAGATATTACATACGATATTTGCAAACTGGAAGGAGAAGATGACAGTTTAGAGTCCTGGAGAATAGCTGTGATGGCAAGGCATAAAAAACATGCCTGCGAGAATTTGAGATTCCCGTCGCCTCTTTGCAACAAGTTGCTCAGAAATGAGGATTAATATGAGATATAAGATCAGTCATGCCCTCGTGCAGTTTGGCGGGGATGTGATTTTACGCGATGTAAATTTTGAGGTGCATGATAAAGAAAAAATCGCTATTGTAGGACGAAACGGCTGTGGAAAGACCACGCTGCTGCGTCTGATCGCGGGCGATATTTCGATGGATAATTTAGACAGCGATGAAGAATGTGGTATTACGATGGCAGGAAAACAGGAGATTGGTTTCCTGCGTCAGGTTAATTTTACGGAAAAAGATGTGACCGTGGAAGAGGAAATCAAGAAAGTATTTGAGCCGGTGTTTGCGTGTGAAAAGCGGATGCGGGAACTTGAAAATGAGATGAAAACTTCCGCGGATAAACAGCTTTTGCGCGAATATGACAACTTACAAAGCCGTATGGAGGCAATGCGGGGATATTCGTGGCAGCAGGATATGGAGACTATGTTTCAGCGGTTCGGGTTTGCGTTAGAAGATCTGAAACGCCCGATCGGAAGTTTTTCCGGTGGACAGCAGACGAAAGTGGCATTTATCAAACTGCTGTTAAAACGTCCGGATATCATGCTGCTCGATGAGCCGACTAACCATCTGGATCTTCCGACGATCGAGTGGTTAGAAGGATATTTAAAGACTTATGATAAGGCGGTCATCATTGTTTCACATGACCGTATGTTTTTAGACAAAGTGATCGATGTGACCTACGAGATCGAATATCATGAGATCAAGCGTTATGCCGGCAATTACACGGCATTTATGAAGCAAAAAGAAGAGGCACTGATCAAACAGGAAAAAGACTATGAGGAGCAGCAAAAGGAGATCAAACGTCTGACGGACTGGATCGAAAAATGGAAAAATACGCCGACGAAAGTGGCGGCGACACGTTCAAAGCGCATGGCGATCGAACACATGGTAAAAATCGAAAAGCCGAGACATTTTGATACGAAAGCATTTCATGCGAGATATGTACCGCGCATGGAAAGCTACACGAATGTGATTCATGCCAAAAATCTTGAGATCGGTTACGATACCGTCTTAAGTAAAGTCTCATTTCTGCTTCAAAAGAAAGACAGACTTGCAATCATTGGGGAGAACGGTAAAGGAAAATCCACACTTTTGAAAACCTTAGTCGGCGAACTGCCTGCGTTAGGTGGTGAATTTTCATTTGGACAAAATGTAGAATGGAGTTATTTTGACCAGCAGAAAGCAGTGCAGGAGCATTTCCGGGAAGATCAGACCGTGCTTGAAAATTTCTGGGAGGAATATCCTTCCTATATGAGGGAGGAAGTCCGCAGTGCACTGGGGGGATTTTTATTTTCCGGAGAAGATGTAGAAAAGAAGATGGGACAGCTTTCCGGCGGAGAAAAAGTCCGTCTCGCACTCTGTAAAATGCTGCAGACCAAACCGAATCTTTTGATCTTAGATGAGCCGACGAACCATATGGATATTGTTGGAAAAGAGGCGTTAGAGCAGATGTTAAGAGAGTACGAGGGAACAGTACTTTTCGTCTCACATGACCGTTATTTTATCAGCAGGATCGCAACCGGGATTTTGGAGTTTTCCGAGAGTGGTGTGAAACAATATGCCATGAGCTATGAGGAGTATCTTGCAGAAAAACAAAAAGAGATGGAGATTTCCGGAAAAGGGCGAGGAATGCCACAGAGTGCGAGGTATGTGTCAGGAAATGATACACAAAATTCTGTGGGGAATGAGAAACACAATCAGCATCAGAGTGGCATAAAAACAGACGCAGATGTTCCTACTTTAACGGATGTGTTTGACAAAAAAACTTATTACAATCCGGGCAAAATCCGTTCAAGACTGCAGCACCAGTTAGAAAAATATGAAAAAATGTTAGAGGAGAGCGAAGAAAAACTCGCTGAAATAAAAATGCAGTTCATGGATCCGGAGCTTGCCAGTGACTATCCGAAGCTGATGGAACTGCAGAATGCACTTGACGCAGAGGAAAAGAACCAGGAGAGTCTGTTAGAGCGGATGCTTGAGACGGAGACCGAACTTGCGGAATTTGAGGAGGAGTGAGTATGAAATAATTGAACCAAAAGTTCTTGGATGAACTTTTGGTCCTTGTTTATATCTATATCCGTTCAAACACTGGAATATGTTCGATCGGTGCAGCTGCTATAATAGTCTGACAACCCTCATAGGTTGTGCCGTCTGTTATGTTTACCCATTTTCCTGCAGGAAGATATACATCGCGTTTATTTATATCTGCGGAGAGAACCGGTGCTACAATGCTCATGTGCGGTAAAGTAACACACAGAGCTTGACAGACAGCAGCCCCCTATTCTGAGTGTCAGATACAACTATTTTTGATAACTGTATCTGGCAATTTTATTTTGAGGGTTGACTATGAGTTTATAGATGCTATAATGTAACTGTACATTAAGTACAATCAAAAAAACGAAGGCGGTGAGTTATGGAAATCATTATCAGTAATAACGCAAACAAGCCGATATATGAGCAAATCACATCGCAGATAAAAGCAATGATAATGAGTGGAGAACTGCAAGCCGGAGACGCTATTCCCTCAATGCGTTCACTGGCAAAATCTATTCATGTTAGTGTGATTACCGTCCAAAAAGCATATGAGGATCTGCAAAGGGACGGTTTTATTGAAACAACTGTCGGCAGGGGGAGTTTTGTATCGGCACAAAACAAAGAATTTTATCAAGAAGAACAACAACGTATTGCAGAGGAACATTTACAAGCCGCCGCAGAGATTGGACGGACAAGTAATATTTCCCTTGAAAAATTGACGGAGTTGTTGGCTTTATTCTATCAGGAGGACGAATGAGCATGGAAAATATTTTAGAATTACAACAGGTTTCCAAAACATTTTCTAAGTCAAATTTTGCGTTAGAAAATGTGACTTTTTCTCTGCCGTATGGTTCTATTTTGGGTTTTGTCGGGGAAAACGGAGCCGGAAAAACTACAACGATTGGCTGTATTCTAAATACAATCGCCAAAGACAGCGGAATGGTAAAGTTGTTTGGAAAAGAAATGACAGACGCAGATACAGATATGCGGGAAAGAATAGGTGTTGTTTATGATGGAGATAATTTTCCAGCTTATTGGACAGCAGCACAATTAGCGAAAGTTATGTCAGGATTTTATAAGCAATGGGACAATATTTTGTTTCAGAAATTTTTAAAAGAATACAAATTACCTGCAAATCAAAAAATTAAGCAATATTCCAGAGGGATGACAATGAAATTAGCGATTGCGGTTGCTTTATCACACCATCCACAACTGTTAATTCTGGATGAAGCTACTGGCGGACTTGACCCTGTTGTACGCGACGAGATGTTAGATACATTCCTTGATTTCGTACAGGAAGAAGACCACTCTATTTTACTTTCTTCCCATATTACAAGTGATTTAGAAAAAGTGGCAGACTATATTACATTCATTCATAATGGAAAACTGATTATGACCGTATCGAAAAATGATTTGGTTTATAATTATGCGGTTATGCGCTGCAAGGAAAATCAATTCCTTGCATTAGATCCGGCAGATATTATTGTTTACCGGAAACGTGATTTTCAAATTGATGTTCTGGTTTCAGATTGTAAAGCAATGCAGAGAAAGTACAAAGAAATCGTGATAGACCACGTTTCTGTTGATGAATTTTTTTTGCTTTTAGTAAGGGGGGATCATGTATGAAAGGTCTTTTTAAAAGCAATTTTCTTGCTGTATGGACAAATGCAAAAATTTTTTTGCTTTTTATGTTTGCAATGGGGATTGCCGTTATCATTATTCCAGACCAGACATGGCAAATGTATTTCATAATTATTGGAATTGTCGGATTAGCAGTAAATGCAGCTACCGTTATTGGAAATGAATTTTCCTCAAAATGGGGAAAATATAAACTTACTTTGCCAGTAAAGCGGATTGATATTGTAAAAAGTTTATATATAAATCAATTATTATGGATTATGATAGGAGTGCTTTTCGTTGGCATTATAATAGCCCTATCCTATCTGTTACATGGAATTACTTTTGAACAATTTGAGGGTATCTCAGGTGTACTTGTAGTAGGAATTAGTATAAGTCTTACAATGGGAGCAATATTTATTCCTATGGTTTATTTAGCGGGGGAAGATAAAACCATTGTGTTTCTTATCATATCTTTGATTTGTGCATTGGGTATTGTCACAATGCTTTTTAATATACCGTTGTTCGGGCCGTTTATTTTAATTGGTTGTTCTATATTGTTATTTATCGTGTCCTTTCCTTTGACTGTAGGTATTTTCAAAAAAAAGGAATATTAGGTGATAAAGCAACTATCAACACAGTCACAACCCTTTGTGGAGGAAAGATTACCATTTGCGGCGATACGGTTGTCCTCTATGACGAATTGCTTGCCGCCGCCCTCTCCCGTCTGCCTGTTCTGGAACGGGAAATGGTCTACCTATGGTAAAAACAAAAATTCAAAGCTATATCAGGCACTCGCAGACGCAGTCATGCGTGCAAACTTGGAAAAGCTGAAGGAGGGATCGAATATGTGTGAAGCATTAAAAGAATTGTTTGCGGACGATTTTAAGGAATCAGAATTGAAAGGCAGAATCGAGGGCAGAACCGAGGGTGCAGCTTCTAAAATTATAGAACTGGTTATTAAAAAGCATCAAAAAGGATACACCGCCGAAGACACAGCAGACATGTTAGAAGAACCTGTCTCCCGGATCCAGCAGATTTATGACGTCATAGAGAAAAGCTCACCGGATTATGACGCAGAGACAATATACAAACAGCTCTGTGAAAAAGAAGAGTAGCTTGCCGGTGGTGTTACGGATTTTCGCAGGTTATGTTAATTGCATGCA